>Ga0163163_10000141_pt1 | contig 74842 bp, 59 predicted proteins | sample S65metaG_FD_119766 | JGI IMG/M metagenome (GOLD analysis project Ga0163163, IMG submission 119766) | Switchgrass rhizosphere microbial communities from Kellogg Biological Station, Michigan, USA - S6-5 metaG | ecosystem: Host-associated > Plants > Roots > Rhizosphere > Soil | place: USA...
CAGGATCTGCCACATCGTAAGAAAATTTCGTAAGGTTATTTGGCGATGCAAACAAGTACCATTTGAATTCAATCATTGCATCGTCTGTAAAATAAAGTGGGTTGATTTGATTATCGTATTCAAATTTGTAGGAAATATTTAATTCAAAATTCCCATCGTCATTTCGGTCAGTATACTCTTTTCGTTCCAACATATTTCCGGCGGCGTCATAGGTGTAAGTATGATACACCACCAGCTTCCTGGGATCAGTAGCAAGAGGTAGATGCTGGTAGTCCGAAGTTTTTGAAACCCTCCCCTGGGCATCGTATTCATAAACCCTGGTACTGTCGTTCAAGTAGGCAATCTGCATTAAACCTGCACCCTTGTAGGTCACAGATTCAGAAACGGAATCAGGAGCATTCCCAATATCGGTAGTCGGTTTGTAAGTAAATTTCACAATGCGGCCCGTAACATCTCTCTCATAACGGGTGAAATATTCCTTCCTGACAATTGTTCCATTGTCGTTAATGACAAAGGTTGTGTGCTCTGAGGCAAGTTTGCCTGTTGCGCCATATGTGTATTCAACCACAGCGCTGTCCTGGTTAGAGGGGCCGCTGTAAGTTACAACCCGCGCCAGCTGGTTCCCGAGGGTGGTGTCTGTTCGTTGGTTAGGCGAATCGGTTGAAGTTTCTTTCTGGCATGAAACCAGCAAATAGGACGAAGCAACGGCAAGGCTAATAATCTTTCGCATAGCAGATCTTTTAGAGGATTGAGGTTAATGGCTGATTCACGAAGCTTTCCCGACAGGCTTATTAACGAAATCAGTAAATAAAGGGTTGGGTAAAATTTCGGGATTTTCTGGGGCAACATTTACAATTTTTCAGCATCCCTAATGGTGATACCCTTTTCTTCTCTTAAATTTCGTCATCCAAACAATTTCAGGCTATGGGAAAGTTTCTTGTTCTGACCTTATTGGCAACTACCTCTTACGGGTTCGCCTATGCGCAGGAAGGCGCTTCAGTTTCATTCGAAAAATGGATCAGTTTGAAGTCTGCAGGCTCACCCATCATTTCACCCGATGGCAAGACTGTCGCTTTTACAATTACCAATACAGATTGGAAGGCCAACAGCTACCATAGTGAAATATGGATTTGGCGTACGGGCTCAACGGCATTTCAACTGACCCGCACCCAGGGCAGTAACAGCTATAACTATCGATTTACACCCGATGGAAAATGGCTGAGCTTCCTGGCCGACCGCGGCGACAAGGCACAGATCTGGCTCATTTCTTTGCAGGGAGGTGAAGCGTTTCCGATTACAGATGAGGACGACGAGATAAATGACTACGAATGGAGTCCGGATGGTAAACAGATTGCATTGACAAAGACGGAATCCGAAAACAAGAATGAGAAAAGTTCGAAAGAAAGATATGGTGGCTTCGGTGTGGTAGATGAAGAATATCACCTGACCCATTTATGGTTACTCGATTTTAGTCTTGATTCAATTCAATTGGCAGGTAGTCTTCCATGTTATGATACGAAAGCTGATAGTTCGAAAAAGAAAATGACGAGCCCCTGCTATAAGATCCCCAAGGCAAAAAGGCTCACTGAGGGTCATTTCAATGTGTCGGGTTTTGACTGGAATCCCATGGGTGGTGAAATCATTTTTAACCGTCAGCCCAATCCTTTGATCAATTCCAGTATGCACGCTGATATTGCGTCGATTGAAGCGGCTACCAAAAAGATCAAACCATTGGTGTCTAACCCTTCTTCAGATTTCTTCAATGGGTACAGTCCTGACGGCAAAGCATTTTGTTACAGCAGCGCCGTTGACGATAGCGTTTCCCAGTATTACAAAAACAACCGCCTGTTCATTTACGATTTAGCCACTGGCAAATCAAAGGAAATTGCCAGTGGAATTGACGAGGACAAATCTTTTGTTAAGTGGACAAACACTGGTATTTGGCTCAATACACTTAATGGCGTGAGATCTTCGATTTATAAATATGATCCTGCTTCAGGAAATGCAGAGAAGGTGAACATGCCTGTAGAACTGGTCGGTTCCATAGATTTCAATACTGACGGTTCAAAAATGGTGTACAGTGGTAGACATTTCGACCAGCTCCAGGAAATATTTCTAGAGGATAATGCTACCATTCAGCTCACGACTATGAGCACACAGATTAACGGATGGAACACGCCACTCAATGAAGTAATTCAATGGAAGAGCAAGGATGGTGCAAATATTGAAGGCATTCTTTTGAAACCGAAGAATTACGATCCGAAAAAGAAATATCCATTGCTGGTGGTGATTCATGGTGGCCCAACAGGTGTAGACCGGCCGGATCCGGTGCCAACTTATGTTTATCCTATAATGCAATGGGTGGAGAAAGGGGCAGTAGTATTAAGGGTTAACTATCGCGGAAGCGCGGGCTACGGTGCAAAATTCAGGGCTTTGAATGTTAGAAATCTTGGCGTAGGCGATATGTGGGATGTGATGAGTGGCGTAGACAATCTTATTCAAAAAGGTATTGTGGACAGTTCACGCATGGGTTGCATGGGCTGGAGCCAGGGCGGTTACATCTCTGCCTTTCTTACCACCAATACGAATCGTTTTAAGGCAATTTCCGTAGGTGCGGGTATATCCAACTGGGTGACTTATTATGTCAATACTGATATCACACCGTTTACGAGGCAGTACCTCCAGGCCACGCCCTGGACTGATATGGAAGTTTACAAGAAAACTTCGCCGATGACAAATATTAATAAGGCTCAAACGCCAACATTGATTCAACACGGTGAATTCGACAAGAGAGTTCCGATTCCAAATGCGTATGAACTTTATCGCGGCTTACAGGATAGGGGAATTCCTTCAAAGCTTATCGTGTATAAAGGATTTGGACATGGCATCAATAAGCCCAAAGAAAGGCTTGCTGCCGTTTGGCATAACTGGCAGTGGTTCGGTAAATATATCTTTGGAGAAATTATTGAGGTCCCGATAGAATAGAAAATGGTAAAGTTTACTGCTGCGATACTAAAATTCAAAAGTCAGGGAGAAAAAACCGGCTGGACTTACATTGAAATTCCAGCATCCGTTGCTGAAAAATTAAAGCCGGGATTCAGAAAATCTTTCCGGGTAAAAGGTAAGCTGGACGAGCACTCCATCAAATGGATCGCATTGCTTCCCATGGGTGAGGGTGCATACATCATGCCGCTAAACGCCGAGATGCGAAAAGCAACGGGCAAAAAAGGGGGCGACAAGATTAAACTTGAGCTCGAAGAAGACAAGAAGGCATTCCAACCCCCGAAGTGGTTTATGGAATGCCTGGACGACGAGCCTGGCGCCAGAAAATTTTTCCTGGGACTTTCCACAGGGCACCAGAATTATTTTATCAAGTGGATCGAATCCGCAAAAACTGAACAAACGCGCACGAAAAGAACCGCGCAGGCCGTGAACGCATTTTCCAAACACATGGGCTTCCCTGAAATGTTACGGGCGATCAAGGCCGAAAAAGACCAACTCGGTTTCTAGCACATACTGCAACGTCAGGCTCATTTCCCTATCTTGCAACATCATTTTTTAAACCATCAGCATGCGTATTCTTAAAAACTATCTCAGTTTTTTTCTTTTATTGATTTCGGCATCATCCTTCGCACAGGAAGAAATGGTGGATACCGCGATGATCAGCAGGATTCGGAACGAAGAATTCAATCATTCCCAGGTTGCAGTAATTGCTCATCAGCTTACCGATGTGAGCGGCGCAAGGCTGACCAATTCTCCCGGGTACATGCGGGCTGCGCGTTGGGCAGCATCTGAAATGCAAAAATGGGGATTGGCAAATTCAAAGCTTGAGAGATGGGGTGAATTTGGAAAGGGATGGGAGTTGCAGAAAAATTATGTGGCGATGAGGTCACCTTACTACCAACCATTGATTGCCTATACGCAGGCATGGAGCGCAGGTACAAAGGGACCGGTTAAAGCGCAAGTCGTTGTGCTTTCAAAGATGGACTCCGCTACGATCAAAACCGAATCTGCAAAGTTGAAAGGCAAGATCGTTTTGGTTGGCGAAGAGCTGAATCATTTGAGGTCGCCATTCACTGCCTACGCCACCCGATATACAGACAGTCAATTGACCCACATGGGAGACCTCTATTACGCTGCGCCCAACAAGGCGATGACTGACATGTACACTTCAATGGTGACAAGAATTAAGAATACGCAGCAGTACCTCTACCAACAGCAACCTCTTGCAATCGTAACAAAAAATAATAATGGAAGAGATGGCACTCTGTTCACCAACAATGGCACGGGCGCCTACAAAAAGGATGTAAATCCCGGACCTCCTCAATTGGTTCTTTCGACAGAAGATTACATGCGACTCAGGAGATTATTGGATGATGGTTCAACGCCTGAATTGGAGATGGACATCAGTGTGAAGTTTTCAACGACTGATTTGAGTGGCTATAACGTCGTTGCCGAAATTCCAGGTACTGATCCAAATTTAAAATCGGAAGTAGTCATGATGGGTGGCCACCTGGACAGTTGGCATAGTGGTACCGGCGCAACTGATAATGCCGCGGGATGTATTGTGATGATGGAAGCTGTGCGCATACTTAAGACTTTGGGCGTTCAGCCGAAAAGAACCATCCGCATTGCGTTGTGGAGTGGTGAAGAACAGGGATTGCTCGGGTCTGAAGGGTATGTCCTGAATCATTTCGGTGACGCACAAACGATGCAGCTAAAACCAGAGCATGAAAAGATTTCTGCTTATTACAACCTGGATAATGGCACCGGAAAGATCAGGGGCATTTTTGCCCAGTCAAACGACCAGGCTGCAGCTATCTTCCAAAAATGGATTGCGCCTTTTGCAGATCTCGGCGCTACCACAGTAACCCTGAAAAACACCGGATCAACTGATCATGAATCATTTGATGCATTGGGCATCCCTGGTTTCCAGTTTATTCAGGATCCCGTTGAATACCTGACACGCACACACCATAGTAACATGGATACTTATGATCACCTGGAGTTGGATGATCTGAAACAGGGCGCGGTGATCGTTGCAAGCTTTGTGTATCACACCGCGATGCGTGAGAATAAAATTCCCCGAAAACCCTTACCCAACGCAGGGAAGTGACCGTTTAAAGTCGCTGAATAAAAAAAATAAAAGCCCCGGGGAACCGGGGCTTCTAACCAAAAACTAACTGCTTATGAGAAAATTGTCGATGAAAAAATAACAATACAAATTTCCGGTCCTCTTTGAAAATTTGGTGTTAAGGAATGTTAGTTATCTGTTAAACGATTGATTGATTTACGGTTAATTGAAAAGCAGGCCTGGCACCGCGTTCGATGGACTTGAATGTCCACTAATAAAGCTGCAAAAAGTTCATTTCATATAGCTGTCCCCATGGCAGCGTTTTTGTAACCACGGCTTTCATAAGCCTTGTTTATGAAAAATTTACTCTGCTCAATTCGCGGTCTCTTCGCGATTTTGTTCAACCTAAACTTCATAAGCATAGCAACCGGCCAAACGGTCACCATCACACCTTACAAATCAGGCTTTACAAATCCCATTGTTATCGGGCATGTCGGCGACGACCGTCTTTTTGTAGGCGAACGCAATGGACGAATTCGCGTCATAGATGCGGCTGGTAATGTGCTCGCAACTCCCTTCCTGGATATTACTTCGAAAGTATCTTCATTGAATAGTGAAGAAGGTTTTCTGGGGATGGCATTCTCTCCCGACTATGCCACCTCGGGCAAATTCTATGTGAGCTATACGGATTCATTCAAGGTAGGAGAACCCGGCGGGCCACTATTGTTCAGCGTTATCGAAGAGTATAAGGTAAGCAGCAATCCCAACGTTGCAGATCCATCAACTGCGCTTACAATAGACACCATCCACCAACCATTTCAGAATCACAATGGCGGAAATCTGCTGTTTGGACCGGATGGATTTTTGTATATCGGACTCGGCGATGGCGGAAGTGCAGGTGACCCTTTTGGAAATGCACAAAGCCTGAGCGTCAAACTGGGGAAAATGTTGCGGATCAATGTAAGCAACTCAAGTGTCGCAACACCATATACCGTTCCCTCTAATAATCCGTTTGTTTCAACCGCCGGTGCCAAGCCTGAAATCTGGGCGTTTGGGCTGAGAAATCCCTGGCGCACAAGCTTTGATCGTATTACAGGTGATCTGTGGATTGCCGATGTTGGACAAAATGCACACGAAGAAGTAGACTTTCAACCTACGACTTCAAGCGGTGGAGAGAACTACGGATGGAATAGAATGGAAGGTTTTAGTTGCTACAGTCCGATGACGGGCTGCAACATGTCGGGGATTACCCTGCCTGTGATTGATTACGATCACAGCGTTGGTGGATCCATTACGGGGGGTTATGTTTATCGCAGCGTTCAATCGCGTGACTTCTGGGGCATGTATATTTTTGGCGATTTTGTAAGTGCCTGGATTGACGGCCTCACCACTGGTGGCGGCAGCCCTGTGGTAACGCGCCTCACCAGCAGTCCGGGTGGTCAGCCAATATCGTTTGGGCAAGACCGTTATGGTGAATTGTACATCTGCTTTTACAATAATGGCACGATCTACAAATTTGAAGATGGCAATGCCAATCGTTTTCCAAAAGCATATTTCACGACCACACAGCAAGGACCCATGCAGTTTTTACTTCAGGGTTTGCAGGGGAGGTCTGTTACCTATCAATGGTATCTCGACAATGTGGCAATTCCTGGTGCAACCAGTCCTGACTTTGTCGCAACGGCGGGTGGCTCATATACTTTGCATGTGACCAACAGCCTTGGTAACACGGATATATCAACTGCGTTTTCACTTCTTGCATTGCCTGTAGGATTGACGTCATTCGTAGCACACCGGAATACTGCCGGCAATGTTGAATTATCGTGGACAACGGCGTCTGAACAAAACAATGCGGGATTCCAGGTTCAACGCGGGCTGGCTGCCAATGGTAATTTCGACAGCCTGTCTTTCGTGCCCAGTAAAGCGAATGGTGGCAATTCTGTTTTGACACTTAATTACCAATATGTAGATGTCAACGCACCGGCTTCATCACTTTACTATCGACTCAAACAGATTGACAAGGACGGGCGATTCACCTATTCAGATATTCGTTTAGTTGATGATGGTGCCACCGGAAATCCGCGCCTGAAGATTTCACCTAACCCTGCAAGTGACCAGATCAGGGTGGACTGGACGGGCATTGCAGGCGCTACAAGGATCACCCTACGCAACGCACAGGGCGCAACGATAATGCAATACGCCGTAACCGGAGAGAGCATACGCCTGAGCTTAAAATTCCTGGCAAAGGGAATGTATGTGGTTCAACTCAGCGATAAAAATGGGAAGGTGTTGGATCAGAAACAAATAGTAAAAGACTAGAATTCACTACCTTTGCGCCCATGACACAAGAGCAAATTAAGGTTATGAGGGACCGTGTGGTGGTCCTGAGGAGGTTTCTTTGACGTCGAGAACCGACAACATAAAATAAACCAGGATAAGCAACTTTCACTAGCTCCCGGTTTTTGGGACGACAACCAACGTGCCACAGAAATCCTGAAAGGCATTAAATTGAATGAATACTGGGTAAAACTTTACGAGCAGGTGAGTTCTGCTGTCGAGGATTTTGCCGTCCTGTTTGATTTTTGGAAGGCCGGAGAGGCGTCTGAAGAAGAGGCCAAGGAAGCATTCAACAAGGCTATACAGGAAATCGAAGAGGCTGAATTCAAGAGTACGCTCAATCAGCCGGAAGACGAGTTACCCGCAGTTTTACAGATCAACTCAGGTGCCGGTGGCACTGAGAGCCAGGATTGGGCCGAGATGCTCATGCGTATGTATCGCATGTATGGTGAGAAGCAGGGCTGGCAGGTAAGTGAATTGGATCTCCAATGGGGCGATGGCGCGGGAATCAAGAGCGCAACGCTGCAATTTGATGGTCCCTTCGCCTATGGTTTCCTGAAAGCTGAAAGCGGCGTACACCGTTTGGTTCGAATTAGTCCGTTCGACAGCAATGCGCGACGTCACACGTCGTTTGCCAGCGTTTATGTGTACCCGTTAATTGATGACACCATTGAAATTGAAGTTAATCCTTCAGAAGTGGAATGGGCGTTTTTCAGAAGTGGTGGTGCCGGCGGTCAGAACGTAAACAAGGTTGAAACGGCTGTCAGACTTACGCATAAACCGACAGGTATTGTAGTGGAATGTCAACAAGCGCGCACGCAGGGAGAAAACAGGGAGAAAGCGATGACGATGCTGAAAAGCCGTTTGTACGAAGAGGAAATGCGCAAGCGCGAAGCGATCAAGAATGCGAATAATGCAAGCAAGAAAAAAATTGAGTGGGGCAGCCAGATCAGGTCCTATGTTTTCCATCCCTATAAAATGATCAAGGATCATCGTACTGATTACGAAGTAGGCAATGTGCAGCCAGTTATGGACGGCGAGCTTGATGGCTTTATCAAGGCTTATCTCATGATGGAGAAAGAAACCGCATAAACCCAAATCAAAAAACTAAAGACCGGATTATGAACTTAGGTTATTTCAATTACCCCCTTCCAACTAATGAACCCGTGTTAAGCTACGCACCCGGTTCAAAAGAAAGGGAAACCTTGAAAACAACACTGGGATTGTTGAAGAAGGAAAAAATTGATGTGCCCATGTATATCGGTGACAAGGAAGTGAGAACCCCGAAGAAACTTCCCTTGTATCCGCCACATGAAAAAAATTTCCCGTTGGGCACGTACAGTGAAGGAGAGGAAAAGCATGTGAAGCAGGCCATCGATGCCGCGCTCGCGGCGAGAAAATCCTGGTCGGAGATGAGCTGGGAAAGCCGTGCAAATATTTTCCTGCGTGCTGCCGATCTGATATCTGGCAGGTATCGTTCTTACATGAACGGTACAACCATGTTAGGACAGAGTAAGAACGCTTACCAGGCTGAAATTGACAGTGCCTGCGAGATTATCGACTTCCTGAGATTCAATGTTCATTTTCTAAGTGAGATTTATCGGCAACAGCCCATCAGCAGTGCGGGTGTGCATAACCGTATGGAATACCGGCCCCTCGAAGGTTTTGTACTTGCCGTAACACCTTTCAATTTCACGGCTATTGGTGGTAACCTGCCAACCTCGGCGGCCATGTGTGGCAATGTAGTGGTGTGGAAACCTGCACACACGCAGATTTTTTCCGCGCAAATGTTCATGCGAATTTTGAAGGAGGCCGGATTGCCGGATGGCGTTATCAATTTGATTTATGTAGATGGCCCCACACTGGGTAAGGTCTGCTTCTCGCATCCGGATTTTGCCGGTGTACATTTTACGGGCTCTACAGCCGTGTTTAACCAAATGTGGAAGACGATTGGAGAAAACATGGGTAAATACAAATCGTATCCACGCATCGTTGGAGAAACCGGCGGGAAGGATTTTGTCATTGCACACAAGAGTGCCAACCCTGATGTTGTGGCTACGGCTTTGCTCAGGGGTGCTTTTGAATTCCAGGGTCAGAAATGTTCTGCGGCCTCCCGTGCTTATATTCCTTCAAATCTTGCTGATGAAGTAAAACGAAAACTGGTAGAAGGTGTGAAGAGTTTTAAGATGGGCGGCGTTGAAGACTTTTCAAATTTTATCAATGCGGTCATCGACGAAAAGAGTTTTGACAAAATCAAATCATACATCGACAAGGCTTCGAAAGATAAAAAAGCTTCGATCCTTGTGGGAGGTAAGTGCGACAAAAGCAAGGGTTATTTTATACAACCAACTATCATCGAAGCCAAAGATCCAAACTACGTGACGATGTGTGAGGAGATTTTCGGGCCGGTACTCACTATCTATGTGTACAACGCCAATCAGTTCGACAAGGTACTTGAGCTTGCTGATACAACATCGCCTTACGCACTCACCGGATCAATCATTTCGCAAGATCGCGATGCGATAGAATTGGCCACAGCCAGGTTGCGTCATGCCGCAGGAAATTTTTACATCAATGACAAGCCAACAGGAGCGGTGGTTGGTCAACAGCCATTTGGTGGCGCCCGGGCTTCGGGAACCAACGATAAGGCCGGTTCAATCCTCAACCTTTATCGCTGGTTGAGTGCCAGGACGATCAAGGAGACCTTTGATCCACCTACGGATTACCGTTATCCGTTCCTGCAAAAAGACAAGGATTAGACAATAAACTTAATTTTTCATTGCTGATCATAACTAATAAATTCGCCTTACTAATTCTTCACATTGAAAACAATTCTTGAAGGCACTCAGTTGAACATGGTGATTAAGCGACTGGCTCAACAGTTGATCGAAAACCATGGCGATTTTGCCGACACGGTACTCATTGGGATACAACCCAGGGGCATCCCGTTTGCCGAAAGAATATTGCAGGCGATCTCAGCGCTTCAGCCAAACCTTAAGGTTGCCTATGGCAGGCTTGACATTACCTTTTACCGCGACGACGTCAGGACCGAGCTTCATAAGGCAAACGAAACATCCATCCCATTTTCCATTGAAAACAAGAAAGTGGTGTTGATTGACGACGTGCTATATACCGGCAGAACTATTCGCGCAGCGATGGATGCACTGCTTGATTACGGACGTCCTTCAAAAGTTGAGCTATGCGTTTTAATTGATCGGCGGTTTAGCAGGCAATTACCCATCCAGCCTGACTATTGTGGAAAAGCAATAGATTCAATCCTGTCGCAAAGAGTGAAGGTGGAATGGGGTGATGAAGAAGTGATTTTGACTGAATGAGTCTCGTTAACCGTTGTTCGTTGACTATTGACCGAGGGTTCCAATTGACACGGTCAACGGTCAACGGTCAACGATAAAATCTAGTGTCCGAATCAAATAAAAGCCCTAATTTCGCATCCTAATGCAACTGAGTACAAAACATCTGCTTGGCATTAGAGACCTCCATCCCCAGGATATTCAAATCATTTTAGACACAGCCGCCCAATTCAAAGAAGTTTTACAACGTCCTATTAAGAAAGTGCCCACTTTGAGGGACGTGACCATTGTTAACCTCTTCTACGAAAACTCCACGCGCACACGCATCTCCTTCGAGCTGGCAGAAAAGAGGCTGAGTGCCGATACCATCAATTTCACATCATCGGGTTCGTCTGTGTCAAAGGGCGAAACGCTACTTGACACTGTCAACAATATTCTCTCCATGAAGGTTGATATGGTGGTTATGAGGCATAGCGCCAGCGGTGCGCCACATTTCCTGGCCAAACACATTCCTGCCGCCATCGTCAACGCCGGTGATGGCATCAACGAGCATCCCACGCAAGCCTTGCTGGATGCCTTTTCCATTCGGGAGAACCTGGGCACATTGGAAGGAAAGAAGGTTGTGCTGGTGGGCGATATCATGCATTCGAGGGTTGCACTTAGTAATATCTACCTGCTGAAAAAAATGGGCGCCGAAGTGATGGTGGCCGGACCACCCACGCTGATTCCAGTATACATCAAAGAAGCCTTCGATATCCGGGTTGAGTACAACCTGAAGAAAGCCCTGGAGTGGTGCGATGTTGCAAACATTCTTCGCATTCAACTGGAAAGACAAAACCAGGTGCTGTTCAGCTCGCTTCGGGAATACAACCTTGCCTACGGCGTTAAAAAATCAATGCTGGATGCACTCGATAAGAATGTGCTGATCATGCATCCGGGACCCATCAACCGGGGCGTTGAATTGGACAGTGATGCAGCCGACAGCAAACAATCCATTATCCTGCAACAGGTTGAAAATGGAGTGGCAGTCCGCATGGCTGTGCTTTATCTCCTGGCAGGCGGAAGGGACAAATTGAATTGATTTCGGTAAAGATTGAATTATCTTTCATCTTCATAATTGGCCTATGCCCCGAATTGCACTCTTCCCAGGCACATTTGATCCTATTACACTTGGTCACGTTGACATCATCAACCGTGCTTTACCATTATTCGATAAAATGTTTATTGGCATTGGACGCAACGCTAACAAGGAACCGATGTTTTCTGAAGAGCAGCGGCTGGAATGGATCCAGGAAATGTATAAGAATGATGCGCGTCTTGACGCCGTGGTGTACGAAGGACTTACGGTGGATTGTTGCCAGCGTGTAGGTGCTAATTTTATCGTTCGTGGTATTCGCTATGTCAACGACTTCGAGTATGAGAAGGCGATTGCAGACATGAACAGGAGTTTGGACCACAATATTGAAACCGTATTCCTGACCTGTTTGCCGCAATATACGTCGGTAGCGTCTACGCTTGTACGAGATGTAATCAGAAATGGGGGAGATGCAAGACCTTTCTTGCCCGCAGCTGTAGCCAAAACACTGCTCAACTACAAAGCATAATTTTCAAATTCTACACAAGTGCCACGGCACACACGTCTGCAACTGAAGGAAAGCTGTTTTGCAATTTCTTGTTGATGCCGGAAGGAACCACCCATTCGATTGACTGTATACCTTCATCAGCCTGTGCTTTAAGTTTATCTGACAACTTGCCCTTCATCCTGTACCAATGGGATTCTTTCAGGATATGTTTACCAAATTCGTCGTAAGTATGGTAAGTGGTGACGATTTTCTCTTTTAGTTTGACATGCTGTAAACCGGTTTCTTCTTTTACCTCACGCTGTGCACATTCCTCCAGTTTCTCGCCCTTGTCCAGCTTGCCTTTTGGCAGATCCCACTTGCCCCGGCGAAATATGAACAGGATCTCGTCATTTTCGTTTTCAACCCAGCCACCTGCTGCAAGAACGATTGTAAAATGTTTCCAAAAAGCTTTTTTGAGTTTGTCTAAATCAGGATTCCATAAAATACCAGCGTGAAAATCGTTCTTCTTGATTTCATGCAACAGGGACTTGATTGCAGAATTGTTGATCTCGTCTATAAAGATGGCGTCGGGATGGTGCAGGTATTCGTGGATGGTAGCATCCATCTCATTGCAGAGAAAGACGGGTTTGTTGCCGAAGTAGACTTTCAAATACATAGGTGAGGGGAAAAGGTTAAAGTTAAAAGGTACCTCAAAAATAAATCGCATGAAAAACAATCTTCCCCTCCGTATTGTACTCCAGTGTGGGAGCGGGGATCTTGATCATGTTGAGCACATAGAATACGGTCTTCAGGACCTTGCTTTTGGTGCGGATTTTTGTGAAATCCACGTCGGGTGCGAGATAGAAGCGGCGTGTCCTTGCAATGTAAGTGTAGTCGTGAACGACGCCGTTTTCATCGGTCCATTTATTCTCCCTGCCGCCCAGCATCAGATCGCTGCTATAGCCAGCCGAAATATTGAGCCATCGCGGCCAGAATCTGCCTGTTTTATTAAACGACCACGGGTTTACGCTTAGCCAGTAGGTTTGTGAATTGTAGTCTTTAAGTATTCTTTCAGCCGTAGATGAACCGAACAGATCATTCCGTCGGTAAATCAGATCATCCGGATAGTCATAAGGCCAATAAGAAAATTTGATCTGAATTCTTTGTTCTTTCCAACCCAACTCCTGGGACACATAAGCACCCGCGCCAATCACATTTGCAATCATATCATAGGGACTGAATCCCCATTCTGCAGAAAAACCGTCCAGCACTTCAATTACGCTTTGATATGCCATCGCACTGGCACCACCCAGCCAGACGGCCGTTTTTGGATTCATGCCTGTATATTTCCAGGCGCCGGCAGACAATCTCGATAATGTATATGCCGTCCACAAATGGCCCATCTTATCCATCTGGTTCCATTCCGGAAAATCATCAAAAAAATGAAATTCGGTTGCCGCGTAATCGGAATACCATGCCCGGTTGAGCGCAATAAAAGACGCACCCAGTAGTGCCACGTGTGCACCGCCAACAACCCACAATTTTGTTTTGTTTGCTTTATAAGGGTGCAGGTTCCCTGAATCCGGGACGCCACTTAAAATTATCGGACTTTGAGCCAATGCCGTCGAACTGTCGGGCGCTGAAGTTTGCGCTGAGAGATTCAACGATTGTAAAAAGAGGAGCGCGCTATAGAGAAGATTTTTTTTTGTCATTATTTCCATACAAACCTACGCTACAATTGCAAAAGCCGTTTCCCCGTCTCAAGGCAATTTGCAAATGTTCACAAACTTCCCGAAATTAGACGTCCACCATAATACGCAAGAAGCATGACCGATATTGTACAACAGAAGGTAAGCAAATGGTTAACGGGAAATTTTGACGAAGCTACCAAAGAAACCATCAAGAAGCTGCAGGCTACCAATCCGGATGAACTTACAGAAGCATTTTACCAAAACCTCGAATTTGGAACCGGGGGCCTGAGAGGCATTATGGGCATCGGCACCAACCGGATGAACAAGTATACGGTGGGTATGGCTACCCAGGGATTTGCCAATTACCTGAAACAGAAATTGCAAGGCGAGATCAAAGTGGCGATAGCCCACGATTGCAGAAACAACAGCAGATTTTTCGCGGAAACAACAGCGCATGTTTTCGCGGCAAACGGCATAAAAGTTTTCCTTTTTGAAAGCCTCAGGCCAACACCCGAGCTTTCCTTTACGATCCGACACCTGAAATGCCAGGCTGGCGTGGTTTGTACAGCTTCTCATAATCCAAAGGAATACAACGGATACAAGGCTTATTGGTCGGACGGTGGACAATTGGTGCCCCCGCACGACAAGGCGGTGGTGGAAGAAGTAGAAAAGATCAGCTCTGTAGACGAAGTGAAATTTTCTGGCCTGGATGAAAATATCACGCTCATTGGAAAGGAAGTAGACGAAGCCTTCTGGAACATGTCAAAGGGTTTGTCCATCAACCCTGATATCATCGCAAAACAAAAGGATTTAAATATTGTATACACGCCGATTCACGGCTCGGGCATTACGTTGACGCCGGAATTGCTCAAGCGATATGGCTTTACCAACGTTCATATTGTAGAAGAACAAGCGACGCCAGATGGAAATTTTCCAACCGTGGTTTATCCTAATCCTGAAGAGTCAGAAGCCATGAGCATTGGACTTAAAAAAGCCAGGGCTTTGAATGCCGACATTCTTTTGGGAACCGACCCTGATGCGGATAGAGTGGGAGTAGGAATCAAGAATGATAAGGGCGAATGGGTACTCCTGAATGGAAACCAGATTGCAACCGTGCTGTTCTGCTATATTATTGAAGCAAAGAAGGAGAAGGGACTGCTTCGAAACAATGATTTCATGGCCACAACGATTGTAACGACAGACCTGCTTCCACAAATTGCGCGTCAGAATGATTTGAAATGTTACCTCGTGCTCACCGGATTTAAATGGATCGCCGAGCAGATCAGGATACTGGAAGGCAAAGAGAAATTCCTTTGCGGTGGTGAAGAATCATATGGCTATATGATTGGTGACCAGGTCAGGGATAAGGATGCGGTCTCCAGCGTGGCACTGATTTGTGAAGCAGCGGCATATTTGAAAAACAAGGGTATCGGCGTTTATGATTACCTGCTGAACACCTATGTCAAATACGGACTGTACAAGGAACACCTCGTTTCACTAACGAAGAAGGGTATGCGCGGACAGGAAGAAATTGCCGAAATGATGAAGGCATTCAGAGCCAATCCACCCAAGTCGATCAACGGATCAGAGGTAGTGCAGTTGTTGGACTACGAGGAAAGAAAAGGAAAGAACCTCAAGACCGGTGAAAGCTGGAATATAGAATTGCCCAAATCAAATGTATTGCAATTCATCACTGCCGATGGGTCGAAGATTTCTGCAAGGCCGTCAGGAACGGAGCCCAAGATAAAATTCTATTTCAGCGTAAATTCAAAACTGGCAAGCGCAGCAGATTTTGAGAAGACCAATGCCACGCTCGATGCAAAAATAAAGGCGATTATTGAGGATTTGAAATTGCAGTAAGGTTTGCAGTTTTTTGTTGGTGACTGGCGATCATAATTTTAATTACTGCCAACCGCAAACCGGCAACTGCCAACCTATTACGTATCTTGCGGCCGTCTATGAGAAAATATGAAGACAGTTACCGGCATAAAGGCTTGCGAAAACAATTGGTAGATTCTCTCGCAAAAAAAGGAATCACGGATCAACGCGTACTCAATGCCATCAACGAAATTCCCCGCCACTACTTTATGGATTCCGCGCTCGACAAGATCGCCTATGAAGATCGGGCATTTCCAATAGGCGAGGGCCAGACCATATCTCAACCCTATACGGTTGCATACCAATCCCAGCTTTTAGACGTGAGGCCCTTCGACAAGGTTCTTGAAATCGGCACCGGAAGTGCTTACCAGGCCACGGTTCTGGCAGAAATGGGAGCCCAGGTATATACCATTGAAAGACAGAAAAAGCTTTTCGATCAACAAAAGAATTTCCCCTTCCTCAAAAAATATCCCACCATTAAATATTTTTATGGCGACGGTTATGAAGGCCTATCAACCTTTGCGCCATTTGATCGGATACTTGTCACGGCTGCCGCACCGTTTATTCCTCAAAAGCTGAAAGAACAGCTAAAGATCGGAGGGAAAATGGTCATTCCTGTCAATGAAGGAAATCTTCAAAGGATGATCAGGCTCGCCCGGCAACCCGATGGAAGTTTTTCTGAAGAGTCGTTCGATCTCTTTTCATTTGTGCCGATGGTGGGCGGAAAAAATAACTAAAAAAATGGCGCCGGGCAAAAGCCCGGCGCGCCCGCTTATGAACAAGTAATAACCCCGTTATTGTTGCATACCTTCTGTTGCACCTTCCATTCCACTTCTGTTGTTCTTACGCTTGAACAGAGATACATCGAATTTCCCGAACCGGTATGAAAAGTTCAGACGGAAAACCTGCCAGTCTCTTCTTCTCCAGGAATCCTGAACGAAGTAAGGAGACTCTGTATGAGTATCGTATATCCTTGTCTTGAAAACATCGTTTACGCTTAGTGTGACGGCAGCTTTCCTGTCTTTCAGGAATTCTTTACGCAGAGCTACATCAACACCACCTGTTGGCCTGATATAACCCTGGGCTGTTGTGGGTTGAAAGCCAAAGCCGCCGCCACCACCACCGCCGGGACCACCACCACGTCCGCCTTGACCACCACCGCCTTGCGGCAGGATGGTCTTAGACTGGTAATCGCCAGACAATTGAATGGAGAAATTCTTTGGCAACTTGAAATTCAAATTGAGTTTGCCCAGGAAACTCCACAGATCATTAACATCATCCTGCGCGGTAGTGTCGGAAGCAATAATTGCAGAATTGTAGAAGTTTAAATTCGTTGTCGCATCCAGCCACTTGAACAGGGGATTCTTTGAAGTAAATTCTATACCGTAGGCACGGCTATGATTAGCGTTGATATATGTGTTGATAATAATACTCTTGCCAGTGAGCGGACTGGTAGCAATTTCCTGATAACCCGTGATCAGATCACTGGTGTATTTGTAGTAAGCCGAGATCAAAATGCTATGTCCTTTTGCAAAGGCCTTATTATAATTCAATTCAAATGAATTCGTGAATTCAGGTTTCAGGTTGGGATTACCACGCCTGATGTTAAGTGAATCCGAGAAATCGATAAAGGGAATCAGCTGGAAGAAATTCGGCCTGTTGATCCTTCTTGAATAGTTTAGCTGTAAGTCCTGGTTGCCAGGCAATTTCTGTGTAAGAAAAATACTTGGGAATAACGCAAACGGATAGCTGTTGCTAAAGGTTTGATGTGTATTCAACATCTCGCCCGTATATTTTGAGCTCTCAACACGCAAACCTACCTGGTAAGAAAAGGACTTGCCGATCACATTTGAGTAAGTAGTGTATGCAGCGTATACCTGGTCGTTGTACTTATAATTTGCATTGGCAATTGGAATTGGAATGTAGTCGCCAAGAGCATAGTTATACCTGAAGTTATCACTTATGCTATTCACGTTACGGATAGCTGCTCTTACGCCGGCTTCCAATTTTGATTTCTCAGTCAGGGGTGCTGTTAGGTCTGACTGGATTGTCCAGAACTTGCTGGTCCCACTATTATCCTGTTTCTCAAGTGATGGATCTCCGGTCGGCGTATGATCGTAAATAAAATATTGCGTCGTGTAATTACTTGCGCCCGAATTCTTGTTTGCATTGTAATTGACGTCCGCCGTCAATTCTGTACCGGGCTTCTTAAACAGGTGTTTATACCCCAAAGAGGTTCCAAAGTTTCTGAAATCGCGATTGCTCAATGCCTTTCGTTCAGAATTTTGACTAACAGGAGGTGTATATAAACTGTCTGTTACGGTTGAATACAAATCTTCTCCATCAAAACTACCCTTCACATAGTTTTGAGAAAGTGTAATTGTGTTCCTGTTATCAATTAAATAGTCGAATCCAATTCTGCCGAACATGAAAAAACCATTGTTCTTTGAATCGGTGTATTGCGATACGTTTGTGCGCGGCGTATCATAAAGATTCTGCCTGTATGAAAACCCTTTACCAATCGATTTACGCTGGTTGACGTTAAGGCTCGCGAAGAAATTGACCTTACCCTGTTTAATATTAATATCAGCGCCACCATTCACTTTACCGCGGGAATCCACACCAGCGCGGAAGTTTCCGTTGTAACCTGCCTTTCTATTCTTCTTTAATATGATATTGATGATTCCTGCCGTACCACCTGACGCATCATATTTTGCTGAAGGGTTTGTAATTAATTCCACGCTCTGAATAGCATCTGAAGGAATCTGATCCAGCGTGAGGGTAGTGGGACGTCCGTCCACAAAGATTGTTGGATTCGCGTTACGCAGGGTAACATTACCGTCGATATCCACGTTCACACCCGGAATGTTTTTCATCAGCTCCGTTGCTGTTTGACCCGTGGTTACAATATTCTTTTCAACGTTAAATATTTTTCTGTCTACACCCATTTCAAAGAATGGTTTGGTGGCGACAATCTTTACCGCATCAAGTGTCTTTTCATCCAACTCCATTTTAATGTTGCCAAGGTCGCGATCAATATTATTCATCATGGATCCCTGGTCTCCGCCCATTTTCATTTCAAACTTCACTGCTTGTTCAACAGCTGCGTAGCCAATTGCACTAATTTTTAATTTGAACTGGCCCATGATGGGCAGATTCTCGAGGCTGAAATCGCCGTTGGGTTGAGTAAGTTGGGCCTTGATGGGAATGTCTTTTCTCTTCTTGGTCACCGTGTCGAACCTGCTTTGAACGAGTTCAACAGAGGCGCCGTCAATTCCTTTATTTGTTTTGCTGTCAACAACTTTACCATAGAAATGACCAATGTTCGGTGCTTGTCCACCGCCACCGCGGTTACCACCTCCGCCAGGGGGAAACTGCGCGAAAGCCGGCGTCATGCTTGCGCAAAAGAGGAGGAAGAGGAAGTTTTTCATTGCAGTAGCTTTAAAAACATTTGCGTACAAAATTCTTCAAATTGTTTCAGCGTCACAAACTTACTTGATAAAAGGCTGATTATTATGTCAAAGGGGCGTGTTGCGATATTGTGTATACCAATTCGATAAATGTTGCGACATTCTGGATGCCAGATACCGGATACCAGATACCAGATAGTGTACGCGTGTGTGCCTGAAGTGTGGTGTGTGATGATTGAATGCGTGAGCGCAATTAATATGGTGCAATTTCAATACCCACACACCACACTCACACTTTCTGGTATCTGGTATCCGGTATCTGGTATCCAATTTCTTTTTTTAAACGCTCTCTTTTTCTTACTTTTGCCTCCCTCATGGTGGCTATAGCTCAGTTGGTTAGAGCATCAGATTGTGGTTCTGAGGGTCGTGGGTTCGAGCCCCATTAGCCACCCAAAACCGGTTGAAACCGGACCTAACCAAAAAGCCCTGCATGAAATGTCGGGGCTTTTTGATTTTCTACCCAGATCCATTCATCATAATTTCACAATTCGTTAGTTAAATAGCCTAATAACCAACAACATTGCCAATCAAATTCCGTTATTTTTGAAGTATGCAAAAATGGTATAAGATTATGCTGAGTAAAAAAATCTTACCCCTGGTATTGGTATTCCTGACGGCCGGACTGTTCTTTGCCTTCAGATCTATGGGATCGGGAAACCCGCCCACTAAATATGAAAAAATTCTCCAACAGGTTGGAGAAATGCTTGAACAAGCACACTACAGTCCGAAGAAAATTGACGATGACTTCTCAAAAGACATTTTCAAGAAATATTTGGTCGCTCTCGACCCTGACAAAAATATATTCCTCCAGGAAGATATTCAGTCGCTGAAGAAATATGAAACGCACATCGATGATGAAATTCACGGTGCACCCGTTCAGTTTTTTCCTGCGATCAACGATATCTACCAGAAACGCGTACCCGAAGCAGCCGCCGTCTACAAGGAAATACTGGCGAAGCCATTCGACTATACGGTTGATGAAACCGTAATCACAGACGCCGACAAGCTTGATTACCCTACCAACGACGCGGCCCGCAAAGAATCCTGGAGAAAGCGGCTGAAATACCTGGCGCTGGAACGCTATTCCGACCTCCTTGACATTCGCGAGAAAAATAAGGGCAAGGACGGATTCGTGGCTAAATCAGACGCCGATCTTGAAAAAGAGGCAAGAGAAAAGGTGATGTTGATTATGGATCGCAACTTTGATAGGCTGCGTAATAAATTCACTGAAGAAGAGAGGTTTAACATACTTGTAAATACCATCACTTCCACGATGGATCCCCATACCAATTTCTTCCCGCCCATCGAGAAGAGACTTTTTGATGAAACCATGAGTGGTCGATTCTATGGTATTGGTGCTTCTTTGAGGAATGAAGACGGTAATATCAAAATCGCGACCCTCGTAACTGGCAGCCCGGCATGGAAATCAGGCCAGGTGCAGGTTGGCGATGTAATACTGAAGGTGGGCCAGGGTAAAGACGAACCCCAGGACCTGGCTGGCTTTGATACCGATGATGCTGTGAAGCTCATTCGTGGCAAGAAAGGAACTGAAGTGAAACTCACGCTGAAAAAGACAGACGGATCCGTGAAGCTTGTTTCACTGATTCGCGACGAGATCGTACTGGAAGAAACTTTTGCAAAGAGTGCGATCATTGATGATGGCAATAAGAAAATCGGATATATCTACCTGCCTGAATTTTATGCCGACTGGGAAAGGCCCAATGGCGCGCGCTGCGCACAGGATGTTGCCAAAGAAATCATGAAGTTGAAAGAGCAGAATGTAAATGGCATTATCATGGATCTTCGTGGCAACGGCGGCGGCTCACTTGTTGACGTGATTCAAATGGTGGGACTGTTTATTGAAGATGGCCCGGTAGTGCAGGTGAAAGACAGGGAAGGTAACCCAAGCGTGTTGAGAGACCGGGATAAATCTGTTCTGTACACAGGTCCCCTGGCCGTGATGGTGAATGAGCTGAGTGCTTCTGCTTCAGAAATTTTTGCAGCTGCCATCCAGGATTACAAACGTGGCGTGATCATCGGTAGCTCTACAACCTATGGTAAAGGCACCGTACAACGCAATATCGGGCTGGATCCCAGCAGCGGCCTGCTCGCCAGCGCAAACGATCTTGGCACACTAAAGCTCACACTACAAAAGTTCTATCGTATCAATGGGGGCAGTACACAATTGAAAGGCGTTGCTCCGGATATTGTATTGCCTGACCAGCTTGAGTATATGAAGTTCCGTGAGAAGGATGATCCTGATGCATTGAAATGGGATGAAATCCAAAAGGCAAATTATAATACCTGGAACAGTGATGTCAATCTGCCGACGATTGAAAAGGCAAGCGCCGACAGGGTAGCAAACAATTCTGCATTCAAACTGATTAAAGACAACACGCAATGGCTGTCGAAGGTTAGCGACAAGGAATACCCATTGAACATGAAGAAGTACAAGGAAGAACAGGTTGCGATCAGGGCCACCGTAAAGCAAATGGAGAATCTTACCAAACTCTCAAGCACGCTGACCGTAAAGTCGCTGCCCCAGGACATGAATAAATATGCGAATGATAAGGATAAGCAGGACAGGTTGAACCTGTGGTATAAGAACCTCAGTGGTGATATATATCTTGGTGAAGCGGTGAATGTAATGGCAGATATGATAACGCAGATTAGTCTCGCGAAAAAGAATTAGAGAGTAATAATTCAAAAGTCAAAAATCAAAAGTCAAAAGCTAGGAAGCGGGAAGCTTCTCATCCTTTTGATTTTTGACTTTTGACTTTTGAATTTTCAACTATTTCAAATATTTCTCCTTCATAATCCCCTCATGGTGTTTCCAGTGTCCCAAAATCATAAAGCCCAGGCTGTTTGCCTTGGTTGGATGATTGTTAGCGACTCCGAGTTCATTTAGCTGATCCTGGTTAAAACTGTTGAACAAATCAATGGTTGATTTGCGGAGGTTCTTTAGTTCTGTTTTCAATGAACCCAGTGACCTGTGGGTTGCTGTTGCATGATCGCCATAACCATTCTCATCAAATCCGGGCAGTGGTTGTTGTTCGCCACGCGAGAGGCAAAGGGCACGATAGCTGAAGATCCTTTCGGCATCAATCACGTGTTGCAATAACTGTTTGATGGTCCATTTCCCGTCGGCATAAGCATAGGTCGCCTTGCTCTCAGGTATGGCGTCCAGGAATGTGCTTAAGGGTGCTAATGAAGCGTCAAGCGCTTTGACGCAATCATCGTCTGTAATCAATTGTATGTATCTGTCGAAATAAGGCGCGTGGTCGCCAGTTTGCGGTCTTGGCATAGACTGTAGTTTTAGTAAATCTACTTTTTTTTTGAACCGCCCGTTGGGGAAATGAGTGAATGGCAGGAGAGGAGGTTTGTTAGGTTAACTAGGTTAATTAGGCTAATTGATAAGAACGCAATTAACCTAATTAACCTAATTAACGATATTAACCTTTCTTAGATGTCTTCAATTTCGACTTCGGCAGCTTCGCCTTTGGCGTCGTAGGACTGGCTTCAGGCGCCGCCATGTTCTTGTCGGCCTTCAGGTTTGAGGCAAGCTTTACTGCCTCATAGGCATTCACCACGCCACCCGTTTTTGAAATATCGGAGAGGCTTACGTCTTCGTCGGTTCCTGGTCTTTTCACCTTTAGATCACGGAAATGCGTCGTCGATTTTTCAAGAACATATTTCAATTGCTTCGCTGTGAGATCGGGATAGTAGGAGAGTAGAAGTGCGCCAATTCCCACCACCACAGGACTTGAAAAGCTGGTGCCATTCAAATCGCCGTAGCTATTGCCACCTGGCAATGTTGAGTAGATCCTGTCGCCGGGCGCAAACAAATCCACTTCGCGTTTGCCGTAATTAGAGAAGTAAGCGGTGAGGGAATTGATCGGCGTACCGTCCATGAGGTGTTGCGTTATTAACGGATCACTGGAAGCTCCAACGGTGATCCAATTGGGAGCCGTATTTTTCAAATCATTACCATAATGAGGGTTCGGGTAGTTATCAGTGCTATCCACGTTCCAGGATTCGTTTCCTGCCGCGTGTACAAGCAATACATTTTTTGATTCTGCATATTTCACGGCATCATCCACCCATTTTTTCTCGGGCGAATAACTCTTACCAAAGCTCATATTGATGATTTGTGCACCATTGTCAACTGCATACCGAATTGCATTGGCAATGTCTTTATCATGCTCGTCACCCTGGGGAACCGCGCGCACTACCATTATCCTTACATTATCTGCAATGCCTTCAATCCCCTTGCCATTGTTCCTGACAGCGCCGATGATTCCGGCTACATGTGTTCCATGCATTGGCGTGGAAGCCATAACGTCGGGGTTGCCATAATAACGATCCGTAATGTCGCCGTAGTTGTCCTGTACAATTTCTCCACGGAAATCCTCAGGTTCTTTTACAATGGCCTCCATCTTTAATTTCTCACCATCATAATAATCCTGCGATTCTTCGATCAAAATCTTGTTGGTGGCTTCGGTCATTTGAAAACCGAGGTAGAGCGCCATCATCACGCCTTTTGCGCGACTCTCTTCGCTGGTCTTCGCCTTGTAACGCTGCAGCTCATCACCAGTATACGTTTCTTTTCCGAGTGCGCTTCGCAGAATACTGTCGCTGGCAGCCATGCGCTCAATCGGATTTTTTAGGAAGAGTACATTAGTCGTTGCTTCTCGCGCGTCACCTTCCAGCTTCGCCTTAATCTTTTTATACATCTTCACTTCCTGCTGTTCTTCCGGACTGAGTTTGCTTTCGTCAGGAATCTCGTCACCATATTTTTTCTTGAATTTGAAATATACGCGTGCTCCTTCGTAAGTGTCCTGCTTCACGTTCCTCCCATCTTTGCCGCCGAGAAAATTCCACCCGTACACGTCGTCCACATAACCATTGTGGTCATCATCTATACCATTACCGGGAATTTCGTTTGGATTGTGCCAGAGAATAGGCTTGAGGTCTTCGTGGGTGGTGTCTACACCAGAATCGATTATTGCAACCAGGACGGTTTTGCTTTTCTTGCCTTTCAGCAGCTCATAGGCTTTGTCGAGCGCGATGCCATAATAGCCATCTTTCTTTTGATCCATCAGGTGCCAACCCTTGGGAACATCCCGCTTGATATCCTGCTTTACGGAGCTTTGCGCCAGAAGGCCAAGGGGCGCAAAAAGGAGCGCAATAGCTATTCTCACGCACGGATTTAGAGTCGTTCTTATCATGTTGCCAAAAAGTTTAATTCTGCAAATATCTTAGTAAACGGTGGATGGGGGCCTACCGTTGTTCATTTTTCACAAAAATTATAAATCAAATTTAATGCCCTGTGCCAGTGGAAGTTTGGTAGAATAGTTCAGCGTATTGGTCTGCCTTCTCATGTAGTTTTTCCAGGCGTCGCTGCCGCTTTCCCTGCCACCACCAGTTTCCTTTTCACCACCAAAAGCCCCGCCAATTTCTGCTCCGCTAGTCCCTATATTGACATTTGCAATTCCACAATCGCTTCCTGCAGCAGACAGGAACTGTTCCGCTTCCCTCAAATTTAATGTCATAATTGCCGACGAAAGGCCTTGAGGAACAGCATTTTGCATTCCAATTGCGTCTTCAAGTGTCTTATACTTCATTATATATAATATAGGAGCGAAGGTTTCATGTTGTACGATGGCCATTTCATTTTTCACTTCTGCAATGCATGGTTTCACATAACAACCGCTTTCAAATCCATTGCCCTCCAGTACTCCGCCTTCAACCACGAATTTGCCGCCTTCTTCCTTACATTTTGCGATCGATGCCTGGTACAATTTAACGGCATCCCTGTCGATCAATGGTCCAACATGATTCTTTTCATCCAGCGGGTCACCGATGCGAAGTTGACCGTAGGCTTTCACCAACTTGTCTTTGAATTTATCATACACTTCTTCCTGGATGATCAGTCTCCTGGTAGAAGTGCAACGCTGGCCGGCAGTGCCAACTGCGCCAAACAGTGCTCCAATCAGCGCCATGTCAAGGTCAGCGTCTTTGGATATGATAATGGCATTGTTGCCGCCAAGTTCGAGGAGACTTCTGCCCAAGCGTTTCGCCACGGTTTCACCAACCGCCTTTCCCATCCTGGTAGATCCGGTTGCAGAAATCAAAGGGATCCGCGGATCGGAGGCCATCCATTCTCCCAACTCCCTTCCTCCTGAAACCAGGCAGCTTACACCTTCAGGCACGTCATTCTTTTGGAAAACTTCTGCGGTGATCTTCTGACAGGCCAAACCACAGAGGGGCGTTTTTTCGGAAGGCTTCCATATACACACGTCCCCGCAAATCCAAGCCAGCATACTGTTCCAGCTCCATACAGCAACGGGGAAGTTGAATGCGGAAATAATACCTACGATACCAAGAGGGTGCCATTGCTCCAGCATCCGGTGTCCCGGCCGCTCACTGTGCATAGATAAACCATGCAACTGTCGTGAGAGCCCCACAGCGAAATCACATATGTCTATCATCTCCTGCACTTCACCCAAGCCTTCCTGCAAACTTTTTCCCATTTCAAGCGAGACCAACTGACCCAGGGGATGCTTCAATTCACGGAGTCTTTCGCCAATCTGTCGTACAATCTCACCCCGTCTTGGCGCCGGCCACTGTCGCCATTCTACGAAAGCTTTGGAGGCTGCATCCACCACTCTGTTATAAGAATCTTTGTCGGTTGTTGATACTGAAGCAATTAGCTTACCGTCAACAGGTGAAAAGGAATCCAGTGAAGGTCCCTGCGACTTTACCCATTTGGCACCCGTAGAAACCCCATCATTTTGGGACTGGATGCCCAGGTCTTTGATGAAATTATTCATGATTTTGAGGGAATTCGGCGCAAGATACGCCCATTTTTAGAATTATAAACCTTTAATTATCAATATATTTATGAAGTTTAAAAAAAATTTTACAAGAAGCTATGAGATACCAGGGATTTTTACCATTTTTACATCGTAATTATCCTAATCCGCATCCAATATGAGAAACCTGTTTTCTGTGCAGGTTTTTTTTATGCCCGCCAGAAACACCCAGAAATCAGAGAATACTTTTTGAACATAGACCCGAAGACTGAAAACTCGCATTAAATCCTGTATCTCAATCAAGTTCCGAGCTTCCTAAAAAAACCGTGAACCCTTTTGTTAACTTGATTAAAGAACAGAACAATGAAATCCGTAATTCGTACCCTGATGGCAATAGTATGTTTTGTAGCCATCTCAGTGACCGTAAAAGCTGGTGAAGACAAATTATTCCCCAACACTTTTAACAGCGGTCTTTTCGCCCCCCAGTACAAACTTTTGAAAGCAAAGGTAGACCTTGCTTTTGATACAGACGAGGCTGCTAAAAAGCCCAAGACTCGTTTGAAGGTTTGCGCCTGCCAGATCCTGGACCTCGAATCAAAAAACTTCGAGCACACCAACGTAGCCATTCTTTCTGAGAAGACTAATTATGGTGATCTCTCTTCTGACCTGGATGCCGCTAAGGAAGTTCTGGAAACAGAAAAGAAACACCTGAACAAAATGTTTTTCACAAAGATGAAGGTGGTGAGCAAAACCCAGGATGCGACAGATTGCAGCACCCTTGCCAAGAAATTGAAAAGCGACAACACCGATTTGAAAGTATACGACGTGATCGATGCTGATCAGCGTGTACAAATTAAAAAGTAAGATTTTAGATTGTAGATTTTGGATTGTAGATCTACAATCAATAATCAACAATCCACTATCTAGTACTGTTCTGATTCACTCGGGAAGCTCTTAGATTTTACATCACTTACATACTGTTGAACGGCGTCGGTCACTTCTTTGTAAAGGTTAAGGTATTGTCTTAGAAAACGCGGTTTGAATTGGTGGTTAATCCCCAGCAAATCGTGCATCACCAACACCTGGCCATCACAATAGCGACCGGCGCCGATTCCTATTGTAGGAATCGTCAAACTCTCCGAAACCTCTTTCGCCAGCATAGCGGGAATCTTTTCCAAAACAATTGCAAAGCAACCCGCCTCCTGCAACAATTTCGCATCCCGCCTGAGTTTCTCGGCTTCTTCATCCTCTTTCGCCCTTACAGTGTATGTACCGAATTTATAAATCGATTGAGGGGTCAGGCCTAAATGGCCCATCACCGGTACGCCAGAAGATATGATCCGTTTTACCGATTCCACCACCTCTTCACCTCCTTCGAGCTTGATGGCATGCGCACCTGTTTCTTTCATGATACGAATGGTTGAAGCCAGCGCTTCCTTCGAATTACCCTGGTAAGATCCAAAGGGAAGATCCACCACCACCAGGCAGCGATCAATGCCACGCACAACCGAAGCAGCATGATAAATCATTTGATCAAGCGTAATCGGCAGCGTGGTAACATGCCCAGCCATCACATTGCTGGCGGAATCACCTACAAGAATTACATCGATGCCCGCAGCATCAAAAATGCCGGCAAAGGAATAGTCATAAGCCGTAATCATGGAGATCCTTTCCCCAGACTCCTTCATCTTCTGCAATGTATGCGTGGTGATTTTTTTGATTTCTTTCTGAACGCTCATGGCGGCGGATATTTTAGTTAAAGAATAAAGCGGTGGGAATATGGCTCTGCTTTAGAATAAAACATATCCGCCCTGGTGACGCGGGTGCGTCTGGCCATGCTAAGGTATAGAATTGAATGGAATTAAAATTTCATTACTTCCTCGTAAAGGTGCTGTATTAAACCATCGGCCAATCCAATCTTGGGAACATAAATCTCTTCAGTGTCGGCCCAGCGCATTACGTTGATATAAATTTGAAGGGCTGGCACAATTACGTCGGCACGGTCTTCCCGGAGCTTGTAAACGCTGATTCGCTCTTCAAGGGTGAATGCTGAAAACTCTTTGTAGTATTCTTTCAGCATGTCGAGCGTGAGTGGCTTGCCTTCTTTTCTTTTCGAAAGACTGAAGATCTTGTTGATATTTCCGCCCGAACCAATCGCCGTAATATGATGATAACCCTTTGTTTTGTTTTTGATAAAATCTTTCATTGCGTCCCAACCGGCTTCCGTAACCATGTCCTTCAGGAGACGAATTGTGCCGATATTGAACGATTGCTTGAAGATCAGCTTACCATCGCTGAAGAAGGTAAGCTCAGTACTACCACCACCCACATCTATGTATAGATAAGATTCATCGCTGTCCATATTTTCCGCGATGTGGTTTTCATAAATGAGACTCGCTTCGGCTTCTCCAGTGATGACTTCGATTTCAATGCCGGTCTCCAGCTTCACTTTCCTGATGATATCGGCTGCATTTTTTGCATCACGCATCGCCGAAGTGGCGCAGGCCTTGGTGAACTTCACATTGTATGCATTGAGCAGGTGCTTGTAGGCTTTAACGGTTTGCATGATCATGCCCACTTTTGATTTGGAAATTTCCCCGCTCTCAAAAACATCAAAACCAAGCCGGAGGGGAACTCTGACCAGGTTCAATTTAATGAACTCAGGTTTTCCAGTGGGAGTGATGTTGACTTCGCTGATGAGGAGGCGCGCCGCATTACTGCCGATATCAATGGCTGCTAATCTCAATGCATGGAGGTTTCAGCTTCAATATTATACATTATCCTGCGAACGCCTTTAATAAAAATTCACATGTGTGCATAATCCTTCGGCGACAGCACCACACCGGCAGAAGTGGTATAGGTTTTATTCAGAAGAAAGTTGTAGATCTCGATCTGCGACCTGATTTTCCTGCCCGCCATCTTTACATAATTATTGTCAAGCTCGTTGTCGAGCACACGAGCCTTCACATTGTCGCGAAGCTCAATTTCAATAATCTCCTTGACTTCCTTCGCAATGGATTCAGTCAGGATTGGGCATGCACATTCCACCCGGTGATCAATATTCCTCACCATCCAGTCGGCCGAAGAAATATAGGTTCTTTCTTTACCGCCATTATAAAAGATCATCACGCGTGAATGCTCGAGATACTCATCAACGATGCTGATGGCTTTTACCTTTCCCTTGTATTTCTTGCTCTCTGTATACATGCAAAATATGCCTCGAACCACCATTTTAAGTTCTACTCCGGCGGTTACTGCCTGGTAAAGCTTGTTGATCAATCGTTCGTCCGAAAGGGAATTTAATTTGAGCGTGATAGAAGCTTTCCGGCCATGCCTCGCATTTCGAATTTCCCGGTCAACAAGTCTGTCTAACTCCTTGCGCATATTTACAGGTGAAACCAACAGGGTCTTGCACGCAAACAAATGATGCAGGCCCGTCTTTGGCTTTTCCAGGTAATTGAAAATGCGGTTCACATCTGCCATAATGTTCCGGTTTGCCGTAAGCAGGCAATGATCGGCATATAGCGTGGCGGTCTTTTCATTAAGGTTACCAGTACTCACAAATCCATAATGGATGGTTTTATTTTGAAGGCGTTTCTTGATGAGACAGATTTTGTTATGAACCTTGGTGAACGGCAATCCCAGTAAAACCTTCACGCCTTCGTCTTCCAGTCTTTCCTTCCAATCCAGGTTAGCCTCTTCTTCAAAACGGGCCCTTAGTTCAAGCATTACTGTTACCTGCTTGCCATTTCGAACGGCGTTGATCAGAGCGTTAATGATCTTTGAATTCGTCGCAAGCCGATAGGCTGTTATTTTAATCGAAATAACCTGGGGATCGATGGCTGCTTCGCGGAGCAGATCAATTAGCGGATTAAAGGAATGGTATGGAAAATGCAACATCAGATCCCGTTTCAGGATCATATCGGTTACGCGTGAAGTATTTCTGAGCAGTGGATGCAGGAATGCTTTTCTACGGGTACTTTTCACGCGAAACACTGAATCCGGAAAATCCATGAAGTTGCGGAAATTATGTATCCGGCCACCGGGTATCAGGTTATCGCGGCGGGAGAGATTTAACCTTCTGATCAGGTATTCCAACAGTCCCGGGTCAATTTCTTTGTCGTATACAAATCGAACTGGTTTTCCTTTTTTCCGGTTCTTCAATCCCTTTTCAATTTTTTGCACAATGGAAGTGCCGATATCATTGTCGATATCGATCTCCGCGTCGCGCGTCACCTTGATGATATGTGAAATGAAGCGATCGTATCCAAAAAAAGAAAAGATCTGTGGCAGGCAATAGCGTACCACGTCTTCCATCAGGATAATACATTGTTCGCCATCCCTTGATGGGAGCAATACAAACCTGGAAAGCGTTCTCGGTACTTCAACCAGCGCGTATTTCTGACCGTAAGCCGAATCTTTTTTTGACATCACCACACCCAGGTAAATGGATTTGTCACGAAGGTTTGGAAATTGTGGAATGCTCTGGATCATGAGCGGGATCACATTGGATCGAACTTCTTCTTCAAAAAAACCCTGCACAAACTTCTGTTGCTCCCGGTTGAGCTCTCTTTCATTCACCAGGTAGATCTTTTCTTTACCAAGTTCACTTAAGATCGATTCCCAGATGCGATTGAATTCGTTTTGTTGCTGGAGTACGGTGACCTGGATGGTATCCAGAATTTTTTGAGGCGAATGCTCCAGGTGCATGACAGCTTTAGCCTTCTTGCCAAGCTCGATCATTCGTTTCAGCGTTGCAACCCGGACGCGAAAAAATTCATCGAGATTGTTGGAGAAAATGCCCAGGAACCTGATTCTTTCCTTCAGGGGAACTGAAGGATCTGCGGCTTCCTGGAGAACTCTTGCATTGAACGCGAGCCAGCTGATATCCCGGGTGATCACTTTTTTCTTGTGGGCCGCCATGTGAAAAAATAGTTAAGTCGTAAAAATAACAATCCTTCGGTTGACCGTTATGTTAAGTTTTGATGAGTCAGAGCGTCTGTATCTTGTGGATGATACCAGTGGTGCTGACGCCATTGACCAGGGGAACAATTTTTACTTCGCCGCCTCTTCGCAACACATCAGCTGCGCCGGCAATTTGTTCAACTGTATAATCGCCACCCTTGACAAGTACGTCGGGCTGCAGTGCTTCGATTAGCTGCTGTGGGGTGTCTTCGTCAAAAATGACAATTGCATCCGTCACAACAAGTGCCGCCAAAAGTATCGCCCTCGAATCCTGGTCGTTGACCGGCCTGAGCGGACCTTTCAGTCTTCTAACGGAATCATCTGAATTCACACCAACAACAAGCATGTCACCAAATCCTGCGGCTGCACTGAGGGAGGCAAGGTGACCTTTGTGAAGAATGTCGAATACGCCATTGGTGAATACAACTTTTTTGCCCAGCAATTTCCAGCGCAAAGCCTGTTGCATGATGGCCTGGCGTGAAAAAATCTTTGAGGCAATATGTTCAGACTGCTTCATTTTTCTTGCGATTAAAAACTGGTAACAAGGATAGGCATAAAAATCCTATTATCACTACAATTGCCGTTTGAGCAGCCCATAGTACCCAGCCGAAACCCAGCCCATCAGCCTCGCTGATGCCGTACAAAGGCATGAGTTTCTGTATCGCGAGCTGATAAGCTCCAATTCCCCCTTGCGTAACAATCATAGCCAGGCTTCCAAAGCTGAGCACTGACAGTGACGCGCGAAACCCCAGGTGGCTGGTCGTTTCCAGGGCATAAAAGCCTGTTCGGATACTGGCTACATACATGGCCCAGATGAACACCGTGTGAAACATGAACCAACCTTTTTTGTTGATGTATTTTACGCTCATGGCGCCCATCCAAACACCCTTGATGATCGCGTTGATTTTTTGAACGAAGTCGATATGGGCAAACTTTTTGAGTATCCACCTTACAAGGAAAAAAACGATTAGCGCGATGGCAACTATGCTGAACACTTTACCAACTCTGAAATGTCCGCTTGCATCCATGAAGAAATGCCGAAACTGAACAGACGCATAGTTGCCGATGACATCAATCTGCGTCAATATGGTCAGCGCAATTACCACCAGCAGGCTGATCACATCGAAGGCACGCTCCGCCACAATAGTGCCCACGAGTTTGTCGGCAGGAACATTTTCATATTTTGCCAGGAGGGTACACTTCATCACTTCTCCCAATCTTGGCACTAAGAGATTGAAGAAATATCCGGTCATCACCGCAAAAAACGTGTTGAGGTTGGAGGGGCGATACCCAAGTGGTCCCATCAAAATTTTCCAGCGCATCGCACGGCTGTAATGACTGAGCAGGAGGAAAAACATGGCGGGTATAACCAGGATATACCTGGCGCCTGCAAGTGCACGTTTCAGTTCATGGCGTTGCTCCTGATTCAGATCTTTGGCACTCCACCAAAGCAGAAAAATTCCCAACCCCAGGAAGAACAGGTATTGTATTACGTTGCGAAGGGTCTTGCTCATGATGCAGGAATGGGCTGGCCGCTTGTTTAACCTATGATCTAAAGTCTGTTGCCGTCTTTGGGAAACACAACAGCTGGTTTAAATGTTTTGGCTTCTTCGAATTGCATTGTGGCGTATGAGATGACGATTACAACATCGCCAACAGCGCCCTGACGGGCGGCAGGGCCATTCAGGCAACAAACGCCAGAGCCCCTCTTTCCCCGGATGATATAAGTTTCAATTCTGGATCCGTTGTTTACGTTTACCACTTGAACCTTTTCATGCTCGATGAGGTTAGCTGCATCCATAAGGTCTTCATCTAAAGTTAGACTGCCAACATAATTCAGGTTAGCTTCCGTAATCACTGCCCGATGAATCTTTGACTTCAGGATTTCTATTTCCATAAGTTGCAAAAATAAGAAATACCTGATGCCGGTTATCGGTTGATTAGGTTAATTAGGTTTACTAGGTTAAATTGGTAACCTAACCAACCTAAGCAACCAAATCAACCGGCATCAAATATTCTACTCTAAAATCATATTATCAATTAACCTGACCTCACCCAAAAAAGCAGCCACCAATACCACCAATTGTTGTTCACCATTCCAATCACTGACGGGTTGCAAATTTTGTGCATCGGCGAGGGCTACATAGTCTGGTCTGAATCCTGCATCGCTAAGCCGTTTCATAGCGCGATCCATTAATTCTGCCTGTGGCCCCGGGTTGATTTCTTTTTTTATATATTGAAGTGTGCGATAAATTTCAGGCGCTATTTTTTTTTCTTCTTCACTCAGTCGCATATTCCTGCTACTCATGGCAAGGCCGGAATCTTCCCTTACTGTAGGACAAATTCTTATCCTCACATCCATTGACGTGATCTCAGTCAAACGCTTAATCACCATGCATTGTTGATAGTCCTTTTGTCCAATAAAAAGCTGGGTAGGCTGGACGGCTCTGAGCAGCCTGTAAACGACCTGGCATACACCCTGGAAATGCCCCGGTCTGTATTTCCCCTCAAAAATACTTTCGAGGTAGCCCAGCGGGTAGTGCTCAAGGTGAGCCATGCCACCCGGATAGATTTCGGTTACGGCTGGCAGAAAAAGGCAGTCGCAACCAGCCTTCTCCAACAGGTAAACGTCATTTTCAAGGGTAACCGGGTATTTTTCAAAATCCTTTGGATCATTGAACTGCGTTGGGTTTACAAAGATGCTGGCTATCGTAAATGGGGTTTCCCCGCGGGAAATTTTGATTAATTCCAGGTGCCCCTGGTGCAATGCGCCCATGGTTGGAACGAAACCCAAATCGGGTTTTGATGCCTTATGATCGGCAAGAATTTGGGAGAGGGAAGCCGCTTTTTTTACGATGATCATGTGTTCGGAATAAGTTTAAAAACGCGTCCCGGACTCATTTTCGGGAAATTATGCTTACCTTTGCCCACCCTTTTTAACCCTTCATACAAACTTAACACAGACTGGGGATGTCAACAAAGAAAAGAATTTTATTCATAGCCAATGAGATGTCGCCCTACCTGGAGCTGACGGAATTTTCAGAAACAGTGAATAAGCTGGCTATCAAAGCCAATGACAACGGCTTCGAGGTGAGATGCATCATGCCCCGGTTCGGTAACATTAATGAAAGGAGACATCGTCTGCACGAGGTCGTTAGGCTTTCAGGAATTAATGTTGCCATTGACAACGACGACTATCCGCTGCAAATCAAAGTTGCCTCCCTGCCGAATGCGCGGTTGCAGGTATACTTCCTGGACAACGAGGATCTCTTTAAACGCAAATACGTTTTTCACGACGAACAAGAGAAGTGGTATGAAGACAATTGGCTGCGTACCATTTTTTTCTGTAAGGGTGCACTCGAAACGGTGAAAAAATTCGGATGGCCACCTGACATTATTCACTGCAGCGGCTGGATGACGGGTTTGATCCCACTTTACCTGAAAACGGTTTATAAAAAAGAACCGGTGTTCAGCAACAGCAAAGTGATCTTCACAATCGGTCAGAATACATTCAAAGAAAAAATTGACCATGATTTTCTGAAGAAGGCAATCATCAACACCAATGCCATCAAAGAAAAAGATATGGAGCCGTTCAAAGAGAACAACAATACAGCCTTGTTCAGAGGTGGCGCAACTTATGCAGATGCCATCACTTTCGGTGCTGAGAAAGTTGACAAGAAACTCGTTGATGAATTTGCGAAGCTGCGCGGCAGAAAGGTTGTGCCCTTCAAACCAAATTCAGATTTAACAGAGTATTTACAATTGTATGCCGACCTTGCGACCAAGTAGGCTTTTAGTAACCCCCATTAAACTAAGCACAGTCTGTGAAATTGAAAACGATAGGAGCCATCCTGGCTGTTTCTTTTTTTTGTTTCTACCTCCAAACCAGCTGTACCAAAATTGCTTCCACCGAAGTTGGTAAAGACCTGATCCCCGAGATCGACAATATTCACACCTTCGACACATCGATTACCGTTCTCGCAAATAATTTCATTTTCGCCGATTCCAGTTTCCCCCGCATGGGTGGCGCTGTAACCAATCTGCCCGACTATGCACTTGGTTACATTTCAAACGATCCTCAATTTGGAACTGTCACCGGTTCTATATTCATGGAAACAAAGCCGCCCCAGTTCCCCTATTCATTTGGCGTCAGCAAAGACAGCCTTACACTCGACTCGGTGGTTTTATGCCTTGATTTTGCCACCAATTTTGGCGATAGCAACACCCAACAAAAGATTGACGTTTACGCATTGGACAATTCGATCCGCGCAGACAGTTCATACCGCACCGATAGTTATTTCGAATTTTCGGAATTGCTGGGCTCACGAACATTCGCACCCAAGGAGCTGGATGATTCACTGAGACTCTTTAAGGATAGCTTGTCGCACCAATTGCGGATCAGGCTGAACGACGAATTCGGGAATGCATTGCTGGCACAAGATACGTCCGGGGCTTACAAATCGGATTCTGCATTCCGTGCCTATTTTAAGGGTTTTGCGATCGTCCCTGACCAGGCGGCAACTGCCGGACTGGGTGGAAATGCGCTGAGCTATTTTGCGCTAACCGGGCCAAAGACCCATCTGAAGATTTACTATAAACAGAAGAATGCCGACGGCTCCACTGATACGACTTCGGCGATCTTTACGTTTCTGCCTCAGTTTGACGGCCACGCTAACAATATTTACCAACTTCACACAGGGTCACAACTGGCGGCTCATTTGGTTAATCAGCCGGATGGTGACAGCCTGGTGTATATTCAAACAACACCTGGCAGTTACGCAAAGATCCTGACTCCGGCATTGAAAGATTTTAAGGATAAGAAAGGGAATGTTGTCATCAATCGCGCTGAGCTTACAGTGCAGCAGATATTTACACCGGGCGAAGGCGATGATATTTTTGCTTCACCACCTTATCTCTACCTTGACGCATTCGATACCACGGGCGGCTTTAAACCCATTCCGTTTGATTTTACTTTTTCCGGCTCAGGCGTTCCTTCGAATGCCGTGTTTGGAGGGACGGGAAAGCCTGTTGACGATGGAAATGGTCATGTGGTTTCGCAATACAAATTTATTCTATCAAGATATGTGCAAAATATTGTGACGCTTAACAATCCTATTTATGGTCTCCGTTTATGGTCTCCTTTTGGCGTCACGTATCCGGGTACCCTGATCAGTTTTGGACTTAACCGTATCAGCTACGGTCGCGTTAAACTTGGTGGAGGAAAACACTCCACATATCCGATGAAATTGCGCATTATTTATTCAAAAATCTGACCCCCTGTCTTATATTTGCGCTCTAATAAATTACCATGCCTTATTTATTTACCAGTGAATCTGTGAGCGAGGGACATCCGGACAAAGTAGCCGATCAGATTTCCGACGCCCTTATCGATAATTTCCTTGCGTGGGATTCAAACAGCAAGGTAGCCTGTGAGACGCTCGTTACAACGGGCCAGGTCGTGTTAGCAGGCGAAGTAAAATCCAAAGCCTATCTCGATGTGCAGACCATCGCAAGAGATGTGATTGCGAAGATTGGATATACCCGCAGTGAATATATGTTTGAAGCGCATTCATGTGGCGTTATTTCTGCGATCCATGAACAATCCGCCGATATTAACCGCGGCGTTGAAAGACAAAATAAGGAAGAGCAGGGCGCGGGCGACCAGGGAATGATGTTTGGTTATGCAATTAACGAAACAGAGAACCTGATGCCTTTGGCATTGGACCTTGCACACAAACTGCTGATTGAACTCGCAGCGATTCGCAGAGAAGGAAAACAAATCAAATACCTCCGTCCCGATGCAAAGAGCCAGGTAACGATTGAATATGATGACCAGGACAGGCCATTACGCATCGATACCATCGTTGTTAGCACACAACACGATGAATTTGACACCGAAGCAAAGATGGCAGATAAGATCAAGAAAGATATCATTGCAGTTTTAATTCCCCGCGTAAAAGCAAAATGCAAGCCTTCGGTTCAAAAATTATTTTCCGATAAGATTAAGTTCCATATCAACCCCACCGGCAAGTTTGTGATTGGTGGCCCACACGGAGACACCGGGCTCACGGGTCGCAAGATCATCGTTGACACCTACGGTGGCAGGGGAGCGCATGGTGGCGGAGCGTTCAGCGGCAAGGATCCTTCCAAAGTGGATCGCAGTGCTGCCTATGCTGCACGTCATATTGCCAAGAATCTCGTTGCTGCAGGTGTTGCCGACGAAATCCTGGTCCAGGTATCTTACGCGATCGGTGTTGCAAGGCCTATGGGAATTTTTGTAGACACTTATGGCACAAGTAAGGTGAACGTTACCGATGGCCAGATCGCTGAAAAGGTTGCCGATCTCTTTGATCTGCGTCCATATGCCATTGAAAAGAGATTAAAGCTGCGTAACCCGATCTACAGTGAGACCGCGGCTTATGGGCACATGGGAAGGAAATGTGAAGTTGTTGAAAAGACCTTTGTTTCGGCCGAGGGGAAGAAGAAGAAGTTAAAGGTGGAACTGTTCACCTGGGAAAAGCTCGACATGGTAAGTACCATTAAGAAGGCTTTTGGACTGAAATAATTTATTCGTAATAACCGGAACCCCTTTTTGCAACAAAGCTGAAAGGGGTTTTTTATTTTTGAGTCATGTTTGCAAAATCGAAGAATTTCATCGCGGGACGACACCCCATCATAGAGGCAATGAAATCAGGTCAATTGATGGAGAAAATCCTGATGGCAAGCACTGCCAGCGGCGAAAATATTTCTTTGATCAAACTCATGGCAAAGCAATACCAGGTGCCGCTTCAACTTGTGCCTGTTGAAAAATTGAACTCGATCACCAATATTCAACACCAGGGGGTTCTCGCGTTTAAATCATTGGTACAATACCAGGATCTGCAGGCGGTAATTGACTGGATCATTGGGAAAGGGGAAGTACCCCTGCTGGTTATGCTGGATGGCGTAACAGATATCAGAAATATAGGTGCCATTACGCGCAGTGCGGTTTGTTGTGGTGCACAGGCTATGATCATCCCGGATAAGGGCGTTGGTGCGCTCAATGAAGACGCCATGAAGGCAAGCGCCGGAGCCTTGGAATTATTGCAGATCTGTCGCGTCGGTAGTCTTGTCAAAGCAATTGACGAATTGCATTTGAATGGGATCAAAGTTTTCAGCAGCGAAATGAAGGCTTCAAAAAAATTATTCGAATTAGACTTGAAAGAACCATGCTGCATTATCATGGGTGGCGAAGAGAAGGGTGTGCAGGCTTTCAATTCCAAAGCTGCAGATGAGATATTTTCTATTCCAATGGCCGGCGAATTTGATTCTCTCAATGTGTCCGTGGCAACGGGGATTATTCTGTATGAGGCGCTGAGGCAAAGGGGAAAGTAGTTCAGAGTTCAAAGTTCAGAGTTCAGAGTTAGGGTATTGAATGAGGGAGGATCTTTCAAAATTCGCCAATGCTGGGGAACTATTTTTTGTAGACGTGGTATCTGTTAGGACCTAACTTCTTAAGATTTGCTTCCATTTTTTTTTGGTGGTTGCCCGCATCAAGGTAATCTACCTCGTTCAGCTTGAGTGCACCGTTACGATCGAGATAAACCGTATTCACTTTTTCGATAACACCGTTGCGAAGCGAATACCTGTACCAGTTGCCCATGCTCGTCCAAACAGGCTTATAGATTTCATCCCAACACCTCCTTTCCAACGGATGCCCCGCAAGGGCCCAGGAATGACCAAACAAGATCGGGGTTGTCATCACCCAACTTTCAGTTGCATAAATTGAAGACCTGGGAAAGATAGTGCCCATGGCCATCATCAGGCTATCGCCATTCATATCGCTCTCTTTGAGCCAGTCATTGCCCGGCCTTATAAAGGCAGACCCTGCATAGCAGGCACCAATCACAATTTTTGTGGACGTATCGCAGTAAGGTTGCAGCGCGAAGAAATTTCTGATGATATGCTCCTGAAAAATATTCGAGTAGTCGATTGTGTCTTTTCCAAATACAAAGAGGGAACGACCCCTCTTGTACACACCGTGCGAGTCAATCCAAAGCGTGCCAATCATCCTGGTACCATCGGTGCCAAGCTTTTCAGCGAGCGCCTGCGAAATTTCATCGGCGTGCCTGATGGTGATGACATCCATCTTCCGGGTATTAAACAATCTTTGAAACCTGGTCGTATTCCGAATCACGAATGTGGCCAGGCTAAACCTGGGCGATCTGGAAAAGATATACAGGTTAACTCTCTTCGCGATAAGCACCGAAGTGGGCTCCACAGCGCGGGCTTCAGGTATGGCCTCGTTGACTCCGCTGGTTTGAATGGTTGGATTTTGGGCACTGGAAGAACTGGCATAAAAGAGCGCACAGCCTAAGAAAAAGCTGCCCAAGCGGTGCAGGTTAGTTAATCCAGTTGATGGTCTCAAACGATGTTAATTGTGCTCAAAGAATAAGGCCTCATATGAAAAAGGCCCTTTGAAAAAAGGGCCTCTTAAATCTCTTTCCGAAATCACATGGTCTCTTCAAAAATACTTTCATGCAGCGCGTTATTGCGCAGCAATTTGAAGTGAGATGTAATTGCTTCGGGTACATTGTAGCATCGATAAGGCAAATTATTTTCATGCGCGAATTCACGAATGATCTTCGTGATCGTTGGATAGTGCGCATGGCTGATTGACGGAAAAAGGTGATGTGCCACGTGATGATTAAAACATCCGTAGGTAAAGTTGATGAGCTTGTTTTCCGGGGCAAAATCATTCGTTGAAAGCATCTGGTGATAAGCCCAGGTGTTTTTGATTTTTCCATCCAGCTCAGGGTAAGTCCAAACCGCGTGTTCACCTGCATGCGTAGACAAGAGGGCAACCAATCCCATTCCGCTTGTCACAAAATGCATGGCGAGGAAAGCCAGCAATACCCAATACCAGGCCACAGGCACCACGATCATGGGAATCGCAAGCATGTAAACCACGTAAAATATTTTTGCAGCGAACAACTTCACGTATTCAATTTTGGGAATGGTAACAGCCTTCCGAACGATTCTGTCCTCATTATAAAAGTCCCTGAAATCCCGAACAAAAAGCCAGTTGAGCGTATAGAGGAAGTAAAGTACAGGCAGATAAAAGTGTTGGTATTTATTATACCAGAAAGATTTTGAATCTGGAAAAATCTTAGCCAGGTTGCTTTGCTCTATGTCGCAGTCCCATGTGGGCACATTGGGAAATGAATGGTGCAATCTTACATGCCTCATTTTCCAGATATAACTGTTGGTGCCAAGCAGTTCCAGGAAATGCTGGCTGATCTGGTTCAAAAATTTGCTTCTGAAAAGTGCGTTATGCGCGGCATCGTGCACAACATTGAGGAAGATCATGATGGATGTGATACCAACGCCAATATAAGCGAGAAAGAGCCAACCCGATTGGGCGCCCTTCAAATAAATCAACGCGTAAAATCCAAAGAAAGCCAATAAGAGACCAACTACTTTGACACCGGTGTTGAAGTAAATGCGGCTGTCGTGAATGTCAATCTTTTGGTTCACGATGTGGCGAAGCTGTTGGAAAAAATCATTTTCCGGATCCTTCGCATACATAGGTTTTTTTAACTTGCTGGCGGTTTCCATTGCTCATCTTGTAGTTCCCAACAAAAATAAAGATTTTTTTGAATCAATTAGACTTCAGTCCCTTAGTCAAGCCTGCCTGCCTGTGCATTTCTTTTTTCATCATGCTTTTCTTGAGTGCGGCGGGTATCCAACCGTTAAGCGCCAGTAAGAGGCGGTTAAGCTTGCCCGGTATGATAATGGGCTTTTTTGTAAGCAGGCCGTCCAGGGCGATATTAGCCACTTCAGAAGGCTTTAGAACCGCTTTTTTAGCCAGCCCCTTTAAATTTTGATGAATTTCCACCAGCCTGGGATTGGAATCTACCGGCCCCGGACAAACGACACTAAGGCTGATACTGCTTCCTTCCAGGTGAATCTGGAGAGAACGGGAGAAGGAAAAAAGGAAGGATTTGCTTGCATTGTACACCTCTTTTTGCGGCATATTGAAAAAGGCACCCATCGAGCTTACATTCAGGATATAGGCCTGGGGTTCTTTTTGAAGAATTGGAATAAATATTCGGGTAAGCGTCACAGGAACTGTGATATTCAAGTAGATCTGTTTCTGGTAGAATTCCGGAGAAAAGCCCTCAAAGGCACCATTCGAACCTATCCCGGCATTGTTTATCAGAATATTTACACGAAGCCCCAATTCCTGGATATAGGTAAGCAATTTAGAGCAGGATTCCTGTTGCGTCAGGTCCAATTCCATTACATGCACCGTAACTCCATATTCGGCCTGCAAAGCCACTGCTCTTTCCCTGAGCCCTTCCCCGGGCAGCGACACTAACACAAGGTTCATTCCGCGAATTGCACACGCTTCCGCAAAAGCATAGCCGATGCCCTGACCCGCGCCGGTAATTAATGTAAAAAGCTGGTTGGTCATAGTCGATTCCTTTTCACCCAGTCGATTGTTTCCTGTAACCCTTGTTCAAGCGGCCGAATGCCATATCCCAATTCACGAACCGCCTTGCTGCTATCCAACTCCCAATTGTAGTCGTAACGTTTTACCCAGTTTGGGGTAATCATCGGCGGCCTGCCGGTCAGCTTGTTGATTCCAACCTGGGAATAGCTGAATGCTTTTATCAGTGGGAAGGGAAGGTGCCATAATTTTTTTCTTCTGCCCGTGAGTTTTGCCAGCATTGACATCAGCTCATTGAAACTTGCATTCACCCCGCCAAAAATATAACGTTCACCATGACCACCTCGTTCCATCGCCTGTACGTGACCGTTAACCACATCGTCAATATAACAATACGAGCCGATGTCTTCACCACTTCCGGGAATGAAATGCCATTTTCCCCTCATGTATAGCTCAACTATTTTTGTTACCGGATTGCTGCCTGTATCAAGGCCTGGCCCATATACCCTCGCCGGACTCACGGTTGAAACATTTAGGCCCTGCTTTGCATAATCTCCAACAATTGATTCTGCGCGGGTTTTCGTTTCCTCATATTCATTGAAGAAGCCCGCAATCCTCGGGTCTGATTCGGTCATGGGTTTCTCTTTCGACGGCCCGATTACGCCCGCAGTTGAGGTGTATACCATCTTACTGACGCCCGCGTCGGTTGCAGCCCTCAGCACATTTTCTGTTCCCTTCACATTGATCGTTTCGAAAATCGACGGATCCTTTGCCCACAATCGCGCATAGCCCGCAAGATGGTAAACCTGGTTCACGCCAACACTGGCCTTCCGAAGTGATTCAGGATCGGTAATGTCGCCCTTGAATATTTTAACGCTGGGTAATTGCAAGCCGGGGATCTGTGGCTCGGTCCTGCAAAGCAAGTGCAATTCTTCGCCCTGGGCGACCAGTTTTTGCGCCAAAAGGGAACCTATATAACCCGTAGAACCAGTGATCAGAATTGCCATCCGAAAAATTTGCGCAAAGGTACTTAAAGTTCAGAGTTCAGCATTCAGAGTTCAGCGTTCAGGGTTTTGCTGTTCTAACTTTGAACGCTGAACTATGAATTCCTATTTCCTAAGTCTAAAGTATGCTGTCGACAAATTCGTATTCACCTCAGCTTCCAGGCAGATACCGTTTTGATACGTGTAGTAGTTTTTATTCCCATCTGGCAGGAGTAGCATGTATTTGTGTGGACCCACAACTTTGACGGGGATCATTTTCTTGTAATTCTCTGAATAGACCGCAGAAAAATTTACGGGTTCCCAATGCATGAGGCAGGCCGTGCTGTAAAAAATTTTCTGTCTGAATTCCTCCAGCTTTTTATCTTCCTGGATAAAGTATTTATCGGTAGCCCAGAATATGTGAGCATTTGCCTTTTCACTATCGTTCACCTTTCGCAGGATCTTGCCATCAATCAACACGCCGTCGCGGTACACACCGCTGACCCGGGAGTAAATTTTGAATGCAAGAATCATGTCCACATTTACCTTTGACTCAATCGCATATTCGGTCAGGTTGTCCCGGATAATTTTTGAAGAAATCAGCGTTCCAATGATTTTCTTGCCCTTGACCACATCATAAACCAGGGTTGCCTGTGAGCTGGCCGTAAACGAATATAATAGCATCATCAGCAGGCAGAGGGCGGAAAGCCTGATAGAAGCCATTGAAACCCTGCCAGGTATGACATTGCTATTTAAGTGACTAAAATTCATTCAGGATTGCTGAAAATACGACTACACATCTATTATAAAACGAACCGGCGAGAAAAAAGTGACAGTAATTTGTCACTTTTTTGGGCTATTTTATCCCCAGCACCAACCTCTAAATAGACAGCCCTCAAGTTATTACGTTGCCCAGCAGGTAATTGTAATTTGGTTAAAAATGGCCTATTTTTAAACACCCTCGGTTCCGCGCCGGTTTGACTTCATCCCTTTAACCCCATAGTATGGACCAACAAGATATCCAGCAGCAATTCTTTCAACACATCAAAAAGAATCTCCCGCAACACCTTTCCCTTGTTGATACGATTGCGGAATTGCTAGAGATCAGCAATGATAGTGCATATCGAAGGATCAGGGGTGAAAAGCAGCTTTCGTTTGAAGAAATTAAAAAACTCTGTACCAGGTTCAATATTTCTGTCGACCAAATGCTGAACCTGAAAACCGACGCTGCGATCTTTAATGGTCATTACATCACTTCCGACAATTTCATGAACGAATACTTGCAAGACATGCTCAAAAGTCTTCAGCAAATTCTGGCATTCCCCTCCAGAGAGCTGTATTACATGTGCAAGGACATCCCAATTTTTCTTTATTACATGTTTCCTGAACTTGCCGCCTTCAAATACTTCATTTGGATGAAGACGCTTTTGCAATATCAGCAATACACGCACACAAAATTCACCCTCGCACAAATCACGGAGCCCATCGTGAGCCTTGGCAAAAGTGTCGCTGAATTATACATTCAAATTCCCACACACGAAATCATGAATGTGGACAACATCATGACCACACTCAGGCAGGTGGAATATTACAAGGAAGCAAATTTGTTTGCCTCTGATCAGGATTACCTGTGCATCTACGACAAGCTCGACGAGATGATCAATCACATGGAAAGACAAACCGAGGTAGGGTTCAAGTTCATGCCGGGTCAAAGTCCAAATTCAAAATCAGGGAGCCTGCAGGTATATATCAACGATTTTGTGGTTGGAGACAATACCAACCTCGCCATTGTGAACGGCAACAAGATCTGCTTTGTCAACCACAATGTTATCAATTTTATTAACACGCGCGACCAGCGCTTCACGGACTATACACACCAATTTCTCCAGAACATCATTAAAAAATCGATGATGATCAGCGTAGTGGGAGAACGGGAAAGGACTCGATTTTTTAACCTTATGCGCAACCGTATTAATATTTGCCGCAATAACCAGTTTGAGAGCCTCGGTAAGGTTTAGTCCAACAATTTACTTTGCCCTAACTTGCATGGCTAATCTTCATGAGTAATTCAGATCCCATCCAGTTGGTTGAATGTCCCCGCGATGCGATGCAGGGCTGGAAGCATTTTATCCCTACCGAAACAAAAATTGCCTATCTGCAGGAATTGCTGAATGTGGGCTTTCACACCCTCGATTTCGGCAGTTTTGTATCGGCCAAAGCAATTCCCCAGATGGCCGACACGCATGAGGTGATTCAGCATCTTCAGCTCCCCCCAACAACGGGTGACAGGCAACCCACAAAATTGCTGGCCATCATCGCAAACAGGCGCGGCGCAGAAGAAGCCACGAAATACAATTCCATCAACTGTCTGGGTTTTCCTTTCTCCGTTTCCCCAACTTTTCAGCAGAGAAATACGAACAGCACCATTGCCGAATCACTGGTACGGGTAGCCGAAATTCAGGAATTGTGTGAATCCCATGGAAAGGAACTGGTGATCTATATATCCATGGCGTTTGGCAATCCCTATGGAGATCCGTACAATGAAGACGTGGTATTTGATTGGATAAGCAAGATTTCGGCCTTAAATATCACAACGATCTCGCTGGCTGACACTGTGGGCCTCGCCAATCCCGAACAGGTTTATCGAATGACTTCCTACGTGATAAAGCAATTGCCGGGTCACACCGTTGGAGTACACCTCCATTCTACAGCGCAAAATTGGAAAGAAAAGATAGATGCAGCCTTGGCCGCTGGCTGCATCAGGTTTGACGGCGCATTAAAAGGAATTGGCGGATGCCCGATGGCCAACGATGAGTTGGTAGGAAATATGAACAGCGAATGGATGATTCCGTATTTCAAATCTATTTCAAGACAGGGCCCATTGAATGAAGAGGCATTAGAACGTGCGGTGAACCTGGCCGCAGAAATATTTGTTTAAAGTAGAAAGATGGAATTCAGATTAGAATTTGAACCGAAGGCCTTTCCCGTTAAGATCAATCATCGCGAAAAAATCATGCTGATGGGATCCTGTTTTACTGAACAAATGGGATCAAAACTTTCGGCCTGCAAATTTTCAACACTGGAGAATCCGCACGGCATTCTTTTCAATCCAATCAGCATTTGCAAGGCGCTGGTAGATTACATGGAATCCAGGAATTACGGGGAAGAGGACCTGTTTTACGCGAACGAACGATGGAGCAGTTGGGACCATCACAGCCGCTTTTCAAGCTTGTCGCAGTCAACCACGCTTGAGATGATTAATCACGCACGCGAAGAGGCGACAATTTTTTTGCAGCGGGCCGATTGGCTGGTTCTTACACTCGGATCCGCATTTGTTTACGAATTGGAAAATGGCAAACCAGTTGCAAATTGCCATAAAGTGCCGGCCGATCAATTCCGGAAAAAATTACTGACCATCGAAGAAGTGCTGTCTGTGCTGGACAATATCATTCACCGGCTATTTCTCTACAATCCAAAGCTCAAAATCATATTCACAATAAGTCCGGTCAGGCATCTGCGCGACGGTTTTGTTGAAAACAACCGTAGCAAGTCAGTCTTGATCCAGGCCGTTCACCACCTGGTTGAAAAGTTTGACAGACTTTTTTATTTCCCGGCTTATGAGTTGGTGATTGACGACCTGCGGGATTACCGGTTTTACGCCGAAGACATGGTTCATCCAAATTACCTGGCCACCGACTATGTATGGGAAAAATTTAAGAATTCCAGCATCGAACCCGGTACCCTCGCATTGTTTGCAGAGCTTGAAAAGATCAATCTTGCCCGGAAGCACAAACCCTTTCATCCGGAAACTGAGCAGCACCAACGCTTTCTTCAAAAAACAATAGAAAGAATTCAGGCGCTCAGGAGAGAATATCCTTATTTGAATTTGGTTGAAGAAGAACAGTGGTTTATTAGCCAGTTGGCAATCTGAGATTAGTGGATGCGGTCACCTCTTGGAATCATTTCCTTCATCAGGCCGGCTTCAAAATTCAGCCATTCATTCCAGCGTTTTTTCACCTTGTCTTTGTTTACATAGGTTTCGGCCAGTTCAATAAATAAAGTATAATGGCCTGCTTCGCTTTCCATGAAACGACGATAAAATTGCCGCAGGTACTCATCGTCCAATCCTTCGCTCAATCGCTTGAACCTCTCACAACTTCTGGCTTCAATCAATGCCATGGTTAAGAGTTTATCCAGGAAACGTTCTTCGGGGTCGCCACCTTTTTTTTGAAAGGCGATAAGGCCATTCACATATTCATCTTTACGCTGGCGACCAAGCTTTAATCCACGCTTTTCTAATTCCGCAAATACGAGCCTGAAATGTCCCCATTCTTCTGTGACGATGGGAGATAACTCTTCAACCAGTTTTACTTTGTCGGCGTAGCGTTGAATAAGCGAAATACAGCTTGTTGCTGCCTTTTGCTCGCAGTAGGCGTGATCAGTGAGGATTTCTTCCAGGCTTATTTGCGCCAGGTTCACCCAACGTGGATCAGTGGGTAGTTGAAGTCCGAGTATGTTTCTTGTACTTTCGGTCAGGTCATTCATTCTTCAAAGATAACCGGTAGCTAATACCCCAATACCCTAATACCTATATTTGTTTGTATGGACGGTGAAAATTTCCTGAAAGCCAAACTGGAGGAACGCAGAATAAATGAATCACTCCGCGCTTTACGCATCGTGGAGGGTATGATTGATTTTTGTTCAAATGACTACCTGGGAATTGCAAGAAACCGACTCATCAATGCCGAAGCAGGCTTGCGAACAGGAAGTACCGGTTCACGTTTGCTTGCAGGGAATTATCCGATGATCGAAAAACTGGAGCCTGAAATCGCGCAGTTTCATCGGGCAGATGCGGCTTTAATATTTAACTCGGGCTATGACGCCAATCTTGGTTTACTGGCTTCGGTTCCCCAGAAGGGCGATACCATAATTTATGACAAGCTCTCGCATGCCTCACTGCGGGACGGCATTCGGCTTTCTTTCGCGCAGTCTTTTTCATTTGCGCATAACGATCTTATTGACCTGAAGAAGAAGCTTGCTCTTGCCACAGGGAACAGGTTTGTTGTTACTGAGTCCGTCTTTTCGATGGACGGTGATCAGTCACCTCTAAATGAAATCGTTCAACTTTGTGCCGAAAACGATGCTAAACTTATCGTGGACGAAGCACACGCTACTGGCATTGTTGGTCAAAAGGGAGAAGGACTGGTTCAGGAACTAGGAATAGAAAATGCCTGTTTTGCAAGGATACATACGTTTGGCAAGGCATTGGGCACGCACGGTGCGGTGGTGTTGGGAAGTCATTTGCTAAGAGAATATCTTGTCAACTTTGCAAGACCATTTGTATATACCACTGCGCTTCCTGAAACGTCGGTTTCTGCCATCCGCCAGTCTTATGCAATTTTTCCGGGAATGAAAAATGAGAGGCAGGCACTCGCGAATTTGATCGGCGAATTCAGCACTGCAAGAATTCGGTTCGAAAGAATTCTTTCTTCCACGCCAATCCAGGCCGTGTTGGTACCGGGAAACAGGAATGTGCGCGAGTTGGCCCGGGCGTTACAAAACAGGAACCTGGATATTCGCCCGATTGTGTATCCCACAGTTCCAAAAAATGGAGAGCGACTCAGAATTGTTTTGCACAGTTACAACTCGATCGAAGAGCTAAAATTGTTAATTGAAGCACTATCATAAAAGTCAACCTGCCTGCCGACGGGCAGGAATTCAAAAGTCAAAATTCAAAAATAAAAACTCGTATCTTTTTGAACCGATGCGGCTAATAGGCAATCGGCCAACTGCCAACGGATAACGATCAACGAAATTATGCGCTTTCTTCCTTTCATCATTTCAGCCCTTGCAACGATTGGCCTCGTGGTGTTCCTGGATTCACCCGTCAATACCGGAGGCACTTCCATTCCGCCGCTGGGGAGATTTCTGAGCCCTCAACAGGGGCTTTGGCAGAATGCTAAATCAGAATCTTTCGACGGACAAAACATCATCCAAATTCCCGGGTTGAAAGGCAGTGCAACAGTGTACCTCGATGAACGAATGGTGCCTCATATTTTCGCCACAAATGATCATGATGCATGCTTTATCCAGGGGTATCTGCATGCAAAGTTCCGGCTCTGGCAAATGGAATTCCAGGTAAGAGCAGCTGCGGGACGTCTATGTGAAGTGCTGGGAGAAAAAATTGGAGGAGTGAGTTTGCTGGATCGCGCTGATCGAAACTTCCGCAGAATGGGAATGGTCTATGCCGCAGAAAACGCTTTGAAGGAAATTGAGAAAGACACCATGGTCTCGAACGCATTGAATGCTTATGCAGACGGCGTAAATGCTTATATCAACAGTCTTGAAGAAAGTCAGCTGCCTATTGAATACAAACTGCTTAATTATCGGCCTGAAAAGTGGACGCCCTTAAAGTCAGCCCTGCTCAGCAAATACATGGCTTTCGATCTCGCCGGAAAGGAAAATGATTTTGAATTCATGAACGCCCGGGCTATATTCAGTCCGGAAGATTTTAACCAGATCTACCCAACAAGGCATGATTCGATCGATCCCATTATTTCACAGGTGGAAGCATTAAAGGTGCCTGCCATGAGTTTGAAAACTCCCGCCGGACTGGATTCTTTCTACACCAATGGAAGTGATACCAATCATGTCCAACCACTGGAGCCGCATCCCAATAACGGTAGCAATAACTGGGCGCTTAGCGGACATCGCACACTCACAGGCAGGCCCATCCTGTGCAGTGATCCTCACCTTGCGCTCAACCTGCCGTCCATCTGGTTCGAAATGCAGGTGCACACGAACGATTACAATGTGTACGGCGTGAGCCTTCCGGGCGCGCCCTTCGTCATCATTGGCTTTAACGACAATTGTGCTTTCGGCATTACCAATTCCATGCGCGATGTTCGCGATTACTACGAGATCAATTTTCGCGATGATACCATGAGGGAATATTTCTTCAATGGCGAATGGAAAAGAACAAAATTCAGGTATGAACGCATTGCCGTAAAGGGTAAGCCCGATTTTATCGATACCGTCGCATATACAGAAATCGGCCCCGTTGTGTTTGACAAAACTTTTGACGGCAGCAAGACAACTAACGGTAAATACTATGCGATGCGGTGGAAGGCGCATGATCCAAGCAATGAGCTGAGATGCTTTGATATGCTGAACCGCGCTAAAAATTATGACGATTACAGAAATGCCATTCAATACCTGCACACACCCGGGCAAAACTTCATTTTTGCGGCTAAAGACGGCGACATCGCAATGACAACACAGGGCGAGTTCCCGGCCAAGTGGCGCAGGCAAGGTGATTTCGCCATGCCTGGAAAAGATAGCAGCTACCTTTGGCAGGGGATGATTCCACAAACGGAGAATCCAACTCAGCGGAATCCTGAAAGAAATTTTGTGAGCAGCGCCAATCAATACCCTGTTGATCCAGGCACTTATCCTTATTATTTGGGTGGCCAATTTGCACAATTCCGGGCATTAACCATCAACCGACTCCTCACCGACATTACCGGCGCCAGCCTGCAGGATATGATGAAGCTTCAAACGAGCAACTACAATCTTCTTGCAGAAATGGTGAGGCCGGTGATTATGCGATCGATTGATGCGTACAGTCTTGGCAATTCAGAAAGGAGATACTTCGAGTTGTTGAAAAATTGGGACCTGCAGAATGACCCTGAGGAAAAAGGGGCGACCGTGTTTCTGCTTTTCTGGAACCAGCTTGAACATGAGATATGGGACGACGAATTTGGAAAGACCAAGCTTCCGATGCTATGGCCACAAAAAGGCACTACGATGGAAGGCATCTTGAAAGACACCAGTTTCAAGTTTGCCGACAACATCAATACGCCGGAAAAAGAGACGGTGGCGCAGGATATCCTTTCAGCCTTCAAAAAAGCGGTGCCAAAAATGGAAGAGGCCGAAACGAATGGGAACCTCGCCTGGGGAAAGTTTAAGGGCACACATATCTCACACCTCTTACGGCTTGATGCATTCAGCCGGAATGATCTCGATGTTGGGGGAGGAGATGATATCATCAATGCAACCACCTCAACACACGGACCCAGCTGGCGAATGATTGTGCAATTGACAGACCAGACCCAGGCTTATGTTGTGTATCCTGGCGGGCAAAGCGGGAATCCGGGAAGTAAATTCTATGATGATTTCGTGAACGACTGGGCCCAGGGAAATTATTACGTAGCCTGGATGATGAAGGAAGGCGAAAGCAAGAGCATCAGGGTCGTTGGCACGATCCATTTTACACCTTAAACGCTATGATAGTAAGAAACGCCACATTTATTGTTTCTATGATACTCATCGCATTGCTGAGCCTTGCACTTGGTATTTATTTGCCCTGGTGGATCATTGCGGTTGTTGCATTCTCCGTTTGCGCCATTTTTTATCAACCACCATCGAAGGCATTTTGGAGTGGCTTTTTATCTATCTTCTTATTGTGGGCAATGCTTTCTTCATTCATCGATGCGACTAACCTTCATCTTCTTTCACAAAAAATTGCAAGGGTATTGCCCCTCGGTGGCTCATCGTTTCTGCTCATTCTCTTATCTTCTTTTATCGGGGCCCTTGTTGCTGGTCTCGCCGCAGTCACAGGGGCATACTTTAGGAAAATGTTAAAGTCCTGAGTTATCCACCATCCTGCATCCAGTATCCAGTATCTGGCAACTCCCATCCATGGAGATTGACTACCTTTCAACATGACTTTACGGCTACTCTGTATTTTTCTTCTTCTCATTTTTTTTGAATCGTCACAAGCTGGCCGGGTGTCGGGCACAATTCGCGACAAGAAGGGTGAAGCGCTTCCATTTTCAAGCATCCTGGTGAAGGGTACTACGCTTGGAACGACCGCCAATAAGGATGGAAAATATTTTCTCAACCTCAATCCGGGAAATTATATTTTGGTTTGCCAGCACGTGGGCTATGCAAAAGAAGAACACAACATCACGGTTACCAACCAGGATCAAACAGAAGATTTTGTGCTGGCCGAGCAACAGCTCACCATGCAGGAGGTCATCGTCCGAAGTGATGCAGAAGATCCCGCTTATGAAATTATTCGCCAGGCCATCAAAAAGAGGCCTTATTATAAAAGCCTTATTGACACTTTTCAATGCGAGGTTTACATCAAGGGTCAGCTTAGGTTAAGGAATCATCCCAAAACATTTCTCGGTCAAAAAATGAACTTTGACGATGGCGACACTTCGAAGGAAAAAATGATATTTCTATCCGAAACTGTGGCTAATTATTCCTTTGTCAAGCCAGACAATGAAAAGGTGGAAGTGCGTTCTACACGCGTCAGCGGGCAGTCGGACGGCTTTGGTCTAGCGAGCCCGCGATTCTATTCATTTTACGATAACAATGTTCAAATCAGTCCGGGCCTGAATCCCCGTGGATTCATTTCACCCATTGCCGATGGTGCCCTTGGATTCTATAACTACAAATACCTTGGAAGCTTTTTTGAAGATGGTATGCAAGTGAACCATATCCGTGTGATTCCAAAGCGCGACTACGAGCCGCTTTTCAGGGGAGATATCAATATCGTGGAGGGCAGCTGGCGGATACACAGCGTAAACCTATTGCTAACTAAAAAGTCCCAGATGGAATTGGTGGATTCGCTGAACCTGGAGCAATTATACGTTCCCGTAGGCGGCGATGTGTGGATGGTCAAAAGCCAGGTGATGTATCCCGTTGCCAGCATTTTTGGATTCAGCGTTTCCGGCAATATCGTCACCGTTTACTCAAAGTATGATCTGCACCCCAACTTCGGCAAAAAGTTTTTCAACAATGTGATCATGAAATACGACACTGCTTCCAACAAGCGGCCGAAGGAATTCTGGGATACAGTTCGACCGGTTCCCCTGATGGCCGCAGAAGCCGCAGATTTCAAGAGGAAAGATAGTCTTGAGATCTGGCGAAAAAATCCAAGGGTGCAGGATTCCATCGACCACAAAACTAATAAACCAACTGTGGGAGGGATCCTGATCTATGGACAGACATTCACGCGTGAAAGCAGAAAAAATTCCTGGAGCTATAGACCGGTAATACAAACAGTGAGCTTTAATACGGTAGAAGGATGGACGCTTAACCTGAATGGCAGTTATTCTCACCGATTTAGTGAACGACGAAGCATTTACGTCAGTCCTACCGTTAGATATGGATTCACCAATACTCATTTGAATCCCTGGCTGGCAGCCCGCTATTCATTTGGAAAAATGTCGAGGAACAATTTCTCCGTGTCCGGAGGTAAGAGAGTTTTTCAAATTAACAACAGCAATCCCATTCCACCCTTGCTTAACACAATTTCAACACTGTTCAGGGGATACAACTATATGAAAATTTATGAAGCATGGTTTGGAAGAGCGAACTATACCAAGAGTTTCAATGAGAACTTTTGGTTCACCACCAGCCTTGCTTTCCAGGACAGGATTCCACTGGAAAACACAGATTCAACGTTTTGGGGAAAGAGCGCCAATTATGACAGGCGGACACCCAATTACCCCACTGAGCTCGTTGAAGAAAATTTCAAACGACACCAGGCGCTGATGCTTTCAGTGTTTATCAATTGGCAGCCCGGAACACGTTATATTGAGTTCCCGGATCGAAAAATAAGTATCGGTTCCAAATATCCAATCTTTACGCTAGGCTATGTTAAGGGCCTCAACAAATTGCTGGGAAGTGACGTCGACTACGACAAATGGAGCTTTACGGTAAGTGATGAAATCAATTTCAAAATTCCCGGCCAGCTGGATTATAAAGTTTCAATCGGAGGATTTCTCAACAATAAAAAAGTTGAGCTTCCCGACTATCAGCATTTTAACGGCAACAGGGTTTTGTTTGCCACGCCATACCTGAACAGTTTCCAGTTGGCACCCTACTACAAGAATTCTACCACAGAATCCTTTTATTCTACCATTAATATCGAACACCACTTCAATGGATTCCTGACCAACAAGATTCCGCTGGTCAAAAAACTCAACCTGCGACTTGTGATTGGCACCAACAGTTTCATGGTGAAGGACAGCCCGAATTATTTCGAATTCTTCGCCGGCATTGAGAACATCCTGAAGGTCATCAGGGTTGATTTTGTGCAGGCTTACCAAAATGGGCCCTATACCTCAGGCATTCGCATTGGCATTCGCGGATTTACCGGATTTGGAGACGAGTTCTAGGCCGAATGGCGGTTTTCGCGTAAATTTGCGGCGTTTAGAAATTTTGTTCGTCCGGCATACGTCCGTAAAATTTCGGTTTAATGGCAGTACTTCATAACAGGATCTCCAACAAGGAGCTCAAAGAACGACTATTTCAAGAGACAGAACCGCGGGTTACCCTTTCATTCTATCGGTATTTCCCAATTCCCGATCCTCAATTATTTCGTGATCAGCTCTACCGATCTTTGAACGAGCTCAAAGTCTTCGGCAGGATTTACGTGGCGCAGGAGGGAATCAATGCTCAAATCAACGTCCCTGAAAGCAGGTTTGAGTGGTTAAAACATTACCTCGACAGTGTTAAAGGCTTAAAGGATCTTCGTTTAAACGTCGCCGTAGACGACGATGGTAAATCGTTCTGGGTGTTGAGGATCAAAACGAGGGATAAAATTGTTGCGGACGGAATCAATGATCCTGAATTTGACATGCAGAAAAAAGGAAGCTATGTCAATGCGGAAGAATTTAACAGGCTAACGGACGATCCGTCAACCATTGTGGTTGACATGCGGAATCATTATGAATTTGAAGTTGGCCATTTTGAAAATGCAATAGAGATTCCCTCAGAGACGTTCCGCGAGCAATTGCCGATGGCTGCCGACATGCTCAAGGACCAAAAAGACAAGACGATCATCATGTATTGCACCGGTGGCATCCGTTGTGAGAAAGCCAGTGCCTATTTGCTGCACAAAGGATTCAATCATGTGCACCACCTGGAAGGTGGCATCATCAATTATGCAAACACTGCAAAGTCAAATAACCTTCCGAATAAATTCAGGGGTAAGAATTTTGTATTTGATGAGCGACTGGGTGAGCGTGTGACGGATGAGATCATTTCTCAATGTCACCAATGCGGAAAACCCTGCGACACGCATGTCAATTGTGCAAATGAAGCCTGTCATCTGCTCTTCATTCAATGCAAAGAATGCGCAGAAAAATACCAGGGATGTTGTAGTGTTGAATGCATGGAAACCGTTGCACTGCCCGAAGAACAACAAAGGGAATTGCGCAAAGGAAAGGATTTGGGCAGAAATATTTTCTCTAAGTCGCGCCGTCGCAAACCAGCTTCGGGGTCGTCAGGCCCGGTATAAAGGAATTGCCTTAAGTGACATGATCAGCAAGGATGCTGCCGCGAGCAGATAGATAACCGAGAACACAATTACATCACGCTTCGACCTGGCCATGAATGCACCATACAGGGGTAGAATCTGCAGGGAATGAATTCCAAAAAAATGGGCTACTCTTAAATCTCCGTAAGCAGTGCTCCAGTTCACGAGCGGCAGACCAGGGCCGCCGTCCATGGCTCCAACGGTATGGGCTAAGCGCTGCACCATCAGTCCGCCTTCAGAAGCAAAAAAGACAAAAAGAATAAGACCCAGCCTGATGCCCCAAACCAGCGTGGGTGGTATGGTGAACTGCTTTTGACGAAAATAGAGATAACACATATAGGCAGTCCAAAGGGTAAACAAAGCAATTGCTCCACCCATCACACCAAACAAGATTCCATTAAGTGGGGTTGTTACATTGAAGTGGGAGCGTTCTCCCCGCGCCGATTGAAATGAAATGATAACTACTTCAATTGACATCAAAAGCACAAGGACCCAACTAAACAGCCGCACTGCCTTTTGATTATTTAACCACTGAAAGAGGTATCCCATTGTCCAGGTCATGATGGCTATAGAGATATAAAATTTCATTGGCTTGATCCAGGCATTGATTCCGATGACTTCCGTTTTATCAATACTGGTCAGGATCAGGGAGAAAAAAGCGCCAATCCACATGATCCAACCAAATCTGAATAAAAGCGGATTAACCTGGTTCAGTCTTTTTAGAAACATAAGCGGGGCTTAATTGGAGTAATTGCTGGCGAAATATTGCCTGGTGATGATCCAGCGGATCAGCAGGTAAAGCAACAGACCCATGGGTCCGAACATAAATGTAAATAAAAGACAGGGAATCACGAATCCGTGATGAATGCCCTGGAGTCTTGCATTCTTAACGATGAAGAGGCCGGTCATTAAATCAAATGCGAGATAGTGTATCCATCCTGCCAATACCAGCTCGGCATGTGAAAATAATTCCATAACACCCTGCAGGGTGCCGAACTTTTGTGCGTCTCTAAAATCAAAATGGTGAAACAATACAAAAACGTAGGCGATCGAAAAAAGGGTGACGAGAACACCGATGATGAATTGATCAACGCTTCTCCAGCGTGGGAGCAGGATAAGCACCAGCCAGCCAATCATTGCAATTGTATTGGCGACGCTGAAAATAGATTCAGGGCTCATATAAAGGGATTGGGTGAGAAATCTGCCGATGGAGTCTTCAGGGTTGTGCGACCTCACTGGTCCTTTCAAGCGATTTCAGTATTCGATGGTAAATCTCTTCTTCCGAAAGCGGTTCCGGATGGAAAGGTTCTCCAATCACTTTTTCATACAGTTCTATATATCGCTTGCTGATGGTATCAATCCATTCGTCTGACATTACCGGAACGGTTTGGCCTTCTTTACCCATAAAATCATTTGCTATTAACCATTCCCTAACAAATTCTTTGCTGAGCTGTAGTTGCCTTTCGCCTTTTTGCTGGCGCTCTTCAAAGCCTGCTGCATAAAAATAGCGGGATGAATCGGGCGTGTGAATTTCGTCCATCAGGTAAATGGTATCGCCAATTTTTCCGAATTCATATTTCGTATCAACGAGAATCAGTCCGCGGCGGGCAGCAATGTCCTTTCCCTTTTCGAAAAGTTGAAAAGTATAGTCTTCAAGTATCGCCCATTCCTGTGCGGTCACGATTCCACGTCTGATAATTTCGTCCCTGGAGATATCTTCATCGTGACCCTGCTCTGCTTTTGTGGAAGGCGTTATGATGGGTTGAGGAAAGAAATCATTCTCCTTCATGCCTTCCGGCAGCGGCACGCCACAAAGTTCGTGCTTGCCACTTGCGTAGGTTCGCCAGGCATGACCGGTCAGATTACCTCTAACGACCATCTCTATGCGAAAAGGTTGGCACTTCAAACCCATGGATACGGTTGGCGCTGGCGTGTCGAGTAACCAATTCGGACAAATTTCACGGGTTGCAGAAAGCATGTACGCAGCAATTTGGTTAAGCACTTGTCCCTTAAATGGAATAGGGCGGGGGAGAATAACATCAAATGCTGAAATACGGTCGCTGGCAATCATCACCAGCCACTTGTCGGAAATGGTGTAAACATCCCTGACTTTTCCACGATAAAACTGGGTTTGATGCGGAAGTGAGAACGTGAGCATAGGCAAAAATAGCCTTTATATGAATTTCAATACCGCAAAATTTGCGTACGCCTAAAGTAAAATTATGAATTCAGCCAAACCAGGTTCAATGGGGGAAAGATCCCTAAGAATATTTGAATCGGCGGTGTCGAAATGTTGATTTATTTATGGTTTTGTCATAAAAAATAAATGCCCGACGCGTTTTTCAATTTCGGTTATGCCTTGGCTGATCCTATTTTTGAATCGGCCATTTAGTGGATAAATCACAGAGAACTAAAAATTTATGCGGTATAATAAATTACTCCTATTTTGCTTTTAATTAGACCTCTAAATACTGGTTATGAAACGATGCTTATGCCTAATGGCAGTGATCACCACTGCTTTCTTGACCACGCTATCAGTCATTGGTCAGACCCAACCCACTTCAACAGTTATTACGGGACATGTGCGAAACAAAGCTTCACTTGAATCAGTGAGTGCAGTTTCTGTTACAGTCAAAGGCGGAACAGCCGGAACATTTACTGACGACAAGGGAAATTTCAGATTGACGACGACTGACAAGTTGCCGTTAACGCTACTTTTTTCTTCCGTTGGATTTGATTCAACAGAAAGACAAGTGAGTGCGGCCGGAGCTGTCAATGTTGACCTCACGCCGGCGTCTACACTCGGGCAGGAAATTGTGATTTCTGCCACGCGTACTTCTGCCAAAATCCTGGAATCTCCCGTATCTATTGAAAGGGTTAGCGCAGCAAATATTAGGAACACAGCCGCCGCCTCTTATTATGATATTGTTGGGAATTTAAAAGGCGTCGACTTTGTTACTGCCTCTCTGACTTTTAAGACTCCCACCACCAGGGGATTTGGTGCAAGTGGTAACACACGTTTCAACCAATTGGTCAATGGCATGGATAACCAGGCACCCGGACTTAACTTTTCAGTGGGTGCCATCAACGGTTTGACCGAACTGGATGTTGACAACATGGAACTATTGCCCGGAGCCTCTTCAGCGCTATATGGGCCAGGCGGTATGAATGGTACGCTTCTCATCACCGGAAAAAATCCCTTTAAATACCAGGGTGTAAGTGCACTTGTAAAGATGGGTATGATGCACCTTGGCGACAAGGCAGAAAGAGATGCCTCGCCCTATTATAATGTGGGCGTACGTTGGGCAAATAAAATAAATGATCGACTGGCGTTTAAGATTGCTGTTGAATACATCAAGGCAGAAGATTGGGTGGCGAATGATTACCGAAATTATAAACGTGCTGGATCAACAGGCCAGGTCATTCCAGGCACTCGACAAACGGATCCCAATTTTGACGGCATCAATGTGTATGGTGATGAAACCTCTATAAACATTCGCTCTGCTGTTTTAGACAAAATCGCGGCACAGGCGCCTTTCCTGGCTCCATATATCAATACGCTTCCACAAAGCATTCTTGTTTCCCGCACGGGCTATAACGAAAAAGATATCATAAACCCCAACACGTACAATCTGAAATTGAGCGGCGCCCTTCACTACAAGCTGAGTGATCGCGTGGAAGCCAGTGTCAGTGCAAACTGGGCCAAAGGTAGTTCGGTGTATACCGGCAATGGCCGCTATTCACTGAAGGACTTCAACATGGGACAATACAAGGTTGAATTGACCTCAAAGAATTGGTTCCTGCGAGCTTATACTACGCAAGAAAACGCAGGCTCGTCTTTCAACGTGAATGTGGCAACGCAGTTGGTTAATGAGGCCTGGAAACCCAGCACAACCTGGTATCCCGAGTATACTCAGGCCTACCTTGCACAAAAGTTGGCTGGCGCCAGTGATGCAGATGCTCACGCAGCTGCTCGCAATGTGGCCGACCAGGGCAGACCGGCAGCAGGTTCGGCTCAATTCAAGCAACTGCTTGACTCTGTGAGCAAGATTGCTATTCCAAATGGAGGCTTGTTTCTTGACCGTTCAGATATGTATATGGCAGAAGGTCAATACAATTTCAGCAACGTCATCAAGTTTGCTGAAGTTATTGCAGGCGCCAATTATAAACACTATGTACTGGACAGCAGAGGCACGGTGTTTCACGACAAGGATGGCCCCATTGGAATCAATGAATATGGTGCCTATGCACAAATCAGCAAAGACGTGGTCAAAGATCGGTTACGGTTATCCGTTAGTGGCAGGTATGACAACGCCACGGACTTTAACGGTCGTTTTACACCGCGTGTAACACTGTTGTTTAAGCCTGCAAGAGATCATAATATTCGCCTTTCGTATCAAACTGCTTACCGTTTTCCGTCCAACCAACAGCGTTGGATCGATCTGGACCTCGGCAATGGAACCAGGATCATTGGTGGCGTGAAGGCTTTGTGGGATGAATACCACATGACCGAAAACCCTGTCTACTCCAAAGAATCAATCCTGGCGGGCAGCCCGGTGGTGGTTCCTTATACAGCTTTCAAACCTGAATCCGTAAGCTCCTATGAAGTAGGATACAAGGCATTGATCAATCGCAAACTTCTCATTGACGCATACTTTTATTTCAGTGAATACAAGGATTTCCTGGCCCGTCGAGACGTAGCTCAGAAAAAGGATCCGGCAGGCCCCGATTCAGACCTTTTGGACCCCACCAAGAGCAATGGTTATTCGATCGTAGTAAACGCGCCGGGAAAAGTAAACGCGAATGGTTGGGGACTTAGCCTTGATTACGTGTTACCTTCTAATTTCTCTGTCTTCGGCAATATCTCTTCTGACGTACTTGGAAAAGTGGAGGATAATTTCAGGGCACAGTTCAACACACCGAAGTATCGTTCCAACTTAGGTATCGCGAACTCCGGGTTCGGTCCTGAGAAGCGCTTAGGCTTCAACGTAACCTGGAGATGGCAGAAAGGATTCTACTATGATGGCGACTTTGCGTCAGGCGATTTGCCAGCTGTGAACACCGTTGATGCGCAGGTAAGCTTCAAGTTACCCGCTATCAAGTCAATGATCAAGATTGGCGGAAATAATATTCTTAACCAATACTATTATAACGGCGTGGGCAATCCCCAGATTGGTGGACTCTACTACGTAAGCTTTGGTTATAATGTTTATTAATCCAACAGTATTGAACAATAAAACAAGTGTATGAAAAATAATTTCAGATTATATACGACCTGCTCGCTAGCCATCGCGCTTGCTGGCACCATCATCTTCAGCGCCTGCAACAAGGACTTGCCGCAGCCGGGCGACATTGTACCTCCCCCTGTAACCGGTCAAAGCATTGGAGAAATTTTCACGGCCGATACTTCCTATAGTTTCCTGGTAAAAGCTGCAACGAAGGCCGGTGTGATGCCTGCATTGAATGATAAAAACGCCGTTTACACAGTGTTTGCTCCAAATAATGCGGCCTTTCGGCGCTCCGGTATTCCGAGTGACGCGGTGATTGATATTTTGCCCGATGCGCAGGTAGCCGCCATTGTTAGTTACCATATGGTGGGTGGACAGGTTTATCCGTCTGCAGATATTCCTGAAACCTTTCCCAACCTTCAACTCCCGACTGGCCTGGTTTTACAGGCACCCTTTTTCAGGATGAGTGTGTTTCCGTCAAAGCGGGGTGCAAACCTTTGGGCGAATAATATCCCGTTCTCCGGCGCGGACATACAGGCAGCTAACGGAGTGATCCATCCGATTGCGGCATTGCTTAGCCCGCCCACAACCACTTTGAAGGGACTGGAATACGCCGACACAACACTGACTTTTTTCCAGGCTGCCGTTGCGAGAGCTGATTCTGGCCAGACCGGGCTTGGAAAATTCGATTCACTCTTTAATTATGCGCCCGTAAATTTTACAGTGTTTGCGCCAGACAACAATGCATTCAGAGCACTGTTGCCTTTGTTGGGACTGCCACCATCTCCGGTTGCATTTAATTTCATTCCGGTTCAACAGGTAAGAGGTATTGTTGCTTATCATATTTGGGGAACGCGTGCTTTTTCTTCGAACCTGCCGACCACTGCAACAGATATTCCTACGCTATTGCAGGTAGCACCTGGCACGCCGCCGCTAACCGTCAAAGTTCAAAATACCGGCGCTGCTATCACGCTAAAGGGTAACGGTAATCCCGTCAATGCATCTGTGATTGCTGCCGACCGCCATGCTGTAAATGGGGTGCTCAATAAGATTAACATGGTACTATTGCCGCAATAAAGCTGTTCTTTCCAACAAAAAAGCCATTCCAAAATTGCGGGATGGCTTTTTTATTTAAAGTTAGATGTAGTTATTAAACATTAAACCTGAAGTGCATGATGTCGCCGTCATCAACCAGGTAATCCTTTCCCTGAACGGAAAGCTTACCATTATCGCGACAAGCCGCTTCTGAACCGTATTGAACGAAGTCGTCATATTTGATGACTTCCGCACGAATAAATCCTTTTTCGAAATCGGTATGGATCACGCCGGCTGCCTGTGGCGCAAACATCCCCTTATGAATGGTCCATGCACGCACTTCCTGCACACCGGCCGTAAAATAGGTTGCGAGGTTAAGTAATCGATAGGTCGACTTGATGAGCCTCGCCACACCACTTTCTGAAAGGCCCAGGTCTTCCAAAAACATTTGGCGGTCATCATAACTTTCCATGACTGCAATTTCACTTTCAATGGCAGCGCTTACAAAAAGAATTTCAGCATTTTCCTGGCCTATTGCTTCTTTAACAGCCACGGTATGTTCATTCCCTTTTACGACTGCTTTTTCATCCACATTGCATACGTAGATTACGGGCTTCATAGTCAGCAGGAACATATCGTCGACAAATTTCTCTTTGTCTTCGATGGTCACTTTAAATGCTCTTGCATTTTTTCCCTGCTCCAGGTGAGTCTTTAATTCCTGGATGATTTCCAGGCCGCGGACTTGTTCTTTGTCGCCACTGGTACGAGCAATTTTTTCAGACTTTGATATTTTCTTTTCAACCGTATCGAGGTCTTTCAACTGCAACTCGGTATCGATAATTTCTTTGTCGCGAACCGGATTCACCTGGCCGTCCACGTGAATCACATTGTCATCGTCGAAGCAACGGAGTACGTGAATGATAGCGTCGGTACTCCTGATATTGCCCAGGAATTGGTTGCCCAGGCCTTCACCCTTGCTGGCACCTTTCACCAGGCCCGCGATGTCTACGATTTCAACGGTGGCTGGAACCACCCGATTGGGTTTAACGAGTTTTTCCAAAACAATCAGTCGCTCATCCGGAACGGTGATTACTCCCACATTGGGTTCGATGGTGCAAAATGGAAAGTTAGCCGCCTGAGCTTTTGCATTGCTCAACGCATTGAATAGGGTTGATTTTCCCACGTTAGGTAAACCGACGATGCCTGCTTGTAGTGCCATTGTTTGAACGCTGAACTTTGAACTTTGAACTTTAAAGGCCCGCAAAGGTAAGCCAAAATGCCCTATTTTACGCAACGAACAACTAACCCCCATGGCACTCAATTATGTCTGGATTGCTTTTTTCCTGATCGGGTTTATCATTGCCCTGATTAAGCTCATTTTCTTTGGTGATGTTGAAATTTTCAAAAAACTGGTGGACGGTATTTTCGACGCCGCCAAAGGATCGGTGTTGGATGTTGGATTTCCGCTTGCAGGAAGTATGATTTTCTTTCTTGGCATCATGAATATCGGGGAGAAGGCCGGTGCTGTAAATTTCCTGGCGCGCATCCTGAATCCTTTCATGAAGAGGTTATTCCCAGGCGTTCCGGATCGTCACCCGGCGATGGGACAAATGGTGATGAACTTCAGTGCAAATATGTTGGGTTTGGACAATGCTGCAACTCCATTTGGATTGAAGGCGATGGAGAGTTTGCAAACACTAAATCCGCAGAAAGACACAGCGACACATGCGCAAATCATGTTCCTTGTGTTACACACGTCCGGCCTCACGCTTATACCACTTTCAATAATCGCGTACCGGCTCGCGGGCGGTTCAACGGATGCAACCAGCGTTTTCATTCCCTGCGTTTTGGGAACCATTATGGCCACTTTGTTTTGCATCATTGTGACGGGAATTTATCAGCGATTAAAATTTGACCGGGTTCTGATCGCATGGTTGGGCGCGATCCTTTTTGCTGTAGTCGGTTTTGTATTTATCATTGGAACATTGCCTGCCGAATTGAAAATCAAAGTCACTACCATCATCGGCAACCTGGTGCTCTTTTTGATCATCGTCATTTTCATTGTAGGCGGATTCATAAGAAAGGTTAATGTATTTGATGCCTTCATTGAAGGCGCGAAGGGAGGGTTCGATGTGATTTTGAAAATTCTTCCATATTTGGTTGCAATGCTGGTAGCTATTCGGGTTTTTCGTGACAGCGGTGCGCTTGACTATGTCATCCAGGTTCTCAGTTATGGCATCAGTGCGATGGGATTTAATACAGAGTTTGTACCAGCCTTGCCTGTTGCCATCATGCGTCCATTTAGTGGCGCCGGCGCAAGAGGACTCATGCTCGACATCTTTAAAAATCCACTCTACGGTCCGGATTCCTTTGTTGGAAAAATGGCGAGCACGCTGATGGGCTCTGCAGATACCACCTTCTATATACTCGCACTATACTTCGGAAGCGTGGGGATTAAAAAAGTTCGCTACGCCGTTTGGGCGGGACTGTTAGCCGATTTTTTAGGCGTCATTGCGGCGATTATAATTGGGTATTTGTTTTATAAATAGATACCAGATACCGGATACCGGATAATGTGAGTTTGGGAGTGAATTTATCTGTATCCTTATTTAAAAGTGAATCTCACACTCAGCCCCAACGCCGAAGGCTCAAAGAAAATCTCATTCACCAGGTTCAATTCCGGTTTCCAATCCACGGAAAGATTGATTGGGACGTTGTTGAATTTGTAATCCAGGCCCACTATTCCTTGTGCCCCGAAATACTGTCCATTTCCCCAACCACCGTATGCGCCGCCACCAAAAAACCATTTGAATCCCTGCAAGCTTCCCACTGGCCTGAATACTTCATAGAGAGCGCCAACCGCACCGGGATCAAAAGAGAACAACGCCTCAACCGCGGCCTGGTCATTCAGGAAATAACGAAATGTTGCAGAATTGTTAAGTGCAGGTCCGCCGCTTGAAATTCTTGCTCCGAGTGCCATCCTGTAATCCTGCGCGCGGCAGGAATTGCATACAAAAGCCAGGCTTGCACAAAGCGCGAGTGCAATGATGATTTTCATATTCAGTCTTTTGAGTTTCGATAAGAACGGAAGAAAGGAGAAGGGTTTATGCCGCGCGCGTTAATTTTTTACTAAAGAGAAAAAGATACAGGTATCCAAAAACCATCGACAGGCATGAGCCAAACAAAACACCAATTTTCGCGATGTCTTGCAAACGTGCATCTTCAAACGCCAGCATGGAAATAAAAATCGACATGGTAAATCCAATCCCGGCCAGTAAACCGATGCCAATCATGTGCGACCAGGAAGTTTTCGCTGGCAATTCACCCCATTTTGATTTAACGAGCAGAAAACAAACAAGGCAGATACCCAACGGCTTTCCAACCAGCAAACCAAATACAATTCCCCAGCTAAGTGGTGTATTGACTGCAATACTTAAATCAAATGGAAATTGAATAATTGTATTCGCCAACGCGAACAATGGAAGGATTGCAAAATTCACGGGCTTGTGCAATGCGTGTTCAATTCTTTCCAATTTATTTAAGGGAACCGTCATGGCAAATAATACGCCCGCAATAGCAGCGTGAATGCCTGAATTGAATACGAAATACCACAACAACAAGCCAAGGACAACCTGCATGATTCCAAAGCCTCGTTTTATTTTATTCAATAGAAATGTAACCGCAAGAACGCCCACCGCGAGCAACAGGTAGATTAGTTTCAACTGACCGCCGTAAAAAATGGCGATGACAAAAATAGCTCCCAGGTCATCAATGATGGCGAGCGCAGTCAGGAATATTTTCAACCCAATCGGAACCCTCGTGCCCAACAATGACGCGATGCCCAACGAGAATGCGATATCCGTGGCCATGGGGATGCCCCATCCGTGCTGACCGTCCCGTCCTGAATTGAACAGTAGAAAAATTGCAGCGGGTACTAACATGCCTCCAATCGCACCTCCAATTGGCAAAAACGCCCTTTTAATGGAACTGAGTTCTCCCACCAGCAACTCACGTTTGATCTCCATGCCAACCGAAAAGAAAAACAAGGCCATTAAACCGTCGTTGATCCAATGCAAAGGGCTGCGGGGAAGGTGCAGCCAGGCAGGAAAATTTAGTTCTTTGTGAAGTCCGGAACCGTAACCAGGCCAGATGTTTGAGTTGGCCAAAAGGAGCGAGAAAAGGGTGCAGCAAAAAAGGATAATTCCGACAGAGCGACCGTCGTTAATGATTTTTGTTAGCGGACTGACCAACGCTCTCCTAATGATCTTTCTGACCATATTCGCAGTTTTGATTTAACGGAACAAGTCTGCCCGTGTTTTTGGTCTCCTTGCCTCCAGCCATTTGTAGCCCCTTAGTGTTTGGCGTTCTTCGGGAACCTGGCGCACCGGGTAGAAATTTCCTTCCACCTGGTTTACCCAACTCACCCGGATCAATTCTTTATTCTCAAAATAAATCGAAATGGCATCGGCATGAGCGTAGTTTGCGCCAACATAGGCGCTGTCTTCGTCCTGCAAATAATAGACACTTTCTGCGCTGCCTTTGGCACGCATGTATTGAATTTCTCCGTTGTGGAAGTATGCCGTGATGCTGTTGCCGCGAAGCTGATTGTTGAACCCTTCTTTTGTTTTATTAATTGAGAAAGCGTTTTCGCGTACAAAGAGCCTGTCAGGCTTCTTGTTCCTCGTGTACAGCCACATGGTGTCACCAGTGATCTGGCTGTTACCCGACCAAATTACCGGGTTGCCATAGAACCTGAATATCGAATCTTTGTAACTGTAGTAAAGACTGTCTGAAATACCCTGCATGGAATCAGAGAAAATCCGTACGTGATGGAACCCCTGGAAATAGCGGATGCTGTCTGCAGCTTTTCCTTTCACGGAAATCGTGGTTACGGTGTCGCCAACCATTTTGGCACTTGTGTCTTTGAATACAGCGGAGTAAATGGTGTCAGCCGACATGTACACCGAATCATTGTCCTGCCTGAAAATGACCACTGGCTTTTTGGTTCCAAGGAAGGTTTTCTTATCACGGTTAAACTGACCTTCCTCAGCCAACAGCGTGATGCCGTCCTGCACATTTCTGTACACCAGCCGGCCCGTCGCATAGCCTTCACCGGTACGCTTGTCGAATCGCATGACGTCGGCTACAATTGTCTGGGTGCTGTCCTTAATTTCCGGGCGCTCTCCAAAATCGGCTTCACCAGTTTTGTTATTGAATGTTCCACTTCGGGTTCTGATGGTAGAAACGCCATCAAAAATTGTTGTGGGCGCCACGAAGGTGGTGATATCGGTATTGATATTATAGAGAAGTGTGTCAGTTGAAATGGTATTCTGCGGATCTACCATCAACACCTTGTCCATAAAATAAACGTCCTTGGTATCCCCATAATAAATTCCCTGCTTGCTGGTAAGTGTTGAATTGCCATTGATCACCTTGCCACCCTTCGTATATTTCCCAAGTTTTGAATTAAGGTCATATTCTAATTCATCGGTTTCAAGCCTTCCTTTACCATCTGTAAGTATCACCTTTTTTTGAAGCGTTGCCGTTTTTGTATTTGCGTAGTAAATAATGTAATCGGAATATGTTTGAACAGTGTCGTTGTCATTGATGTGCACGTTTCCAAAAGCCTGGAGCGTATTCAGTTTCTTGTCGTACACAGCGCTGTCGCAGTCAACAAAGGTGTTGCCCTGGCGCATTTTTACATGACCCACCAGCATTTGGAATTCCTGGGTGGAATCTTTCTTTAAAAAACTAAGGCGATCCGCGTGCAAAATATCCAACGGCTTGCTGCTGTCTTTAGGCGTCAGCTGTATAGGCGCCTGCTGGGCTGGGACAGGCTGTTGAGCTGTTGCCTGAATGGCAAGCAGGAAAAGAATCCATCCAACGAATAAAACACGAAACCATTTCATCACGGATTTGAACTGGGGTTTGGTAGAGAGTCGGATACAGGCTTTGTAAGCGGCGGCGATTTGTCTTTCTTGCTAAAAGCCAATCCGCCTGTGTATCGTTTCGGATGAACGCGGAAATCATCCAACAGAATATTCAAACTGTAAATCGTATTGCTGATTCTTGCCAGGGTAGCTTCGTCAAACACCATTTTGCCAACGGCGCCTTTTTGATTGAGCTTGGCTACAAAAGTCTTTAATTCTGCCATGGTTGAGTGCAATGCGTCAATGGTGCTGTCGAGTTTGGCCTGGGCAAGTTTGTCGGACACCTTCTTGAAATTCGCAATCGAAGCATTTAGGTTTTCCCGGCTATCCTTTAGCGTTGTCGTGAGTGAATCAACATTCTGAAGGCTGTGCGCCAGAGGGCCGTTTTTCGAATTAACAAGTGTCTTTAATTCATTGCTGGTGGCGTTGAAATTCGCAATCATTGCCCGCAGGTTATTCTTCGTAGCAGGATCGAATGTTGAGCCAATGACCTGGATCACTGAATCAAGCGATTTCAAACCCACATCCAATTTTCCCAGCACTGGCGTCAACTGAGAAGTCACTTTGTCAAACATGCCGAGTGAAACAGCAGATAACAAAGTGTCACCGTCTTCAACCCATGCCTTTTCGTTTCCTAATTTGACATCAAGCGTAGACGTCCCTAACAGTGAAGCATTAACCGAAGCAACAGAGTTTTTAGGAATATGAACATCTTTGGTCAGGTTGATGACCACAACCACGCCGGTAATGTCTTTATCTTTTTCAACCAGCTTTGACACTGTCCCCACCTGCAGCCCATTTACCGTAACCGGGTTAGAACTGGACAGGCCCTCAACGGACGGAAACACCGCGTAAATTTTTGCGGTCTTATCAAACAAGCTCTTTCCTTTCAGAAAATTGAATCCAAGAATCAGCAGCGTGATCGCAACAGCAGTCAGAGCACCTACTTTTGTTTCGTTCGAAATTTTCATGTCGAGCCAATTTGTTTAATGGAGCAGGCCGGGTTCTCTACAGATCTGATTATCTTATCGCCTGGCCAAAAATAAGGAATCTTAGTGGCTGAGGCTGATTGAATTCCTTATCGCTTTTTAGGCATCACCGCCAGGGGCTTCTGAGGCTGGTTTACGGCGTTGCTCTCCCTGGATGGCTGTTTGCTGGATTGCTGACCCTCCGTTGAGTCGCCAAGAACATTGTTTCGTGGTACTTCCATTTGCGCCTTGTAAGACACAATTGCATTGGCGATTGCACCCACCATCGCAGTTTGTCCGCCTTCGCTATTGAGAAAGTCCTCCTCTTCTTTGTTGCTGATGAAGCCGGTTTCTATGAGCACGCTGGGCATGGCCGTTGCCTGGAGTACCCAGATTCCTTTTTCGTTTCTCTGTTTTACTCCACCGCTGTTCCTGCCAATTTTCGCAAATTCAGATTCTACCATGGTGGCAAGCCGTACACTGCTCTTGAAATATTTCTGTGTCCACAGCCTTGCTTTGATCAGGGCCTCCGGGCTTTCCGGATCGGGCACATCGTTTACTTCTTCGCTTGATTCATACCTTTCGTTTTCGATAATTTCCTGGGCCTTATTGTCTGCACGGTCTGCTGCCCATACGTAGGTTTCAGTGCCTTCCCGCGGATTGGGCGTATACCAGACCTTATAAACAGGTTCTTTTTTGGTATGCTTCTTCCTTTTCTTTCCTTTGCCCGTATAGTATGTTACAGTACGCGTTCCCGTTTGTTGCTGGTGACGAATTTTTGGAGCATAATTGACGTGAATGCAAATGAACAGATCGCCATTATTCTGGTTGGCGAAACTTGCCTTTTCGCGAACGTTTTGAAAAACATCCGTGGTTCTTTCCATGACCAATTTTGTGTCGGGTAATTGATCTTTTAAAGCCTCGTATAATTTGATAGCGAGTTTCAGTGTGATTTGCGACTCTGTAGAATATTCGCCTTCAGCTCCCGGGTCTCGTCCTCCGTGACCCGCGTCGATGATGATCGTCTTGATTTTGTGACCGCTTTTCCCGGTTTGGGCGAAGAGTAGGATGGGGGTATAAATAAAAAAAATTGCGATGATTTTTTTGATCATTCGACTGCTTGAATTTAACTGGTTAGAAATCAATCTTCACATCTCCTTACAAATATAATCGCTTATTTTTGTCAATCTGTATGAGGAATAAACGTCGCAAAGGTAGCCGAAATTCTTTTACTGCTTATCCCGTGCTGATTGGGCTCCTCATCCTAACGCTAAATAGCCTCGGCAGAAACGGAAATACTCATTTTTTTTACGATACTTTAACATTCAATCGCGACAGTCTTCCACCTCTAAAAGACAGTTTGCCACTCAAAAAGGACAGCATCCCAGCAGTCGCCGATACCAGCATTCATCAACAACTTGACTCCTTAGGACATCCCATAGACAGTCTCGCAAAGGTGCCAAGGATTGATACCGTCAATTTCAAATTATCGCGCGACTCGATGAAGGCGCCGGTTGATTACAAAGCAGAAGATTCGATGGTGCTGGATGTAAAAGCAAAGAAAATTATTCTCTACGGCAGGGGCGAGATGAAGTATACAGACATGACGCTTACAGCGCCATATACCGAATTCGACCAAACCTCGCAAGTTGTTACTGCACACATGACCAAGGATACCTCGGGCAATGTTGTGGGTATGGCAAAACTGGTGCAGGGTCAAAGTACGACCGTCAGTGATAGCATAAAGTTTAATTTCAAGAATCAAAAGGGCCTCATGCAGGCAACCTACTTCCAGCAGGAAGAACTATTTAATTTCGCAGATAAGGTAAAGAAGATCGACAGCTCCATTTTTTATGCCTGGCGCGCCAGGTTCACCACCTGTAACCTCGACACCCCGCACTTTGCTTTTCGCGCCAACAAGATCAAATACATTAACAATAAAATGGCGATTACCGGACCGGTGCATCCGGAGTTCGAAGGCGTGCCCGTTCCCATCTATCTTCCCTTCGGCCTGTTTCCAATCGCCCATGGAAGACATTCGGGAATCCTGCCCCCGGTCTTAACGGTGACTGAAAACTATGGCCTGGGTCTTGAGAATTTTGGATACTACAAAGTGATCAATGATTACTTTGACGTCACCACAAGAGCAGACATTTATTCCTATGGCAGTTGGCGTCTCAACATCAATCCAACTTATCGCGTCAGGTATAAGTACAACGGTTCGCTCGCCTTTAGTTACCAGAACACAAAACTCAACTTTAAAGGCGACCCAGACTACTCGGAGAACAAGAGTTGGTTCCTCAACTGGAGTCACCGACTCGATAGCAAGGCCCGGCCGGGTGTGAGCTTCAGCGCCAGCGTGAATGCAGGTTCGAGCAAGTATAACCAATACGTGCCTAATAATCCCACGGTCAATTTCACCAACCAGCTGAGTTCATCCATCACTTATCAAAAATCATGGCAGGGGAGACCTTACAATATTTCGGTAAGTTTAAACCACAACCAGAATACAAAGTTGAGGCTGGTTAACCTTACGATACCTGATGTGATGTTCAATCTGAATCAGATTTATCCTTTGCAAAAAAAAGATCAGATCGGTATTCCGAAATGGTACCAGAAATTGGGAATTGCTTACAATGGAAACATGAGGGGTTATCTGTCATTTTATGACACCGCCTTTCAATTTCACCAGTTGATTGATACTTTCCAGTGGGGTGCCAATCACAATATCCCGATGACGCTGCCACTGCCGCCACTGGGTCCTCTTCAACTTGCACCCAGCATTAGTTACCAGGAACGATGGTATTCGCAACAGTTCATTCGTACATGGGATGGTACGAAGGGTAAAATGGATACCACTATCAAAAAAGGTTTCTACCAGGCGCGCAATGTGACGATGGGTATTTCAATGAGCACAGCCCTGTTTGGAACGGCCCAGTTTGGAAAAAATTCCCGCGTAATTGCCATCAGGCATACCATGCGACCTTCGCTGGGCATCAACTACAAGCCGGATTTGATGAAGCCCTATTATTATTACACACAGGTAGATACAACAGGGCGGTTATTGCCTTTCTCCGTCTTTGACGGAAGTATATATGGTCCCTTTGCACAAGGCAAATTCGGAGGTATCGGCTTCGGACTGGACAATAACCTTGAGATGAAGTGGCGATCGAAAAAAGATACGGGAGAGAATGCCATTAAAAAAGTGAAGCTCATAGATGGATTTGGTTTCAATGGCGGCTACAACCTGCTTGCGGATTCCTTCCAGCTTTCGAATATTAGTTTTTATGCAAGAAGCAATTTGTTCAACAAGATCAACATAACGGCCAACGCTACCCTGGATCCTTACCAATTCGACAAGAAAACAGGATTCCGCGTTAATAAGCTGGCCTGGAGCGGAGATAACTTCTCACTGGGTCGTATCACATCCGGAGGCTTATCGATGTCTACCCGTTTCGAAAGTAAAAAGAAGGACCAGAGCAAGAAATCGGAATTGGAACAACAACACGAAATCCAGAATTACGATAACCTGACGCAGGATCAGATGCAATTGCAGATGGATTATATTCGACGAAATCCTGCAGAGTTTGCGGACTTCAATATTCCATGGAGCGTCTCGCTCAACTACTCACTCAATTTCTCCCAGTTTTATAAATCCGACTATTCGGGATTCACCACCGAATTCTCCAGCAACATTAGTGTGAACGGCGATTTCAATCTTACCGAAAAATGGAAGGTAGGGGCGAATGGATTCTACGATTTCAACACACACAAGATCCAGACGCTAAATATGTTTATCAGTCGGGAAATGCACTGTTGGCAGCTATCCATCAACGTTACCCCGGTCGGTTTGTATCGCTCCTTCAATATCGCAATTCACCCCAAGGCAGGATTGCTGAGAGACCTCCGCGTAAACCGTACGCGTTATTTCTACGGCCAATAGTTAAGGGTGGTGCGTGGTGTAGTACGTCGTCATTTGTTCAAATACTTTTTGCCTGAGGCTCTGAACCGTCTCTCCTTCGGGTGATACGGGAGGCAGGAAATGCATGTAGAGGCGATGAGGCCACAGGTAAAATCCCCTTCCGGAAGGCAATACCGTCTTTGTATAGAACATGAGTGTGGGAATAATTGATTTTCCAGAGTCGACGCTGAGTTTGAAAGCGCCGTCGTGAAAAGACGCAATGGGATCCTTTGATTTGTTACGTGTGCCTTCCGGATAGATACACATATGCAGTCCGGAATCCAGAACGGCCCTCATTTTTGAAAAACTTTCCTTACGACTGCTGTCACTTTTTCTATCCACCAGCACTGAGCCGCGCTGGTAAATGATTCCAAACAGAGGAATTTTGGCCATTTCGGCTTTTGCAATTGTTTTGTTGCCGCCCGGAATGCCAGGTGTTGACACAGGTACATCCATCAACGAATTGTGATTACAAACCACCACATAATTTTCACCTGGTCTAAAATATTCGCGACCGCGGATGGTAAGCGGGCACCCAATGAGTGGAAGGTAGACGCCCATCCATCTTCGCGAAATACGAATAAAACTAATCGTTCGTCTGGGTTCTGCCTGTCCGTTGGTGAGCCAGAGCGGAACCAGAACAAAGAGCATGGTGAGGATAAAAATGAGAATGCCCCAGATGGCCCAGATAAATCCGAATATGGTCCTCAGAAATTTCATGCAGGTTGTTTAACGGGCACTGTGATTTTCCAATCGATGGGATCCAGTCCTTCCCTGGTCAGGATCTGATTGGTTTTTGAAAAATGTTTACATCCGAAGAATCCTTTGTCGACTGAAAAAGGAGAAGGATGTGCTGCCTTGAGTACGAAATGTTTTGTTTCGTCAATCAGGACTTGTTTCTCCTGTGCAAATTTTCCCCAAAGCAAAAACACGACGCCTTGTTTCAGCTCAGAGATTTTCTGAATAACCGCGTCTGTAAATTCCATCCAACCGATTTTGGCATGACTGAGGGGCTCACCTGTGCGAACGGTGAGGGCAGCATTCAGGAGTAACACGCCCTGTTCAGCCCAATGCGAGAGATTGCCATAATTGGAAGGCATATCAACACCGATATCGGACTGAATTTCTTTGAAAATATTAATGAGCGAGGGCGGGGGAGGGATATTCTCTTGCACAGAAAAACACATGCCGTGTGCCTGGTTTTTCCCGTGGTAAGGATCCTGGCCGAGGATAACGACTTTCACCTTATCGAATGGCGTTGTATTGAATGCTGAGAAGATTTGTGGACCGGGCGGGCAGATTGTTTTACCGGCGAGCTTTTCCGTCTTGAGAAAAGTTACGATCTGTTGAAAATAAGGCTTTGAGAATTCATTTTTCAACACTTCCTTCCAGCCTGCTTCGATTTTTACATCCATATGTGATTGGGATGCAAAGTAAAGATTTCCTAAATTTGCGCCGGATTAGAGTTCTGATATTGGATTGTAGATTGTGGATGGTATAACTCATCTAAAATCCACAATCCAAAATCAGTATTACAAAGCATAGCTTCTTCAATCTTCCGGTCTCGTAGCTCAGTTGGATAGAGCGGCAGCCTTCTAAGCTGTAGGTCATTGGTTCGAATCCAATCGAGATCACAAGTAAATATTAAACCGCCGACCGACGAAGTCGCGGCTTTTTATTTGGAGGCGCCTCGCTGGTGCTCGTTCCCGCACGATTACCGTATCGAAACCGAACATCATTGTCTATCGCAGGCCTTGACAGAAGATGGTCTTCAAGACTTTATAAACCCGGCACTTTTTTGGAATCATCCTAATGATTTGGCCGCCTTACTCATCCTAAAACCGACCAACCGATGTTCCGCAACTTTCTCAGGACCGCCTTCCGCAGCCTCAGGAAAAGCAAGGGCTTTACCGCCCTCAACATCATCGGCCTGGCTGCTGGCCTCGGTGTCTGCCTGCTGATCGTCCTGTACGTCACTGACGAGCTCAGTTACGACCGCTACAATCTCAACGCCGACCGCATCTATCGGATCGATGAGGATCTCTACTTCAATAACACCAGGTACAACGCGGTCACCACCTCCAAATTTTTCGGCCCCACGCTCGTCGCTTCCTATCCAAAGATCCAGCAGATGGTCAGGTTCCGCAACCCGGGCGACTTGCTGGTGAGAAAGGGTAACGACCACATCCTCGAGCATCAATTCACCTTCGCCGACTCGACGATCTTCAAGGTTTTCACACTACCCATGATCGCCGGCGACCCCAATACCGCCCTCAACAATGCTCATTCCATCGTGATCGATGAAAGTGCCGCCCGCCGCTATTTCAACAGCACCGATGTTGTTGGCCGCACACTGGAGGTAGGTGGTAACAATACGCTCCTCAAGATCACCGGGGTTATCCGGGACATGCCGGAACAATCCCAGTTCCATTTCAGCTTCATTCGCCCCATCCGCGAATCCTACACCTTTAATGACCCCAGCGACAACGACTGGATAAGCAATGCTTATTATACCTACATCCTTGCCCAACCCGGCGCCACGCGAGCCGAGGTGCAGAAGGATGTGGACGAAGTCGTCAAACTCAATATCAGCCCAGCCCTCCAGGGAATGTTCCACACTTCTGGCGCCGACCTTGAGAAATCGGGTAATCATTTCCGGTGCCGCATCTTCCCCCTCACCGAAGTACACCTCCATTCCAATAAGTCGGGTGAGCTCGAAGCCAACAGCAATATCCAGTTCGTATACATCTTCTCCGCCATCGCCGTGCTCATCCTCCTGATCGCCTGCGTCAATTTCATGAACCTCAGCACCGCCCGCTCCGCCAACCGCGCCAAGGAAGTGGGCATCCGCAAGGTCGTCGGCTCGAC
>Ga0163163_10000143_pt1 | contig 74622 bp, 65 predicted proteins | sample S65metaG_FD_119766 | JGI IMG/M metagenome (GOLD analysis project Ga0163163, IMG submission 119766) | Switchgrass rhizosphere microbial communities from Kellogg Biological Station, Michigan, USA - S6-5 metaG | ecosystem: Host-associated > Plants > Roots > Rhizosphere > Soil | place: USA...
ATACTTCTTACTTCTGCGCAGGGTTGTTTGCAGCAGCTTCGGCTTGCGCCTGGTCGTAGCGCGAGTCGTTGCGGATCGTGCGCGGCACCAGCACGCGCGGTTCCACGCTCGTCACCGGCTCATAGATCACGCGGCCGAGTTTCTCGTCGTAGCGCACCTCGACGTTGCCAATCAGCGGGAAATCCTTGCGGAACGGATGGCCGACGAACCCGTAATCGGTGAGGATGCGGCGCAGATCCGGATGGCCTTCGAAGACGATGCCGAACAAGTCGAACGCTTCGCGCTCGAACCAGTCGGCAACCGGCCACAATCCGGCTAGCGACGGAATCACCGGCAGTGCGTCGTCGTCACAGTAACCGCGCAGACGCAGGCGCCGGTTGTGGCGCACCGACAGCAGTTGCACGACTGCAGCAAAACGTCTGTGACCGATGCCGGCGCGCGGCCGGTTCGCCCAGTTGAAACGTCCCGCGCTCTCGCCTTCCACGCCGCGCGAGAAACCGGTCGCGCTGACGTCGGTGGTGTCCCATTCGGTCTGGCCGTAGCTCAGGTAATCGACGCCGGAAACGTCGATCAGTTGCTCGAAGTGGAATTCGTCTTCATCGCGCAACGCGCGCGCAACGTCGAGCCAGTCCGCCGGCGCGATGTCAATGCCGGTCTCGTCGCGCCACTCGTGCACTGCGGCGAGTTTGTCGCCGAAGCGCGCGCCGAGGCGCTGCGCCAGCGCTGTGCTTTCGATGCTCATGCGCTGCGCGTCTCGGGCTGCCGGGCGATGGTGTTCGTGCGGCGGATCTTCTTCTGCAACTGCAGGATGCCGTAGACCAGCGCTTCGGCGGTCGGCGGACAGCCCGGCACGTAGATATCGACCGGAACGATGCGATCGCAGCCGCGTACGACGGCATACGAGTAATGATAGTAGCCGCCGCCGTTCGCGCACGACCCCATCGAGATCACCCATTTCGGATTCGGCATCTGGTCGTAGACGCGGCGCAGCGCCGGCGCCATCTTGTTGACGAGCGTGCCGGCGACGATCATCACGTCGGATTGACGCGGACTCGGCCGGAACACAACGCCATAACGGTCCAGATCGATGCGCGCCGCGCCGGCGTGCATCATCTCCACCGCGCAGCAGGCCAGGCCGAACGTCATCGGCCACATCGAGCCGGTGCGCGCCCAATTGATCAGCGTGTCGAGCGAGGTCGTGACGAAGCCGTGCTGCTGCAGCGGATTGTCGCCGCCCGGACGCAGGATGTCGTCGACCGGGCCGGTCGGCACCGGATTGTGGAACAGGTTCTTCTCAACGGTGGTATCGATTACTCCCACTCGAGAGCTCCTTTTTTCCAGCAGTATACAAATCCCAAAAGCAGCAACAGCAGGAACACGATCATCTCGATGAAGCCGACCGCACCCAGGTTCTTGAACACGACGGCCCAGGGCAACAGGAATGCAATTTCCAGATCGAAGATGATGAACAGGATCGCGATCAGGTAATAGCGCACGTCGAACTTCATGCGCGCGTCTTCGAACGCTTCGAAGCCGCATTCGTAAGGCGCGATTTTCGTTGCGTTCGCGCTGCGCGGACCGAACACGGCGCCGATGCCGAGCAGCGCAAGGCCGATGCCGCCGGCAACGAACAGGAACAGGAGAATCGGCAGGTATTCAGCCAACACGATGCGCAACCTCGGGATTCTTGGAACTGTACTTGCAGCCGCGGAATTTTCGCATGCGTGCATGGGCGTGCGCAATGCGCGGCGCACCCGCAATCGTCGCGTCCGTAGCCGGAAATTGCTCCTGCATTTCCGGCATACCGGCCATCCCTGGCCATAAAAAAGCCCGCGTGAGCGGGCTTGAAGTCGGTTGCAATATGGTGCCCGAAAGAGGACTCGAACCTCCACGACTTTCGTCGCTACCACCTCAAGGTAGTGCGTCTACCAATTCCGCCATCCGGGCAAAGCGCTTAGTTCTTCTTCGGCTCCGGCTTCTCGCCGCCGCCGTCTTTCTTTTCCGTTGTCGCCGGCGCCGGCGAAGGCGCGGGCTTGTCGGAATTCGTCGGCGCGGGAGCCGCCGGCACATCGGTCTTCACCGGCGCCGCGGTTTCCGGCTTGTCCGGCCCCTGCGCATTGTTGACGCCGCTCATGACGCCGAGATCGGTCTCCTGCTTTTCCGCGACCGGATGCAGGTAAATGCCCATCAGCAGGCTCAGGATGAAAAATGCGCCGGCGAGCATCCCCGTCGCGCGCGACAGGAACGTCGACGCGCCGCGCGAGCCGAACACCGTCGCCGAGGCGCCGCCGCCGAAGCCGGAACCGGCCTGCGCACCCGCGCCACGCTGCAGCAGGATCAGCACGATCATCGCGATCGCAATCAGCACGTAGAACACATTGAAAATCGTCAACAGCATTTCAGTACACCTTTGCTCACGCGCGCGCCGCAGCGCAAATCGCGAGGAAATCGGCGGCCACCAGCGAGGCACCGCCGATCAAACCACCATCGACATCGGCCTGGGCGAACAGCTCGGCCGCATTGCCCGGCTTCACGCTGCCACCGTACAGGATCCGCAGCGAGCCCGAAATTGTAGCATTTTCGCGGCGAACTTTGCCACGGATGAATTCGTGGACCTCCTGGGCCTGGCCCGGCGCGGCCGTGCGGCCGGTGCCGATCGCCCAGACCGGCTCGTAGGCAACTACGGCATTGACCAGACTGCCGACGCCGCCGCGCGCGATCACGGCGTCGAGTTGTGCCGCGATCACGTTTTGCGTCTGCCCGGCATCGCGCTGCGCCAGAGTCTCGCCCACGCAGAGAATTGGCACGAGTCCCGCCGCCTGGGCCTGCGCGAATTTCGCCGCGACGAGGTCATTGGATTCGGCGTGGAACTGGCGCCGCTCGGAATGGCCGACGAGCGTGTAACGAGCGCCGATGTCCTTGACCATCGCGGCAGCGACTTCGCCGGTGTACGCGCCATGCGCGTGCGCGCTCACATCCTGCGCTCCGAAATCGATCGGTGCCCGTGCGTGCGCGGCGATCAATTCTGCCAGATACGGAAAGGGCGGGAACACGGCGATTTCACAGGTCATCGGCGGCACAGCTACGATCGCCTCGACCAGCGCGTTTGCGCTCGCGCGCGTGCCATGCATCTTCCAGTTTCCAGCGACGAGCTTGCGGCGCATGAGAACTCACCGGTTGCGGGGCGCGAAGAATAGCGGCGTCGGGTGCGCGGCGCAACGCGCTAGAATCCGCCGATGAATAATGCCCCACCCTCTCCACGCTGGGCTCTGGTCACCGGCGCCTCCGCCGGCATCGGCGCTGCCTTTGCACGCGAGCTGGCCGCGCGCGGATCCTCGCTCGTGCTTACCGCGCGCCGCGAAGACCGTCTCACCACGCTCGCCGCGGAACTGGCGCAGCACCACGGCGTCGGCGTGGAATGCATCGCTGCCGATCTTGCCGATCCGGGCGCGCCGGAAAAACTGTGCACGGAAATCGCGCGCCGCGACATCGCGATCGACGCTCTGGTCAACAACGCCGGCTACGGTCTGCCCGGCTCATTCGTTTCGCAACCATGGTCAAAGCATGCCGAATTCATCCAGGTAATGATGACAGCGCCATGCGAACTCGCGCACCGGCTGCTGCCGGGGATGCAACAGCGCGGCTACGGTCGCATCGTCAATATCGCGTCCTTGGCCGGGCTCGTACCCGGTTCGGCGGGACACACGTTGTACGCCGCGTCGAAAGCGTTCCTGATCAAGTTTTCGCAATCGCTCGCGCTGGAAAACTTGCGTCACGGCGTGAACGTCTGCGCCGTGTGCCCCGGCTTCACCTATTCCGAATTCCATGACGTCACCGGTACGCGCGGCGTCGTATCGAAAATGCCGAACTGGATGTGGCTGACCGCCGAGGATGTCGCCCGGCGCGGCATGGATGCGGTCGAGCGCGGCGAAATCGTCTACGTCTCTGGCCGCGTCAATCGCGCGATCAAGACCCTGTTCAAGCTGCTGCCGGATCGCTTCGCGCTGCGCGCGATGCAGAAGCGATCAAAGGATTTCCGAGCGCAGGATTAAATCAGCTTGATCTCACGCAGCCGTTGCAACAGATATTCGTGCGACGTGATCGAGGTGTCGTAGCGGCGCGGATTATCCGCGGTCACACACGACGGCAGCGGATCGAGCACGACGTCGGGATTCGGATGCAGGAAGAACGGCACCGAATAGCGCGGCTGGCGCGCGCCCTCACCCGGCGGATTCGTCACGCGGTGCGTCGTTGACGGATACACATGATTGGTCAGGCGCTGCAGCATGTCGCCAATGTTCACGACGATGGTGTCGGCAGCGGACGTAAACGGCACCCATTCGCCTTGACGCGATTTCACCTCGAGACCAGCGGCGCTCGCGCCGACCAGCAGGGTGATGAAGTTGATGTCCTCGTGCGCACCGGCGCGCACGTTCGGGACGTCCGCTGTCGTGATCGGCGGATAATGGATGGGTCGCAGAATGGAATTGCCGACGTCGGTCTTGTCGTCGAAGAAATGTTCCGGCAGGCCGATGTGCAGCGCGAGCGCGCGCAGCACGCGCGTGCCGAGCGCATCGAGCGCGCCGTACAACGCTAATCCGAGTTCGCGGAATCCAGCCACTTCGCGTGGCCACACGTTCGGCGGCATGATGTCGGCGAACGTCGCGTCGCGACCGCTGCCATCGCGGCGCAGTTCGCGGCCGATGTGGTAGAACTCCTTCAGGTCCGGATAGCGCGAATCCTTCGCGGTCTCGATGCCGAACGGCGTGTAGCCCCGCGCGCCGCCGGTGCCGGGCAGGTGATATTGCATCTTCACGTCGCTCGGCAGCGCGAAAAAGCGCACGAATGCAGCATAGGCGTCGTCGATCAACGACTGCGCGATACCGTGGCCACGGATGCCCGCAAAACCCCATTCGCGGTATGCAGCGCCGAGCTCGGCCACGAACGCATCGCGGTCGGAATCGTAACGGCGGATATCGAGGGTGGGAATCTGCTGCATGGTCGATCAGGCAGGTTGCGCAGCCGCGGATTTTACGGCCTCGGCGAGAAACGCCGCCAGCCGCTCGACTTCGTCCCGATGCTCGCCTTCCACGGTCACGCGCACCAGCGGTTCGGTGCCGGAAGGACGCAACACGACGCGACCGCGTCCGCGCAACGTCGCTTCGACCTGCGCCAATGCAGCCTGTACCGCGGGACGCGCGACGAGCGACGAGCCGTCGGCGGCGCGCACATTGATCATGATCTGCGGCACGCGGCGCAAACCAACGCGCGCTTGCGCGAGCGTCTGCCGCACGCGCTGCAGCGCTTCGAGCACGAGCAGCGCGCTGACAATGCCATCACCGGTCGGGCCGCTGTCCAGGCACAGGATGTGTCCGGACGCCTCACCGCCGAGCATTCCTCCGTGTGCTTTGAGCATCTGCAGCACGTAGCGATCGCCGACTCGGGCGCGCAGGAATTCGGCACCAAGTTCCCCGATCGCGCGCTCGATGCCGAAGTTGGTCATCAGCGTGCCGACGACGGGACCGCGCAGCACGCCGCGTTGTTTTGCATCGCGCGCAAGGATGTAAAGCAGATCGTCACCGTCGGCGAGCTTGCCTTCTTGATCGACCAGTTGCACGCGATCGCCATCGCCATCGAACGCGATGCCGAGATCGGCGCCGCGCTCGCGCACTACTGCCTGCAGGGCTTGTGGATGCGTGGCGCCGCAATCCTGGTTGATGTTGAGGCCGTCGGGTTGCACCCCGATCGCGTGCACGTCCGCGCCGAGGTCGGCGAACACACCCGGCGCGATGTGATATGTCGCGCCGTGCGCGCAATCGAGCACGATACGCAAGCCGCGCAGGTCCAGCCCCGGCGCCATCGCCATGCACGCGGCAGCGTAACGCGCATCGGCATCGTCGATGCGCGCGGCCTTGCCGATGCGCGTCGCGCCGGAATCCGCGACCTCCAGTTCCGACTCGATGGCCAGTTCAACCTCGTCGGCGAGCTTCTCGCCGTTGCTGTCGAAAAACTTGATGCCGTTGTCCCAATACGGGTTGTGCGACGCGCTGATGACGATGCCCGCACTGCCGCGCATCTCGCGTGTAAGCCAGGCGACAGCCGGCGTCGGCATCGGCCCGAGCAGGCGCACATCGGCGCCCGCGGAGACGAGCCCTGCTTCGAGCGCTGATTCGAGCATGTAACCGGAGATGCGCGTGTCCTTGCCGATCAGCACCGTCGCGCCGTCGTGACGCGCGAGCACGCGCCCGGCGGCGCGACCGAGCTTGACCATGAAATCGGCCGTGATCGGCGGCTCACCCGCGCGGCCGCGGATGCCGTCGGTGCCGAAGTATTTTTTTTCCATTTTGTGCAGAAGTATAAAAACCCGGCGTTACATCGTGTACGTGGGTTTTTCCGAGGCCAGGATTCCGGCCAGGATCGATTCGATCTTCGTGCGCGCGGCCTCGCCGTCGGCGGAATCATTGAACTGCACGCCGATGCCCGCGGCGCGGTTGCCTTGCGCGCCTGCCGGCGTGATCCAGACGACTTTGCCGGGAACCGGCAGGCGGTCCTTTTCGTCCATCAGCGTGAGCAGGATGAACACCTCGTCGTTGACGCTATAGCGCTTCGCCGTCGGCACGAACAGGCCGCCACCACGCACAAATGGCATGTACGCGTTGTACAGCGCGGTCTTGTCCTTGATGGTCAGCGGCAGGATGCCCTGCCGTGGCATGCCGATGTTGGGTGCTGCCATGTCGCTTCTCCCCGATAGCGCATTTATACCGCAATTGGCGCGGCGCTGCGATTTATTCGTGGCTGCCCCGGTACTTCTTTTCTCCAGCCGTAACGCGGGTCTTGAGCCGGTTCTGCGCAGTCGGCAACGGACAGGTCGCGTACGGCGTGAAGGCGCACGGCGGATTGTAGGCCTTGTTGAAATCGATGATTACCTTGCCGTCTTTCGGCGCCTCGGTGTAGACGAAGCGCGCGGCGCCATAGGTTTCCTTGCCGCTGGTCTTGTCGGCGAACACCAGGAACAATTCGGTATCTCCCGGCGCTTCGATCACCGGCTCGACACGGATCGTCTGGCCATCGCGCTCGAACACGGCCACACCCGGCACGATCACCTTGTCGATCTGGCCGATCACGTTCGGTTCGTCGACTTCGTGCGGCGGATCGTACGGCTCCCACTTCGCCTCGACGCGCCAGGCCGGGTCAATGTCGAAGTAATCGATGCCGACGAAATGCTTGCGGGTCGGCGCCTCGGCATCCTTGATGCGCAAGCCGTACTTGTCAGCGCGCTTGATCGCATAGAAATTCGTCGTGCCGAACGCGACCACCGTGGGCTTTTCGTGCATGTCGTCGAGCAGTTCGGCTTCGCGCTTCGGCGCGCCGTCGATCGTCGCGCCGGCCTTCGCATCCAGCGCGATGTTTGCCTTGGCGCCGCTCAGCACGATCGTGCCGAGGTGCGCCGGCGCGGACGGGATGACGATGTCGTTGTCCTTGGCCGAACCGAGCGTGTTGCGGCCGTCCTTGAGCCAGTCGAGCCCGACCAGGCTCAGCCAGCCGCTCGGGTTGGTCAGGCGTTCCACACGCTGCTGGCGCCATTTCTGGATTTCCTGCGTGTACGCCGGGTCACCGACTGCACCCGCTTGTGCAAGGCCGACTCCGGCGGCGAGCACGACACTGATCATGCCGATTCCATTGTGTAACATTGTGTACTCCCGTAAACGTATGCTTTTAGCGGCCGCGCAGAAAGAGTTTGTCCAATTCAGCGACCGGCATCTGCACCCACGTCGGCCGGCCGTGATTGCACTGGCCGGACCGTTCGGTCGCCTCCATCTCGCGCAGAAGTGCGTTCATTTCCGGCAAACTCAAGCGCCGGTGTGCGCGGACGGAGCCGTGACAGGCCATGGTCGACAGCACTTCGTTCTGCACTTCTTCGAGCCGGCGTGTATTGCCGTGCGTGAGCAAATCGCCGAGCACGTCGCGCACGAGTTTGCCGACGTCGGCGCCCTCGAGCAGGCCCGGATAGCGCTTGACCATCACGCTCTGCGGGCCGCTACGCACGATTTCGAAACCGAGCGCATCGAGATTTTCCGCGTGCTCCTCGGCGATCGCAGCTTCGCGCTCACTCACCGCCAGTGTCAACGGTACCAGCAGCAATTGCGTGCGGATGCCAGCGCAGGCGCGCGCCTGCTTCAACTTCTCGTAAGTGATGCGTTCATGTGCCGCGTGCATATCGATGAGCACGAGACCGTGCGCGTTCTCCGCGAGCACGTAGATGCCGGCGAGCTGCGCGAGCGCGTAACCAAGCGGCGGAACTTCATCGTTTGCCGGCGTGGCCTCGTGCAAAATCGATGAGGAGGTCGACGCGCCCACCAATGCGGCGTAATCGGCCATGGGTTCGCGCACGGCGAGACCAAGGCCTTGCTGGTGCCGCCACACCGAGCTCGCCGCAGCGACGCTGGCGTAATGTGCTACGCCCGGTTGCGCGACGGCTTCGCCGGCGCGCGTCTGCGCAAGCGCCTCGTTGAGAGTGCGGTAAAGAAAATCGTGCACCAGGCGACTTTCGCGAAATCGCACTTCCGACTTCGCCGGATGCACGTTGACGTCGACCAGTTCGGCGGGCAAATCGAGGAACAGCACATAGGCCGGATGGCGGCCATGAAACAGCACATCGGCATACGCCTGGCGTACGGCGTGCGTGACGACACGATCGCGCACGAGGCGGCCATTGACGTAGAAATACTGCTGGTCGGGCTGGCTGCGCGACGCCGTCGGTAGCCCGACCCAGCCATGCAGGCGCAGGCCAGCGCCGGAATGATCCAGCGCCAGGCTTTGCGTCGGAAATTCCGCGCCGAGAATCTCGCCGATGCGCGAAACAAGTGCTGCTTCGTCCTGTGCGGGGCGCAGCAACCGCGCCGGCTTGCCGTTGTGGGTGAGGCGGACGTCCACCTGGGGCTGCGCCAGCGCGATCGCCTTGACCAGTTCGTCGATGTGGCCGAACTCGGTGCGCTCGGCGCGCAGGAACTTGCGCCGCGCCGGCACGTTATGGAACAGGTCGCGCACTTCGACGGTCGTGCCTTGCGGGTGCTGCGCCGGACGCGCGGCTTCAAGGCTGCCGCCCTCACGTGCGACGCGCCAGCCCGCATCCGCGCCCGCGGCGCGCGAACTCAGCGCAAACCGCGATACCGACGCGATCGACGCGAGCGCTTCGCCGCGGAACCCGAGCGTGTGCACGTGTTCGAGATCTTCGAGTGTCGCGATCTTGCTCGTCGCATGCGCGGCGAGTGCGAGCGGCAAGTCGTCCGCCGCGATGCCGCCGCCATCGTCGCGCACGCGGATCAGGCGTGCGCCACCATCCTCGATATCGATTTCGATGCGCCGCGCGCCCGCGTCGAGCGAGTTCTCGACGAGTTCCTTTACCACTGACGCCGGCCGTTCGACGACTTCGCCGGCGGCAATCTGATTGACGAGTTCTTTGGGGAGTTCGCGGATGCGCGGCATTCGCGCATGATAACGAATCCTCTCTCTGCGTTCCGGTCTCTGCATTCCGGCAGAAGCCGGAAAGACTGTCCTTGTCACTTAAAGCATTCACTCGCCCTGCGGACGGCCAACTCTCAAAAGCAAAGCTTTCACCCGCCCTGAGGGCGAGCGAGTGACTTTCTCTTGCTCGTGCAAGAGAAAGTCACCAAAGAGAACACGCCCTTGGCATTGTGCTTTTCGGGCTCCTGCCCGAAAAGTGCGCGGCCGCTTGCCTGTGTTCCGCTGACTGCACATCCCTGTGCCGGGCAGCGGAATCGGCGCGATCCTCGCGCCGCCGCTTCGCGCATCGCGGCCGCCGGTCGGTGCCTAGCCTTTTTGGTTACTTTTTGGGCACTGCGCCGCAGGAGCGGCGCGAACGGCGGAGCCGGCCGCGAAGCGGCGAAGGGCAGGATGCCCGGAGTAATGCCAAAAAGTAACCCGCTCGGCCGCAGGGCCGAGTGGAAGCTTTGCTCTTTGGAAGTTGCCCGTTCCGCCGCAGGCCGAGTGGAAGGTCTGAAAGCGGCGTTTAGGACCGCGGTCCGCGCGCGAGCAGCTCTTCACGATCCGGATCGTCGTCCTGAATCGCCGCGACTTTCGTCGTACTGCGCCGCGTCGCCAGTTGCTCCGTTTTGCCCTTCGCGTTATTGACCGCAAACCAGGTGCCCGGCGGCGGCGTCGAGCGGAAATAGTCGCGCACGCCGTCGAGGATCGCGCCGGCGAGCTTCTCGCGCTGAGCGTTGCTGCTCAGGCGTTTTTCCTCGGCCGGGTTGGTGATGAATGCCGTCTCGACGAGGATCGACGGCACATCCGGCGAACGTAGCACGACGAAATTCGCCTTCTCGACGAAACCGCGATGGGTCGGGCCGATTTGGGCCAGCGAGCGCAGCACGCGCTTGGCAACCGCGCCGCTGGCTTCCAGGGTCGCGCTCTGCGACAGGTCGAGCAGCACCGCGGCGAGCGTGTTGTCCTTGTTGTCGAGGGTCACGCCGCCGACCAGGTCGGCGCGGTTTTCGCGATCGGCCAGCCAGCGCGCGGCTTCGCTGCTGGCGCCGCGCGTGGAGAGCATCCACACCGAAGAACCTTTCGCGTCCTCGGAGGCGAACGCATCGGCGTGGACCGACACGAACAAATCGGCCTTGGCTTCGCGCGCCTTGCGATAACGGTCCTTGAGCTGGATGAAGTAATCGCCGTCGCGCGTGAGCACGGCATGCATGCCGGACTGCGCGTCGATCAGGCGTTTCAGATCGCGCGCGACGGCCAACGTGATGTCTTTCTCGTGCGTGCCGCCGCTGCCGGTCGCGCCGGGATCGACGCCGCCGTGGCCGGCGTCGACCGCAATGACGACATCGCGCGGCTTGGCCGCAAGCGCTGCTGCGCTCTTCACCGGTATGGAGTCTTTTCCCTTTTTATACAAATCCACAACGAGCCGCGAGCCGCCGCCATCGCCGGCCGGCTGCAGGAAACTCTTTGGGCGCACCGCGGCGGCGAGATCGAACACGATGCGCACGCCGTCCTTGCCGAAGCGACCGGTGCGCACCGATCTCAACAGGCCGGCGCCGTCCGGCGCAGCGAAGTTCGGCGCGAGCGTCGCATCGCGGATGTCGAGCACGATGCGGTCGGGATTGCCGATTTCGAACAGCTTGTAATCCAGCCGCCCGGAGGCCTCGAACACGGCGCGCGTGTGATCGGCTTCGGGGCTAACCTTCACGGCGCGGATCTCGGCGGCATGGGCACCTGCCGCCAGCGCGAACATCGCGGCAGCGTGCGCGAACCATCCGACCTTGGCAACGGCGCCCCTCATGGCGCGGATTTAAGCGAAATTCGCAGCAAATTTCAAGAGTTTTTCTATACAAATCGCAGATTTGCACAAAATAGCTTCGTGCAGACTCAGGAATTGCCCCTAACCTGCTGTTGTAAAGACACTACGTCAAGGTCACGCAGCCAGGATTCTCCCAACTGGGTGGCGGCGCTCAGCGCGACATCGCGGCCGCTCGGCGCATGCGCCAGTTCCACGTTCAAGTCGGGTGCCGGAAGCGCTCCGTATGCGCGTTCCGGCCACTCGATCAGCCACAGCTGCGCACCGCTGGCGAGATCGCGCAGACCGAGCCATTCGATCTCTTCGGCGACGGCAATGCGGTACAAATCCAGATGGTGCGCAGTAAGACCACCTGCGGCATAGGATTCGATCAGCGTGTAGGTCGGACTCTTCACCCGCGCACCGACGCCGAGCGCGTGCAGCAGCGCACGCGCGAACGTGGTCTTGCCGGCGCCGAGCGGACCTACGAGGTAAATGACACCGCCTTCGCGCACACGCGTGGCGAGCGCGCGGGCGAGCGCCGCCAATGCGGGCTCGTCGATGCCCTCGAACCGGACCACTGACCAGCTAATCGTCGCGGCCCCAGGCGTTGCGCAAAATGCGCAAATGTGGAAAAAGATCGCTCGCGATCAATCCGGCTTCGCCAGCCTTCGCGGCGGCGTCGCCGGCTTGCGCATGCAAGGCAACGCCGAGACGCGCAGCGCGCCAGGTGTTCAGTCCTTGCGCGAGAAGCCCGGCGATGATACCGGTCAACACATCACCGCTGCCGCCCGTGGCCATGCCCGGATTGCCCCACGGGCATACGGCGACTTCACCGTTCGGCTGAGCGATCAGCGTGCCGGCACCCTTGAGCACAGTGACGCTGTCGTATTCCAGCGCAATCTCACGCGCCGCAGCGAAAGGGTCGTTCGTTATCGTGGCGGTATCGCAGTCAAGCAGGCGCGCCGCTTCACCAGGATGCGGCGTCAGCACGGTGTGCGGCGGCAGATGCACGACATGGCGTGCAAGCAGGTTGAGTCCATCGGCATCGAGCACGGTGGCGCGGCCCGCAGCGATCGCGCTGTGCCAAAGCGCCCGACTCCACTCGCCCTGCCCCAATCCGGGACCGAGCGCGATCACCTGCGCCCGATTGAGCAGCGGATGCAGCATCAGCGCATCCTTGACTGCATGTGCCATCAGCTCGGGGCGGCTGGCATTGATGGCGACGACGTTGTCCGCACGCGTGGCGACGCTGACCAGGCCCGCGCCGACGCGCAGCGCCGCCTCGGAGCACAGGCGGATTGCGCCCCCCATGCCCGCATCGCCGCCGATCGCGAGCACATGGCCGAAGTCACCCTTGTGCGCAGCGCGCGCGCGCGGCGACAGCCAGCGTGCCATGCGCCGCATATCGAGCAGGCGCGCATCGAATTTCGATTCCTCGTACAAAGTCTCCGGCAGGCCGAGCATGTCGAGCACGAGTTCACCGCAATACTCGAGCGCCGCGCCGGTGAACAAGCCGCGCTTGTGCGCTATGAACGTTACCGTCGTCGTCGCACGCACTGCCATGCCGAGCACTATGCCGGTGTCCGCGCTGATGCCCGACGGCGCGTCGAGTGCGAGGACCGGCTGCTTGCAGGCGTTGAGTTGCTCGATCAGCACACGCGCGCGGCCGTCTACCGGTCGCGTCAAGCCCGTCCCGAGCAGTGCATCGACATAGATATCGGCGTCGGGCAGGGTCTCGTCGACATCGAGTATCGCGCCACGCGCATTGCGCCACTCCGCGCACGCTCGCTCCGCATCCGCGCCCGCCGCAGGCGCGAGCGCGATCACGCTCGCCTGCAGGCCGGCGTCGCGCGCGATGCACGCGAGCAGGTAACCATCTCCACCATTGTTGCCGGAGCCGCACAACACGACGATGCGCCGCGCATGCGGCCAGCGCGCCCGTAAACAGCGCCATGCCGCGGCCGCGGCGCGCTGCATCAGCACGTGCGCGGAAATACCGAGCGTCGCAATCGCCACGGCGTCGAGTTCACGCACCTGCGCCGCGGTGTAGAGCCGGGTTCCCATTTGCCGGAGTTTATACTTGTCGCGTGACCGCGCCTAACTACCCGCAACTGGTGGCCGACATCAAGGACTGGGGTCGCGAACTCGGCTTCCAGCAGATCGGCATCGCGACCGTCGAGCTCGGCGAGGACGAGACGCACCTGCTGAACTGGCTCGCGGCCGGTCGCCACGGCGAAATGGACTACATGGCGCGCCATGGCGTCAAACGCAGCCGCCCCGCCGAGTTGCGCGCCGGAACTCTGCGCGTGATCTCGGCGCGCATGGATTACGATCCGCCGCAGGCCCGCGATTCCTGGGATGTATTGGAGAATCCGGATCTCGGCTACATCTCGCGTTACGCACTAGGCCGCGATTACCACAAGGTATTGCGCTCGCGTCTGCAGAAACTCGCCGAGCGCATTGCCGCTGAAATCGGTCCATTCGGCTATCGCGCGTTTGTCGATTCGGCGCCGGTACTGGAGAAGGCGCTCGCGCGCAACGCCGGCCTGGGCTGGATCGGCAAGCACACGAACCTGATCAACCAACAAGCCGGCTCGTGGTTTTTCCTCGGCGAGCTATATACCGATCTGCCGCTGCCGATCGACGCCCCGGCGGGCGATCATTGCGGCACCTGCACACGTTGCATCGAAGTCTGTCCGACCCAGGCGATCATCGGTCCGCAACAACTCGACGCGCGGCGCTGCATCGCCTATCTGACGATCGAATTGCGCGGCAGTATTCCGGTCGAGCTGCGTGCGGCGGTAGGCAACCGCATTTACGGGTGCGACGACTGCCAGCTTGTTTGCCCCTGGAACAAGTTCGCGCGCAAGAGCGCCGAACCGGATTTCATCGCCCGCCACGGTCTGGATGGCGCGGCGTTGATCGAACTGTTCGCCTGGAGCGAACAGGAATTCCTCGCCCGCACCGAGGGCTCGGCCATGCGCCGCATCGGCTATGAACAATGGCTGCGCAATATTGCTGTCGCTCTGGGTAACGCTGCGACAAACGCCGAAATCACCGGATCGTTACGCACCCGCGTGGACGATCGATCCGAACTGGTGCGCGAGCATGTGCACTGGGCGCTCGCCCAACACGAGCGCAAACCGGCGTGATCACGCCGCCTGCTTCGGAATCGAGTTCTTGACGTGACTGAGCTTGTTGTGGCGATCGACGTAGACCAGCGTCGGTTTGAATAGCGCGGCTTCGGCTTCGGAAAGCTGCGCATAGGCGCAGATGATGATGATGTCGCCCGGGGCGGCGCGGTGCGCGGCAGCGCCGTTGATCGAGATGATGCCGGAACCTTCGTCGGCGCGAATCGCATAGGTGACGAAACGCTCGCCATTGTTGACGTTGTAGATATGGATCTGCTCGTACTCGCGTATGCCGGAGACATCGAGCAAGTGGCCATCAATGGCGCAGGAGCCCTCGTAGTGCAACTCGGCGTGAGTGACACTGGCGCGATGGATCTTGGCTTTGAGCATGTTCAGGTGCATGAAAGGTCCTGTGTATCTTTTTTGCTACAGATCACATGCACCGAACTGTGCAGTGCACAAATTATGTGCCGGCTATTCTGCCGCGATCAAGCGTCATATCGGACAACAACGCTCACGGTGCTGATTTTCTTCAAAAAAAACCCTCGCCGATGAAGGCGAGGGTAGAAGTTTCGGAGTGACGATTACCTAACGATGCGCCCTGCTACCCCGGAGCAACGAGCTCGCGTTGCATAAATCCCGAGATACGGTAGCAAGAATACCACAAGCATGACAGATTTGCTACTACTCAGCGAGCAACAGATTATCGATCAGCCGCGCGCGTCCGAGGTGGGCCGCAATCAGGCCAATCATTGGCGGATGATCGGCTTCGTGCGGCTCGGCAAGATCGGTAACCCGCCGCAACACCGCGTAGTCCGGCCGCAAGCCCGCCTGTTCGAGTGCGTGACGTGCGTCAACCTCTACATTCTTGCGCGGCTTGCCGCCGCGATATTCGTCGCGCATTGCGCACAGCGTCTTGTAGATGACGCCAGCGCGCTCGCGTTCGGCTGCCGTCAGATACTGGTTGCGCGAACTCATCGCCAGACCGTTCGCTTCGCGCACGGTCGGCGCGCCCAGTATCTCTACGGCCAACTGCAGATCGTGCGCCAGGCGTCGGATCACGAGCAGTTGCTGATAATCCTTTTGGCCGAACACGGCGACGTCCGGCTGCACGAGGTTGAACAGTTTGGTGACCACCGTGGCGACGCCGGAAAAATGGCCGGCCCGCATTGCGCCTTCGAGAATACCGCTCAGTTCCGGCACTTCCACGCGCACCGTGTGCGCGGCGCCGTACGGATATATCGTCTGCACGTCGGGCGCGAACAGCAGGTCGCAGCCGTGTTCGGCGAGACCTTTTTGATCCTGTTCCAGCGTGCGCGGGTAATGTTCGAAATCCTCGCGCGGTCCGAATTGCGTTGGATTGACGAAGATGCTGGCGACGACGCGATCGCCATGCTGTTTCGCGATCCGCACCAGCGAATGGTGTCCGGCGTGCAGGTTGCCCATCGTCGGCACGAACGCGATGCGTTCGCCGGCGCGACGCCAGATATCCAACCGCGTGTGCAGCGCATCGCTGCCCGTTACGGTATCCATCAGAACGTGTGCTCCGCTCCGGGAAATTTCTCCGCCCTGACCGCATCCACATAGGCGCGGATGCCATCGAGCACAGAATCGCGCCCGGCCAGAAAATCCTTGGAAAAACGCGGCCGCTTGCCGGGCGTAATCCCCAACATATCGTACAACACGAGCACCTGGCCGTCGCAATCCGGACCCGCACCGATGCCGATCGTTGGAATCGCGATTTCCGCCGTCACGCGCCGCGCGAGCGCTGCCGGCACGGCTTCAAGCACGAGCAGATCGGCGCCTGCCTGTGCCAATGCTTTCGCATCTGACACCAGTCGCTCTGCCGCGACCTTGCTCTTGCCCTGCATGCGATAGCCGCCGAGCTTGTGCACCGACTGCGGCGTAAGGCCCAGATGTGCGCATACCGGCACGGCGCGGCGCGCGAGTTCATGCACGATGTCGACTACGTAATCGGCGCCTTCGAGCTTGACCATCGCGGCGCCGCCTTCGGCCACCAGGCGCTCCGCTGTGGACAGCGCCGTGTCGACATCGCGGAAACTCATGAATGGCATATCGGCGACGAGCAGTGCGTTGGTCAGGCCGCGCCCGACAGCTGCGGTGTGATAAACCATCTCGTCGACGCTGACCGGCAGTGTACTGCTGCGCCCCTGCACGACCATGCCGAGCGAATCGCCGACCAGCACGACATCGACACCGGCCGCATCGCATTGCGCAGCGAAGCTTGCGTCGTACGCGGTGAGCACGACGATCTTCTCGCCCTTCGCTTTCATTTCGTGCAGGCGCGGCACCGTGATGGCTGTGCGTGCGGCGGACTTTGAGTTGGCGTACATGCACCGCTCCAGCAACGAGGTTGCGGATTATTGATGCGACGTTGCGGCAATCTCAAGCGGGCGACAGCCGGCGGGATCGATTTGCCGCGCCAGCTCGGCGATGCGACCGCGGCCGGGAACCGATAAATCTGGCGCGATCTCGGCCAACGGCAGCAACACGAAGGCGCGCTCGTGCAAATGCGGATGCGGCACGCGCAGCCCGGGCTCGTCGATCAGCTGATCGCCGTAAAGGAGGATGTCCAGGTCCAGTACGCGCGGACCCCAGCGCGTCGCGCCGCGCTCGCGCCCGGCGCCGCGTTCGATCGCGAGCAGCGCGTCGAGCAACGCACGTGCGCTGAATTCGGTTTGTACTTGCGCGACGGCATTGACGAATTCGGGCTGGTCGGCACGCCCCCACGGCGCGCTGCGATACAGCCGCGAGCGGCGCAGCAGCCGCGTGTGCGGCAGATCGCTGAGCGCTTCCAGCGCACGCTCGACCTGCGCGTGCGGATCGGCCAGATTGCTGCCGAGGCCGATGTATACGTCTTGCATTGTGGATCAGCCCGTCAGCCGGACGAGGTCGGCGCATCGCTGCGCTTGCGCGGGCGGCGACGCCGGCGTTTTGCCGGCGCGGCGGAATCCGTCGCTGCTTGCGGTTTGGCCGGCGTCGACGGCCCTGAAAGTTCTTCCGCGAGTGCGTCGTGCGGCATCGTCTGCGCGTGCGTCCACCATTCGCCCAGCGCTCTGACGTGCACGCTTTCCGGCGCTCGCAGCAACAGGAAATCGTACGCGGCGCGGAAGCGCGGATGCGCGAGCAGACGGAACACGCGTTTCTTTGAGCGGTCTTCGAAGCGTGGCTGCAGCATCCAGATCTCCTGCATGACCATGCCGAAGCGGCGCGGTATCGCCACGTGCTTGGCCTGTTCGTCCATGACCTGGCTGCTCACGCGATCCCAGGCGAGATTCGCGTCGCCGCCTTTGCCGACTTCGCGCTCGACTTGCGCACGCACGGCGCCCCACAGCAGCACCGCGAACAGGAACGCAGGCGTTACCGGCTTGTCTTCGGCGATGCGAGCATCGGTGCTGGCGAGACCCGCCTCGAGCAATGCGCGGAACGCCTCGCCACCGCGGAATGCAAGCGCCCGCGCGGTCAGTGGATATACGTCCTCGAGCAGGCCGGAACGTTCCAGTGCGTGAAAGCTTTTGAGGCCGTAACCGGCGAGCAGCAACTTCAACGATTCGTCGAACAGTCGCGCCGGCGGCGCATTCAGCAGCAGTTCGCCGAGTTCGTCGAACGGCGCGCGCGCTTCGGGCGCGATCGCAAAATCCAGTTTCGCCGCCAGCCGCACCGCGCGCAGCATGCGTACCGGATCTTCGCGATAGCGCTGCAGCGGATCGCCGATCAGACGCAGCTCGCGCCGCGCCAGGTCTTCATAGCCGCCGACGTAATCGCGCACGGAAAAGTCGGCGATGTTGTAGTACAGCGCGTTGACGGTGAAGTCGCGGCGCACGGCGTCTTCCTCGATCGTGCCGTAAACGTTGTCGCGCACGATGCGACCATCGATGACGTGACGGTCGCCGCTGCCGTCGTCGCTGGAGCCGCGGAATGTGGCGACCTCGACAATTTCAGGCCCGAACACCACATGGGCGAGACGGAAACGGCGGCCGATCAGGCGGCAGTTGCGGAACAAGCGCTTGACGTCTTCTGGCGTTGCATCGGTGGCAACGTCGAAATCCTTCGGATGCCCGCCGAGCAGAAGGTCGCGTACTGCCCCGCCGACGAGGTAGGCGGCAAAGCCCGCTTCGTGCAGTCGATAAAGCACGCGCAGCGCGCCGCTGGATATGTTCTTGCGCGAGACGCCGTGCTGTTCGCGCGGGATGATGCGCAGCTGGATGGAATTCAAATTCGAGTCGGCCATTACGTTTGTTTTGTGCATATCCGTCGCACTTGCCCAATTGTCCCACGCCGGCAATGCCCGGTATACTGCCGCTCCTCGAAAAGCTCCCTTCGTCTAGAGGCCTAGGACGGGGCCCTCTCAAGGCCTAAACACGAGTTCGAATCTCGTAGGGAGCACCACTTTGCTGTTTGGAACCTACTGCGCTCGGCATTTTGCGCACGTACGGTGCTCGGAATGCTCATGTACGTTTGAGTACACTCCGCCTCCTGCGCTCCGTGCGCGCGCAAACTGCCTTCGCTCGTTACGCTTCCAAATCAGCAAAGCCGAAAACTGAAACGTTGAGAAGCTTAGCCCATGCCATTCGTCGTCACTGAAAACTGCATCAAGTGCAAATACACCGACTGCGTGGAGGTGTGTCCGGTGGACTGCTTCCATGAAGGCCCGAACTTCCTCGTCATCGATCCCGAGGAGTGCATCGACTGCACGCTGTGCGAGCCGGAATGTCCGGCCAACGCGATTTTCCCGGAAGACGACGTGCCGGCGGGCCAGGAACATTTCATCCAGCTCAACGCCGAGCTGGCCAAAGGCTGGCCGGTGCTGACCGTCCGCAAGGATGCGCCGGGCGACGCCAAGGAATGGGACGGCAAACCGGACAAGCTGCCGTTGCTGGAACGCTGAAAGACTACGGGCGCGATGACTCGCGCCCGCCCTCACCCACGATCAGGACAAGCGCTCGCGCAGCGCGCTCAGCACACGCCGCGCCGCTTCGGCGGCCGTCGCATCGCCCGACCCCCCGCTCACTTCCACCCGCGCACCATCGCCGTCTGGCGTGACGGTCACGGTCAAATGGCCGCTGACGGCGGTCGTTGAACTCGACGCGCTGCCGCCGCCGCCGAACGGATGCATGATGCGCGAATACCAGTGGTGTTCGGCCGGCGCTGCCGGCGCCGCTGCCTTTAGACCGGCGACATCCAATGTGTAGCTGTGCGCGGTTTCGTTGCGCTCGCTGATCGTGCCGACCTGCGCGCGTTCGAGCGCCAAGCCTACGCGCGTCCAAGCGTGGCCGACGCTATCGGCGACATGCAGGCTGTCACCGCCCGGACTCACCTGCGGCGGCGCGCTGCTGGCCGCTGCCGAAGTCGTGCTTGCCGCGCTCGCGCTGCCGGCGGTCGGCACGGTCAATTCATTCGATGTCGACGGCGTCTCCAGATCGGGCGGCACTTCCAACGGCTTGGTTTCCTGCGCCTTGGAATAGGAGTTTCTGTCGTGATGGTGGAACAGGCTGCAGCCGCCGAGAGGTGCAATCGAAATCGCGGCAAGTAAAGTCGAACGAACGAGAATGATAGGCTTCACGGTCAATCCTGAGGTTTGAGTTTTTGCGGAAGTCTAGGCAGCGCTGCTGTGCCGCGGCTGAACCGCTGACAACCTCAGCGCATCCAGAACGCTCCGCCCTTGCGCGTGATGCGCAGCGCTCAGCGGCAGCAGCGGCAAGCGCGGCTCGGCGGCACCTAGCCCAAGTTCATGCAGGCACCATTTTACCGGAATCGGATTCGGTTCGACGCCGAGCAGGGTGTAAAGATCGGCGAGCGCTCCATCCGCGAATCGGGTCTGCTCCGAATCGCCGGCCAGCGCGGCGTCGCATATCGCGCGCAGCGCCGCCGGTGCGACGTTCGCGGCGACGGAAATCACCCCTTGTGCGCCAGCAAGCATCGCGCGCGCGCACGTCGGATCGTCACCGCTCAAGACGCTGAAATGGGAGTTTTTCAACGCGACGAGCGCGGCGACGCGTTCACTGTCGCCACGCGCTTCCTTGATGCCGACGATACGCTCGTGGCCGGAGAGTTTTGCCATCGTTTCCGGCAGCAGATCGCAACCGGTGCGCGATGGCACGTTATAGAGCACTACCGGCAACCCGCCCTGTTCGGCGACCGCGACGTAATGTTCGCGCAGCCCTTCCTGGGTCGGCCGCACGTAGTAAGGCGTGACCACGAGTGCCGCATCGGCGCCAAGATTGCGCGCGAGCTGCGTCGCCTTGATCGTCTTGCGCGTATTCGCGGTGCCGGTGCCGGCGAGCACTGGCACGCGGCGCCCGACACGCTCGACGGCGAACGCGAGCAGACGCTCGAATTCAGCTTGCTCCAGCGCATGCGCTTCGCCGGTCGAGCCGGCCACCACCAGCGCCTGCGTGCCGCCGGCGAGCTGATAGTCGATCAGCCGCGTGAACGCGTCGAGATCAAGCACGTCACCGCGAAACGGCGTGGCGAGAGCGCAAATGCTGCCGACGAGCTTTTTCACTAAAGGTCTGGTTTTGTTGCGATGCGCGATGTTACTTGCCCCCGCTGGACGCGACAAGTATTCTCACCCCAGCGCCGGCCTGCTCCCGGCGGCCCTGTCGACATGCGCAAAGTCCCGGAACCGCCCGCTTTGACCGACACGACGCCGCGCCCGGCCGCGAACGAAAACTATCTGCTGATCAACGCCTTTGCCGCGCAGGCCAAGTCGCCGCTCGTGGCGATCGCCAAGCGTGTCGCCGATTGCGGTTGCAACATTGCCGAAACCCGCGTCGCCGCGATCGGCAGCGACGTCTCGGTGCTGGTGCTGGCAATGGGCTCCTGGGATGCGATCGCCAAGCTCGAATCTGCGCTCACGCGCATGGAGCGCGAAGAGCAGGTGCGCATGCTGCACTTCCGCACCGGCGCCAAGCCGCCGCAGACGAACTTGCTGCCGTACGTCGTCGAAGTGGTTGCCGCCGACAAGCCCGGTATACTTTTCCAGATCGCGGAATTTTTCCAGCAGCATTCGATCAGCATCGAACAGCTGATGTCGACGCGTTACCGCGCAATGCAGACTGGCGCCGACATGTTCTCGGCGCAAATCACGATCGGCATCCCGGCGAACACGCACATCGCCGCACTGCGCGACGACTTCCTCGAATTCTGCGACGGCTTGAATCTCGACGCCATCATGGACCCGATGAAATACTGATGAAACCCGGCGACAAGATTCCAGACCTCAAAGGCCCGAGCACCACCGGCAATACCCGGTTGCGCGATTTCAAGGGTCGCTTCGTCGTGGTGTATTTCTATCCGAAAGACAACACGCCGGGCTGCACGCGCGAAGCGCAGGATTTCCGCGACCTGGCGAAGCGATTCGCCAAAGCCGATGCCGTCCTTCTCGGCGTCTCGCGCGATTCGCTGCAATCGCACGAGAGATTCCAGGCCAAGCAGGATTTGAATTTCGCCCTCGTATCCGATGCCGACGAGACCTGGTGCAAGGCATTCGACGTGATCCACGACAAGGTGTTGTACGGCCGCAAGTTTCTCGGCGTCGTGCGCAGCACATTCCTGATCGGGCCCGAGGGCAAATTGCGCCGCGAATGGCGCAACGTCAAGGTACCTGGCCATGCGCTGGCGGTGCTCGATGCGATCGCCGCGGAGTCCGCGCCGAAGTGACGCACTGTCCCGGTTCTGCAACGCACGCCGCGCGCGCTGCGCGTATCTTCTCTCCCACCATGGTGACCCTGGATGACTAAAGGCAAGCGCATCTACGTGCTCGATACGAACGTGCTGATGCACGATCCGACCGCCCTGTTCCGCTTCGAAGAGCACGACGTGTTTCTGCCGATGACGGTGCTCGAGGAGCTCGATGCGGCGAAGAAAGGCATGTCGGAAGTGTCGCGCAATGCCCGCCAGGTCAGCCGCTTCATCAACGAGTTGATCGAGACCAAGCCGAAGCAGCCGATCGCGGACGGGCTGGAACTGAAGTTGCCGCAGGGCATTCAACTGGACCGCAAAGCACAGGTTGGACGTTTATACTTCCAAACGCAAAACTTCGAGCCGGCATCCAAAACCGCCGGCAAGCGCACGCTGCCGGACAACCTGATTCTCGCCTCGGTCGTGGCATTGCGCGAACAGCACCCGGATGTGCCGGTCGTGCTCGTATCAAAAGACATCAACCTGCGCATCAAGGCATCGATCTTCGCCATTCAGGCCGAGGATTACGAGAACGATCGCGCGCTCGACGATTTCAGCCTGCTCTATGCCGGCCACGTGGAGCTACCGAAGGATTTCTGGGATCGCCATTCCGAACTGCGCTCATGGTCGGAACGCGGCCACACATTCTATGAAGTGAAGTTGCGCAAGGACGAAGATTGGCAGCCGCAGGAATTTCTCTATCTGCCGGGCGAAAACGAAGTCGAGCTGCGCGTGCTGCGCATCAAGGATGGCCTAGCCACACTGCAGATCATTGACGACTACCGTGGCGGTTCGCATTCGGTGTGGGGCGTTTCCGCGCGCAACCGTGAACAGAATTTCGCGCTGAACGCGTTGATGGACCCGGAAGTCGATTTCGTCACCCTGCTCGGCACGGCCGGCACCGGCAAGACCTTGCTCGCACTGGCCGCCGGCCTGGCGCAGACCATGGACCAGCAGCGTTACCGCGAAATCATCATGACGCGTGCGACCGTATCGGTCGGCGAGGACATCGGTTTCCTGCCCGGTACCGAAGAGGAAAAAATGACGCCGTGGATGGGCGCGCTGACCGACAACCTCGAAGTGCTCGCGACGCCGCAGGAAGGCGGCGGCTGGGGCCGCGCGGCAACGAACGACCTGCTCGCCTCGCGCATCAAGATCCGCTCTCTGAATTTCATGCGCGGCCGCACGTTCCTGAGTCGCTACGTGATCATCGACGAAGCGCAGAACCTCACGCCGAAGCAAATGAAGACCCTGCTCACGCGCGCCGGACCCGGCAGCAAGATGGTATGCCTGGGCAATGTCGAGCAGATCGACACGCCGTATCTGACCGAGACGACTTCCGGCCTGACCTATGCGGTAGACCGCTTCAAGAGTTGGGCGCACTCCGCCCACGTGACGCTACGCCGCGGCGAGCGCTCGCGGCTGGCCGACTACGCATCTGAGATGCTGTAAACAAAAAACGGGAGCCGAAGCTCCCGTTTTTTTATGACCATGGATGGTCGGTACGACGACAATGCAGGAGCAATTTTCGGCGCTTACTCGAAGCCAGATCAGAATCTGGTTGTCCACAGCGCTTGGTACTCGAGCTGGTTGCCTTCACTGCTGTTGCGCAAGGTATTGCTGATCGGCAGGCCGAGCACGAATTCGGTCGGTGCGTAGGAGGCCGCCACGCGCAAGCTGGAGAACGGCCCGAACAAATGCGCGAAGCCAAACTCGACGTTGTGCGAAGCCAGATACGGTTCGAGCGCGGTTTGCAGCAGATGTGAGGTCGGCAACGGCTGTTCGCGAGTGCTGTAGTGGACCGACCACAAGCCGTTCGTCGCATCGCGCCAGGTCCAGCCGATGGAATAGACGTCCACGTCCTGCCACGAAAATGCCGGACTGATCGAGCTGCCAAGCAACACCAGGAAGCGTGTCGGCAACGCCGAGCTTGTGAACGGCGCGATCTGGCTGTACATGACGCGCTCGGCGCCGATATCCAAGCGCAGATCCGGCGAAATCACATAGCCTAGGCCAATGTTCGCGCTGGCCGGAATGTCGAAACTGCCGGGTTCGGAATACACGCCCCGGTAGTTGTTGAACGCGTCCATGTTTACGCGCGACTGCAAGCCGGCCTGCCAGCGCAGCCGCTCGCTCAGTGCACTGTTGAAATCCAGGCGCATGCCGGTGCCGTAAGACCCGGGGCTGTTGCGGAACTCGTATGGCAACGCCGGCACACTGCTGATGCCTTGCGCCGGCACGCTGTCGAGGCCGAGACCCAGACCGGCGAAGCGCTGATAGGCAAAAATGGCCGAAACGCCAATCGAGCCACTCTCGCCCCATGCCTGCAGATACGATGGCGAAAGAATGTAGCGTTGCAATCCCGGCATGTAGTCTTGCAGCAAGCTCGGCGCTTGCGCCGGAATGAACAGCGGCGTATCAGCCGCCTTGCTGCGCGACAACGTTACGGAAAGCGCTGCAGACGCCGCGCCGGATGTGGCGAAGTGCGACGCGGTCGGCGCGACATGGGCAATGCCACGGTCGAATAAACTGGGTGCGGTAAGTGGGGCGTCGGATTCGCGCGCCCAGGAGAAATCCAGGGTCAGGTCGGCGAGCGCGTATTCGCGCCAGGCATCCAATACACTTGCCGACTGCGCAAACTCAGCCAGGCTGTGGACGCGATCGGCCGCAGCTGCAAAAGAAAGCGGGAGCGCCAGGATGAAACCGAGCGCTCCCGCAAGTTTTTTGACTTTCGCTGTTGACCGACGCATAGCCCTGAATGCGTTAGGAGATGTCTCCGAGGTCGATCTTTGCAAAAAAGCAACAAGACGTCAAGTGTTTTAAGCAACATGTTGCGTAGTCCATTGCTTTGATTTACTACGCTTGCTTGCTGCGTCGAATGTGGTATTCCCCGATTTGTCGCAAATTCACAACAACTCATGCCGCGAACATCGCCCCACATCAACATACTGACCATTGCCGGGTCTGACTCGGGCGGAGCGTCGGGCATCCAGGCGGACCTGAGAACGTTCGCCCGCTTCGGCTTGCACGGCCTGAGCGCAGTAACCGCGGTCACCGCGCAAAATCTGCATGAAGTCAGTTCTGTCCATTGCGTGCCCGCCGGGGAAGTCGAACGCCAGCTGCGTGCACTGTTCGAAGGCTTCCGTATCGATGCAGTCAAGATCGGCATGTTGGGATCGGCCACGAATGTGGCTGCGGTGGCCCGCGTTCTGCGCGAAGCGCGAGCACGCAACATCGTACTGGACCCGGTGCTCGCATCCAGCAGTGGGGCGGCCCTGCTTTCCGCGCGTGGGCTGCACACGCTGCGCACACAACTGCTTCCGCTGGCCAACGTGCTGACGCCGAATCTGCCGGAAGCGGCGCTATTGCTGAATCACCCCGTGCGTGAAGCCGACGCCGACAATGCCGCGCGCGAGTTGCTCGCGTTCGGCCCGCGCGCCGTGCTGCTCAAAGGCGGACATGGACGCGCTGCGGTCGTGCGCGACGTCCTCGTGGATGCTGAAGGCGCGCGCGCGTTCCGCCACGCGCGCTTGGCCGTGCGCGCCCGCGGCACCGGCTGCGTGCTGGCGTCCGCGATCGCATCGGGTCTGGCCATGGGCCAGTCGCCGCGCCATTCGATCACGGTTGCCGAACAGTTCCTGCAGCGCGCGTTGCGCCACAGCTATGCGCCTGCGCGCGATCGAATAAAAGTATTGGATGTATTCGCAAAAACCTAACGACTGCGGTTTATCATCACGTGTTCGTTCCACATTGGGGATATCCATGCTCAAGGTAGTTCTCGCCGCGCTCGGCGTGCTGATCGCGTTCGGCGCGCAAGCCGCTGAAAAACCGACTCCGCTACCGCTGGCGCAGCCGGCGCAGAAAACCGCAAAGCCGCAACTGCAGCGCTTGCCGGCACCGATGATGAGCGTGACGCGCGTGACGCGTCAGGCCGACGGCACTCTGAGCACCGATTGTGTGCAGCGGCCTAATCCAAAAGCGCAGCCAAAGTCGGGCGGAGCGCAGCCTTGAGCGCGCTGGCACGGTGCGCGAGTCTGCTGCTGCTCGGGCTGGGAATGCTCGATGCGGCCCACGCCGACACGCCTCTGCAGTCTGGCGCCGCGGCGGCGCTGGCAATGCCCGGACAAACCTACATCACCAACTACTACATCGATGTCGACAGCGCGACACAGCAACTGCGGGTGAGCGTGGCCGCCAATGGCGGCGACGTCGATCTGTTTCTGCGCTGCGGCTCACCATTTCCGGCCCAGGGCGCGCAAGTGGTCGGCTGGACCCTGCTCGAGCGCTACGCGCAATACCATTCGATCAGTTCAACCTCTGATGAGGCGATCCTGGTGCTGCGTTCAAGCCGTGTCCCGGTGTCGTGCGGACGCTGGTACATCGCGATCATCAACAGCGACACGGCGGCGGCGAGCGGCAGCCTGACGGCGACGACTTCAAGCACGTTGCCCGCCGGCGGCATCACTCTGGATTTCCAGCATGCGAGTACCGATCCGAGCGATCACACCAACGATTGCGATACTGCGTTCTGGACCGACACCACGGCGGCAGCGGCAGTCGGCGGCAATACCGCTACCACACTCGGCGAGCAGCGCCGCAATGCGCTGCTGTATGCCGCGCAACAACTTGCGCAGCAGCTGGGAATGCACAACACGATCATCGTGCATGCCTGCGGCGCGCACCTGGGCGGCGATGCGAACTCGGCGATCCTGGCGCACGCTGCGCCGCTTTCCTACTTCCTCGACAGTCCGGATTTTCCGTTCAATTCGCTGCCGCGCAAATACACCTGGTATCCGGCCGCGGCGATCGGCAATCTCAACGGTACCAGCGTGTGCGGTTTTGCCGGCGGACCTTGCGACGACGTCAGCAATGCGGACCTGGAAATCACCTTCAACGAGGACATCGGCAATCCCAGTGTGATCGCCGGCGAGAAGTTCTATCTCGGCTACCAGCCCGGCCCGACCAGCCAGATCGACTTCATCACCGTGGCCATGCACGAGATGACGCATGGCCTGGGCTTTTTTGGCCTGGCCAACACCATTGCCGACATCGGCCCGATCGGCGCGAAACTCGGCATCGATACGCAGACCAACTCTCTCTCGTACACCAACGTCGATGACGGCCCGTACGATGATATTTACGATGTCAACGTGGCAAGCGTCACCGGCAGCACGTACACGCCGTTCATGGGCTATGAAGTGAACGGCAGCGGGGATGCTGCGCGTGCGGCGGCGTTGGTGTCGGGCCCGGTCACGCAAGCCGGCCATTACAATCCCGGCGTCTACACCGGCTTGCGCTGGTTCGATCCGGCGGCCGTCGACTCCAGCGTGAACATCCACCGCGCGGAAATCGCGCCGAATGACTTTCCGAGTCTGTACGCGCCGTGCGACGAAACGGCGGCACCCACGTGCGCGACGCAGCCTGCTTCGACGCTGTCGCATACGGTGCAGGCGAACGACATGATGAATGCGTACTACTCGCGCTTCAACCTGCGCAACATGGGCCTGGCCGCGCCAATGCTCGGGCCGATCGGTTGGTCGACGGCGCCGGTTTCCATGCCCGGCTTCACCACGCCGATTCCGAGCAACTGGTTCGACCGCTCGCACAGCGGCCATGGTTTCGATTTCCAGCTGGTTTTGCACGACGCCGCCCGCGGCGATGTATATTTTTTGACATTCTATACCTATGCCGCGAATGGCACGCCGGAGTGGTATCAGGCTTCCGGCAGGCTCGTCGATGGCGTTTTCGTTCCCGACATGCAGAGCGATGGTGAAACGCTGTACCGTCTCGTCTACGACAGCACGGGCGTCGGTGGAATCCACTTTCACGCCGACGACGCCTGCAACGGCGACGCACTGACTCCGCCGTGCAGCGTCGTCGTCGATTTCAATCAGGCCGCGAATTCTCCGGTGTGCCGCAATGTCGATCGCAGCGATGCCGCCTTGCTCGGGGTCATGCGCTGGAGCATCGGCGGCGAATCGGCGAGCTGGTGCGTCGAACCGATTGTGCCGCTTGCCCTGCACGCGAGTCCGGACTGGAACGGACACTGGTTCGCGCCTGCGGATGGGGGTTGGGGCTTCGAGCTGCTCGACGTCGACACGACGGGCGCGCCGACGATCATCGTCTATGTCTACTATCCCGGGCCGAACAACCAACCGGTCTGGGCGACTGCTTCGGGTACCTTGAATGGCACCAGCGTAGCCAATATGCCGTTGCTGCAAATCAGCAACGGCTATTGCCGTGGTTGTGCGCCGCCACCGCAACTGAGCGGCGCCGTGATCGGCACGATGAGCCTGAGTTTCGATCCGCCAAATCCGGGGCGCGGTTACACGACCGGCACGGCGACTATCACGACCAGCAGCGGTTTCAGCCGCAACAACATTGGCGTGTCGATGCTGTCGGTTCCGACCGGGCAGTGAGCATCCTTCCGCAACGCCCTCGCCAGGGGGCGTTGTAGCTTCGCGCAATGCAAATGGTCTATGCTGCTTTCCCGACAGCAAATATTTCCCACCGACCACGGAGGAGCCATGCTGGCGGAAGCCCGAACTAGCAACGACATCCATAGCACCCGCGTCCTGTCGCTGGATTCCAGCGGACGCATCCTGGATTGGATGTCATGGCAGGACGCGGTATGCCTGTACGTGCGCGACGCCGTAGCCTGGACGCTCGGCGACCCGTGTCTCACCATCCACGGCGGCACCAACCGCGACAGCGGTCTGCAGAGTTTCATCGACCTGCATCCGATCGTCGCCAGCCGCGGCCACGCCCGGCCCACCCTGCTCGATCCGGCCCCGGCGCTGACGAACGTCGCGTTGTTCGCGCGCGACCGCATGCTCTGCTTGTATTGCGGAGATCATTTCAGCCGCGGCGAACTCACGCGCGATCATGTCGTGCCGCTGTCGAAAGGCGGGCGCGATGCCTGGGAAAATTGCGTCACCGCCTGTCTTTCCTGCAATGTGCGCAAGGGCTGCCACACACCGCAACAGGCCGGCATGCCGCTGCTAGCCGTGCCCTACCGGCCGAGCTGGGTCGAACACCTGATTCTGTCGAACCGCAACATCCTTGCCGACCAGATGGAATTCCTGCGCAATCATTTGCCGAAGAATCGGCGGCTGGCGGAGCACTAGGGCAGGCCTGCCGCCCGAGCTAGCGTTGCGCTGTGTGGCGATGTCGCCGTCGCCCGGTCACCGATCCGGGCAGTCCTTCCGCAGACTGAATTTCTTACAAAACTCCCAAATTGGGCTGACCGGGACATACGCCCAGATTTGTTTTGCAAAACGATGCCGCATCGGGTAGAAAAGCACTTCACGCTTTTTTTACAACTCCAACTCACTGGGAGTCCCGACATGACCACGAATCGCGCATTGCGTCGTCTTGCCTTGTCCGCTGCGATCGTTTATGCCCTGAGCAACGTCGCAGCATATGCCGAGGACACTGAAGCCGGTGGCAAGACACTCGAAGTCATCACCGTCACCGCGGAAAAACGCGTGGAAGACGTGCAGAAGGTGCCGGAGTCGATAACCACGATCGATACCGAGAAACTCGATATCCTCAAGTCCGGTGGCGATGACGTGCAATTCCTGTCTGGGCGCGTGCCGAGCCTGCTGATCGAGTCGTCTTTCGGCCGCACCTATCCGCGCTTCTACATCCGTGGCCTCGGCAACTCCGATTTCGACCTGAATTCGTCGCAGCCGGTGTCGCTGGTCTATGACGACATCGTGCTCGAGAATCCGATCCTGAAGGGATTTCCGGTATGGGACATCGGCCAGGTCGAAGTGCTGCGCGGGCCGCAGGGCACGCTGTTCGGGCGCAATACGCCGGCCGGCGTGGTCAAGTTCGATTCGAAGAAGCCGACGGACGAGCCGGACGGCTATGTCGACTTCAGTTATGCCAATCTCAACACGGCCAAGTTCGAAGGCGCCATCGGCGGCGCGCTCGCGCCGTCGTGGTCGGCTCGCATCTCGTTTCTCGACGAGCATCGCGGCGACTGGGTCAGCAACACGGCACCGGGTCGCCATGACAGCTTCGGCGGCTACGACGAACAGGCGATGCGTGCGCAACTGCAATTCAAACCGTCCGACACGTTTAATGCGCTGCTCAACCTGCACGGGATGAATTACGACGGCTCGGCCATCCTGTTCCGCGCCAACATCATCCAGCACGGCACGGACGATCTCGTGCCCGGGTTCAAACGCGACGAAATCTCGATCGATGGTCAGAATTTCCAGCGGTTCCAGTCAGCCGGCGCAAACCTGCACCTGACCTGGGATTTCGCCAACATGGAACTGGCGTCCATCACCGGTTTCGATCGCGTGCGCACGATCAGCCACGGTGATATCGATGGCGGCTACGGCGCCGTGTTCGCGCCGCCTTCCGGCCCGGGCGTCATTCCATTCCCGTCGGAGACCGCAGACGGTTTGCCGTTCCATCGCCAGATCACGCAGGAAGTGCATCTGGCTTCGAAGGACACCACACCGTGGGACTGGATCGTCGGCGCGTACTATTTCAACGAAAATATCCGCATCGACAGTTTCGACTACGCGACCCTGGCCGGCAGCGTGCAGGACGGCTACGCCCTGCAGACACAAATGGACGTCAGTGAAGCGCTGTTCGGTTCTGTCGGCTACCAGGTGAACGATCAGTTCAAGCTCAAGGGTGGCTTGCGCGTCTCCCACGACGAGAAGCAGTGGTACGGCGAACGTTTCGTGTCGCCACTTTCGTTCCTCGGCGTGCCCGACCATGCCGGTCCGTTCTACGAAAATCCGAGCACGACGCATACCACCGGCGATCTTTCGGCCGTCTATACGGCCAGCAAGAGCACCGATTTCTACGCGCGCGTGGCCACCGGTTACCGCGCGCCGAGCATCCAGGGACGCCTGCTCTTCAGCGACGCGCCGTCAACCGCGAAAACCGAAACCGTGACCTCCGGTGAAGTCGGCGTCAAGAGCCGCCTGTTCGACGGCCGCGCCACGGTCAGCTTCGACCTGTTCGACTACGAAATGAAGAACCAGCAGCTCACTGCCGTCGGCGGCAGCGGCAATACGGCCACGCTGGTCAATGCGAAAAAGACCGAGGGCCATGGTTTCGAACTCGATGCCGAGGCGTATCTCACCGACCGGCTGATGGTCACGGCGGGCACAAGCTATAACTTCACCAGAATCAAAGACCCGAACCTGTACATCACGCCGTGCGGGGCGCCGTGTACGATACTCGATCCGACAATCGTGCGCGATGGCGCCACGCTGGTCCTGATCGACGGCAACCCGCTGGTCGATGCGCCCAAGTGGATCGCGAACATCACCGCGCGCTATTCGATTCCATACCGCGATGGCGAATTTTTCGCCTATACCGACTGGGCCTATCGCAGCAAGGTGTTGATCAACGTGCTGTACGAATCGGCGGAGTTCCAGGGCAAGCCGTGGGTCATCGGCGGCTTGCGCGCCGGCTACAACTGGGAAGGCGGCAAGCGCGAACTGGCATTGTTTGGCCGCAACATCACCAACAAGAAGGCGCTCATCGGCGGCATCGACTTCGACAACCTCACCGGTTACGTGAACGAACCGCGCATTTACGGCGTGCAGTTCCGCGCGGATTTCTAGTCAGCCGCACTTTTTTCATCGGGCAGCGTCGCGCGGGGCGCGCTGCCCTTGATCAGTCCTGCAGGCTGCATTCCGTCCCCGCCGCGCACATACCTGTCAGCACGCGCCTGCGCCGCGCGACTTTCTGTGCCTCCGCGGATGCGCGTTCGGCGCGCTGCCCGCGATCGCGTACGAGCAGCCACTGCACCCAGCGCGCGCTCAGCACGCGCGCGCCGTTGCACTGAAACCCGGCGCTGTACACGTGGGCGAACAGCACGCCTTTGCCGGCGAAGTAAATCGCCACGAACATCAGGCAAATCGCGCGAATAGCATCGGCTCCCGGCGGCAACCACGCCGGTAACCACTCACCACGGCTGGAACGCAGGTAGATCACGAAGCACAGCGCAAACAGCAACGGCAACGCGTAAAGCGCCAGGCACAGCCAGTCCTGGGCATCGTCGCCTTGCGCATCGAGCCGCGCCGCCTGGCAATGGGGATCGCCGCGGAAGAAATACAGCGCAATCACGCCGTCGATGGTGAGCAGCAGCGCCGGCGGCACGAACACGTGCCAGACGTCGGGGTCGGCGAGCGCGGCGAACGTGTCGCCAATACCGAAATTCCACGCCGCGATGACGATGCCGGCCACCGCCAATGCGATCAGGGAGATCAGGAAAAAGCGCACCGCCTGCGCCGGCGTATGGCACGTGTCGTAGGCATCGCGCAGAATCCAGAGCACGACGACACGCACGAATTCCAGCGGGAGCAGCGCCAACATCCCCAGTGCCCAGTCCGGGGAATCGTCCACCGGCGGCTGCAATGCGAATCGGGCAAAACACGCCGCCAGCAGCAGCGGCAATAGCAGCGTCAGCGCGATGCTCTGCCAATCCGTGCGCACCATCCGGATCGCCGTTTCACTCATAGGGTGTCCTGTTGCTGGTTCGATTCAGCGCAGATGCAGAATTCTGCCTCAAGCCGGCCAGCAACGGCAGCAAACTTGCCCCATCGCGAGGGGATAAACGAGAATAGCGAGCTTGATTGGTGGCCCGAATGATTGATTCCCAGCGCTATCCGCGCCTCACACGCATCGACTCTCCGGCGGACCTGCGCGGCTTCGACGAAGCCGAGCTGCCCGACATCGCCCGCGAGCTGCGCGCCTACCTGATCGAATCGGTAGCAGGCGCCGGCGGTCATTTCGGCGCCGGCCTAGGCGTGGTTGAACTGACGATCGCGCTGCACTATCTGTACGCCACGCCCGACGACCGGCTGGTGTGGGACGTCGGCCATCAGTGTTATCCGCACAAGATCCTGACCGGCCGTCGCGACCGCATCGACACGATCAAGCAAAAGGACGGTCTCGCGCCGTTCCCGAAACGCGACGAATCCCCGTACGACACGTTCGGCGTCGGCCATTCCTCGACCTCGATCTCGGCCGCGCTCGGCATGGCGCTGGCGGCGCAGCGCAAGGGCGATCCGCGCAAAGTCGTCGCGATCATCGGCGACGGCGGTCTGACCGGCGGCATGGCCTATGAAGCGCTGCATCACGGCGGCGACGTCGACGCCGACCTGCTCGTAATCCTCAACGACAACCAGATGTCGATCAGCGAGAACGTCGGCGCGCTGCCGAAGATGCTCGCGCGCCTGATGACGAGCCGGCGCCTGAACGCCATGCGCGAAAGCGCAAAGCGGCGTCTGAAACGCGACAGTTTCCTCTGGCGCTTCTTCAAGCGCTGGGAAGAACACCTCAAAGGCATGTTCGTGCCGTCGACCCTGTTCGAGGAATTCAACTTCCATTATTTCGGTCCGATCGACGGCCACGATCTGCCGCAGCTGCTGCATTCACTGAAGACGCTCAAGGAACTCAAGGGCCCGCAGCTGCTGCATATCATCACGACGAAAGGCAAAGGCTACGAGCGCGCCGAACGCGAACAGATCGAATACCACGCAGTCGGGCCGTTCGATCCGGAGAAAGGCCTTGCCAAGAAAGCGGCCGCGAAACCCACTTACACCGAGATTTTCGGCGACTGGCTGTGCGCGATGGCAGCCGCCGATGCGCGCCTGTACGCCATCACACCGGCAATGCGCGAAGGCTCGGGGCTCGTGCGTTTCTCGAAGGAATTTCCGCAACGGTATTTCGACGTCGGCATCGCCGAACAACACGCTGTCACGCTCGCCGCCGGCATGGCTTGCGAAGGCGCCAAGCCCGTGGTCGCGATCTACTCGACGTTCCTGCAGCGCGGCTACGATCAGCTGATCCACGACGTGGCGATCCAGAATCTCGATGTCACATTCGCGATCGACCGCGGCGGTGTCGTCGGCCCGGACGGCGCGACCCACGCCGGCAGCTTCGATCTGAGCTACCTGCGCTGTATTCCGAACATGCTCGTCGCCGCGCCATCCGACGAAAATGAATGCCGCGTCCTGCTGACGACGGCATTCCAGCATGCAGGCCCCGCCGCGGTGCGCTATCCGCGCGGCACCGGTCCAGGTGCAAAAATCGACGCCGAGCTGAAGGCGTTGCCGATCGGCAAGGGTGAAGTCCGCCGTCGCGGTACGGGACTGGCGATCCTCGCGTTCGGCAGCCCATTGGCCGATGCTCTGACCGTGGGCGCCGAACTCGGTGCGACGGTCGTCAACATGCGTTTCGTCAAGCCGCTGGACGAGGCGCTCGTGCTCGAACTCGCGCGCACGCATTCGGCGCTCGTCACGGTCGAAGACAACGCGGTCGCCGGCGGCGCGGGCAGTGCCGTCGCCGAACTGCTCGCTGCAAAAAATATACAGACACCGCTTCTGCAGCTCGGCCTGTCCGATGTATTCCTCGAACACGCGAGCCGCGAACAATTGCTCGCCGAAGCAGGAATCGACGCGGCCGGAATTCGCGCGGCAATCCTCAGACGTTGGCCGCAATATGCAGTAAAGCCAGTCCCTGAAGTGCGCAACGCGGTCTAGGCAATCGCCCCGCCGCTCACGCGCTCGCGACCTTCCAGATCGCTGTACGTAAACACTTCCACAAAACCACTTTTTTCGAGCGCCGAACGCGCCGCCGGACCCTGCTCAAAGCCGTGCTCGAACATGAACCAGCCGCGGCGTCGCAGATGCATCGGCACGTCGCGTACGATAACGCCAATCGCATCGAGGCCTGCGGCCCCTGAAGCAAGCGCGACCGGCGGCTCGAAACGCAGATCGCCGCGAACCAGATGCAGGTCGACATCAGCAACGTACGGCGGATTCGCCACGATCAGATCGAACTTGCGCGCCCCCAGGGCGACACACCAGTCGCCTGCAGCGAATTCCACGTTGCCGATGCCGAGCCGCTGCGCATTGCCGCGGGCGACGTCGAGTGCCGCGGCACTGATGTCGGTGGCGAGCACGCGTGTCTGCGGGCGTTCGCGTGCAAGCGCAAGCGCGATGCCACCTGCGCCGGTGCCGAGGTCGGCAATTTCCACGCTTTCTGCCTGTGGAATTTTCTGCAACGCAAGCTCGACGAGCAGCTCGGTTTCATGGCGCGGAATCAGCACGTCCGGCGTGACATCGAGATCGAGCGACCAGAACTCGCGCCGGCCGAGAATGTAGGCGAGCGGCTCGCCGCGCGACCGGCGCATCAGCAAGTCATGGAAGCGGATCGCGGCGTCGACGGCGACCGCGTCGTCCGCATGCGCATACAGCCAGGCTCGATCGCGGCCGAGCGCGTGGCCGAGCAGCAGCTCGACTTCACGCCCTGCTTCGTCGCCGCCCAGCTGCGCTCCAGCCGCGTCGATCAAGCCGCGCACCGTGATCGGATCGCCACTCATGGTGCCGGTGTGCCTGCCGGTTCCGCCGCGGCCGGTTTTATCGGCGCGCGCCAATAGCCACCCTGCGTCCAAGCCGCAAAACCGTCGCGCAACCAGGCAATCACTGCATTCGCCAACCACAACGCCCACGCCAGCATCAGCACCTTGTACACCCATAGCGGCAGGCTAACCGCCGTCGCCAGCGGCAACGCATCGGCGCTGCGGTCGGCGAACCACTGCAGATACTGCGCATACGAGCCATTGCCGGTGACGTGCATGTCCGGCTCCCCAAGCATGCCTCGGTGAATCGCCGAGGCAAGCGCGATCAGCGCGACGACGGTCAGTACCGCCAGGCCGACCTGCAAGAGATTGAAGCGCCAGCGCACTGCGGGCATGGCGCCCCGCGCGCGCCAGTCGACCGCGAACAGCCAGCCGACGACGATGAGCAACGCAAACCATGAGAACGTCGAGAAGCCCAAGCCCAGCAGCAGCCAGTCGCGGAAGCGCAACCGCGTACGTCGCGTCCGGGCCAGCGCGTACGCGACGCCGAGCATCACGATCAGTTCGCCCCAGTACAGCACGGCTGGTCCGACGGCCGGCCCCCACGCCGCTAGCAGCCAGCGGTCGCCCGGCAACTGCTCGACGATGGAGATGTTCGCCGCCGGCAGACCGAGCGCGAGCGCCGGCGTGCGTGCAAACGTGGAAATCGCCTGCGCGTCATGAAAGCGCACGCTGTAACGGTGCGCGCCCGGCACTACCGGCAAGGTGAGCTTGCCGTCGAGCGCGCGCAGGTTCAGCGGCTGATTGTCGCGCGTAGCGGCGAGCACCTCGGCTTCCTTCGGCAAACTGATCTGCTGGTCGCCGCCCTGGCTCGCACGCAACGTGAAGTCCAGCGTGTGGGTCGACGCGTGCTGGCCCGCTTCGCTGTGCAGGTTCACCGCATCGATCGCGCGCTGCGCGCCTTGCGCAACTTCGGGGCGCGTCACATCCAGCGTGAGCGTCTCGCCAGGCAGCGGGTGAAATTCGAAATTGCGGTAATCGTTCGCATTGTCGCCCTGCGCCAGCCCCACTCCCGGCACGCCGGAAAATTCCACGTGCCAGGTCGGGCTCACCGTGACGCGCCAGACTTCGGCGTGATCGACCAGCGCCGGCGCGGTCAGCGTCAGCTTCGTGCCCTTGTCGAGGTTGGCACTCCAGTTGGCGTCATTCGCGCCATCGGCGATCGCCGCCTCAATGCGGCCATCCACCACTTTGCGCCCTGGCGTGGTGACGTGTTCGCCGGGCAGGATCGGCACGCGCACCGTAAAGCCACCGGTTTTCGGCGCGATTCGTCGCACCTGCGTAGCGGCGCTCCATTCCAACCCGAGCGTGAGGTTGCGCGTCACTTCCACGTACGGAGGAAACTGCTGTGCACCGACGCTCAACTTCTCGCCAGCGCCTTCGCGCGCCCGCGCGAGGTTGAGCGTCCCGCTCAACAAACGATCATCGGACAGGCCCGACGCATCCCAGCCGTGGCCGGAAAAGAGCGCGCGCGCCGGCTTTAACGGAAACGCCAACGCGACCTTGTCGGCCGTCGCCGTCAGCTCGATCTGCACGCGGTGCACGCCGCGGCTCAGGCTCAACCATGACGTACCTTCCTCATCGCGGGCAACCGCATCGGCGGCGACGCCGTCCACTTGTACACTTTTGAGCATCGTCGCCTCGGCATCGCTCGGCAGCGGCAACGCAATGCGGTCGCCGATATGAGCGTCGAGCGCAATGCTGATATCCAAGCCATTCGCGCTGATCTGCGCTTCGGCCACGCTCGCGCAAGCCGGAGCGCATTTCGGCGCTTCGATGAGCCGCTGGCGCAGCTGTTGCAGCAGCTCATCTGATGGATAGCTTTGTGCCTGCGCGTGCGGCGCCGCAGCCAGTCCGCACATTGCGAGCATGCCGATGATCGCTGTGCCACGCGCAGGTCGCGCAGCGGACCCGGCGCGGAACAAGCGCAGGATCAACCACGCGAGCAGCGCCACGAGCACGATGCGCAGCGGCCGCACCAGCCATGGCGGCGCGATCAACAAATGCACATTTTGCGTAGCGACGACGGGACCACTCCAGTTCAGCCACGCCGTGCTGCCGAGATTCCAGCTCGGCATACCTTTACCCGTCTGCACCACGGTGTTCTGGCTGTAGTGATCGATGATATCGACGCGTTGGATATTGCTCGCCGTCGCCACGATTGTTTCCAGCTTGTCTTCGGCGGATTTCATCTTCTCAACGACCTTCGGTGCAGCGCGCGTCACTGGCGACGGTGCCATCGGGGCCGGTGGGGGTGGTGTCGTCATTGTGGTCGACATCTCCTCGGCCGGCATCGATCCGCCAACAGCGCCCGCCGGCGCGTTCTGCGGCTCCGGCGCCCCATTGTCGAGCGACACGCGATGTCGATACACACCACCGTAGTTCGCCAACGCAGTGCCGCTTTCGCTTTCGAGCTGCGGATACAGCGCATCGCGCACTTGCGGTGTGATGAAGAACAGCGCGATCAACACCAGCAGCAGCAGTGCGATGCCACGTAGCAGGTGCACGGTGCGCTGCAGTTTTCCGACAGGCAACGCTCGCGCGATCAAGGCCAACCCGAGCACGAGCAGCAGGCTCCACAGCGGCGAGCCGGATTCCTGGTAGCCGAGCAGAAGATACGCCGCAACGACTATCGCGCCAGCGACGCCGAGCAGGCGCCAGGCGAGCAGTGTGACGATCGCGCACAGAAAGATATCGAGCAGACTCCAGCCGGATATCCAGCTTCCCGATGCGCTGTCCGCGCCGGGCGCGGCGAGCAATTTGTAGCCAAATGGAAAATGCAGCGTCGCCTGCACGCTGTCGAAGGTCTGCTGCCAGCCCGCGACCGGCATCGATGCGGGCGCGGCGACGCGCAAGCCGGCGCCAAGAGCGACATTCGGCGTGCGCCATTCGACGCCGCTCAATTCCGGTTTCGCGCCGCGCGTGACCAGCAGTGCTTCTCCGCCGCGTTCACGCGCGGAATTGCGTGCCGTCGCTTGTTCGAGCGTGAACGGCGCCGCCACATCGAAGCGCCAACCTTGCGCCATCGTGCCGCCGACGTAGTCGCGCGCGTACCAGCCGTCGCCGCTGAAATCCAGCCATGCTTCGCGTTGCAGCGTCAGACGATTGCCTTCATCGGATCCGAGTCCGCGCGAACGTTCCTCGATCGCGAGCTTGGCCCCGTCGCCGAGCGCAAAAGCGGGCAATGTCTGCCATTCGCCCGGCACTTCCGCCTGCCTCGGATCGACTTGTACGGCGCTGCTCGCCGCGGTGATGCGCAAGTGCGCATCCGCCGCGTAGCTCCAGATTTCCTGTTTCGGCCACGGCGCTGCGGGCAGGCGCGCGTTTACGCCCGCGAGCGGCGCGAGTGCGCGCGCGTGCAGCGTCAGCGTCTCGCTGCCTGGCTGCACCTGCACGTGCAATTTTCCATCGCCATCCAGGCGCGCCGGCCAGCTGCCCTCCAGTGCCGTTGGGGTGAATCCCTCGGGCAGCACCGGACCGAGCATTTCCTCGCGCGCCTGCCCGGATACAGCGATCACGAGCTGGGTCGTCAACAGTGCCGGCACGCCGTCGGCGAGCTTGCGATAAACGCGCACATCGATGTTGTCGGCTTCCGGGGCCGCCGCGGCGCTGCGACCGAGCGTGAGTTGCGCGCCATCCCGCTGCAGCGGCGCCACGCTCGCGCCGTCGACGCTGAGCGCGACCATGCCGATCTGCGGCGGAATCGACAGTGTCTGCGGGCGTTCGCGCCACGGAATCTTTCCTGCGATCTCGTAGCTACCCGGCGTCAGCCACAGCGCTGGTACATCCTCGTGCTCAAGTACCGGCTGTCGTTGCGAGTTGATTGTGACCTGCTGCGGCCAATGCTCGCCATCGCCGGGAAGTGAAATCCAGGAACTGGCTTCCACGCGCCAGTGCACGGAAAACGTGGCGCCATCGGCGCCGGTCGCGACATTGAGTCGGCCCGGCCAGGCACAGATGAAATCGCCTGGCGCATTCGGCGCATGCCCGGCCAGAAACGGACAGGCGCGGTAATCCAGATCCTTGAGCACCCACGTGCGCCAATCCTTGAGCTGCGGCGGCAACGGGGTTTCCGGCGGCGTCTGCGCGAAAACCGTCGAAGCCAGACCAAGCAACGTCAGCGCGAGCGCTCTCAACATGGAATTCTCCCTGTGGTGGTTGCCACAATGCAACGCATGAACCGTTTTCCCGGGGTTCACGCGATCAGATCAGGCGCCAAAGCTGCAACAGCGAGGCGAGTATGAACCCGCTAAGGAAGCACAAATAGCTCAGACGCAGGTAGCGGTATTTGTAATGCGCGAGGTAGTAACCGATGCTGTAGACATCGTTTGCCATCGCCTTGTAGATCGACCCGTCGGGTTTCATCGTGCGCGCGATTTCGGCGAGATAGCGCTCGCGCGAGAGCTCGGCAAAATGCCCGAAGAACAGCAAATTGAAATGCGGCGGCAGCTCGACCGTGGTCAAACGCAGCGGCCGGTATTTTGGCAGCACGGCGAGAATCGCCAGCAGCAACGCGAGCAGCGTGAAACCCATGAGCACGATCACGCTTTGGCGTAATTCCGGCTGATCAAGCTTGCCAATGCTCAGGGTCAGCACGATCGACGACACCGTGATGATGATGTTCGCCTTGGTGTCGGCCATCGTGCTCAGCGACACGTGATGCTGCTGCGTCGTGCGCAGGATCGCGTCGCCTGTATTACGCTCGGGCACCTGCGCGTACAGCGCGGCGATTTCCTCCGGACTCGGCTGCGGCATCCCCGTACCCCGTGACAGAATAACCGTGATGATAGGAACGAACCCGGGATTACGCAATTTGTGGTGTGCGCTCGCACTGTGCGCTGGCGTCGCGCTGCTCGGCGGCTGCGCCGACCTGTTCTTTGCCACGGTCGGCGTCGTCGGCCAAGCGAACGGGGTCGACAAGCACACAGCTCTGCTGTTCGACGCCGAACACGGGCTGCATCTCGATGTCTACGCACCAAAAGAAGCAGCTAATGCGCCGGTCATCGTGTTCTTCTACGGCGGCAGTTGGGTCGCCGGCAAACGCCGCTGGTATCGTTATGTCGGCGAAGCGCTGGCGAGCAACGGCGTGATCGCGATGATTCCCGATTACCGCAAGTACCCCGACGTGCAGTTTCCGTCATTCATGCACGACGCAGCGCAAGCCGTCGCTTGGGCGCGCGAGCATGCCCGCGAGTTCGGCGGCGATGCACAGCGCCTGTTCGTGATGGGACATTCCGCCGGCGGCCAGATCGCCGCCCTACTTGCCTGCGACAAACGCTATCTTGCGGACGTCAATCTGGTTCCGCGCAACCTCGCCGGGATGATTGGCGTCGCCGGCGCCTATACCTTCCTGCCGTTCGTCGAGCATGAGCCGGAAATCTTCGGCGACGACGCGCACGGCCGCTACGATTCGCAGCCGATCAATTTCGTCGATGGCGACGAACCACCGCTGTTATTGCTGCAAGGCGAAGACGACCACGAAGTGCCGCCGCACAATGCGCAGGCAATGGCCGAACGCGCGCAAGCGATGGACGGCACGGCGCATCTGAAACTATACCCCGGCGTCGGCCATTCCTCGATTCTGCTCGCGTTCGCGCGCGGCCACGCCGGCCACTCGCCGGCGCTGCGCGATGCGCTGGAATTTATCGCGGCAATGCCGGCGGCGACAAATAACCGTTCGCACTGAGCAGACGAGTCGACTTGCACTCCGCTCCTATGGCGCTTACCGTCCTGTGCAACGTCGAAGGCCTCAGCCCGAACGGGTTTGTCTTACGCCGCCGCCTCGAGCGGCAGCGCGAGATCCTGCTCCAGCGTCACCGCGACCGCATGTACGACCGCCGCGATGCGCACCGCACTCTGGATCGCCTGCGTGCCGAGTCCGTGCTTGCGCAAGGTCTGCTCGTGCGAGTCCATGCATTTGCCACAGCCGTTGATCGCCGAGACGGCCAGCGAGCACAGTTCGAAATCGATCTTGTCGCAGCCCGGATTCGCGATGCCGTTCATGCGCAGGCCGGCGCGCTGGGTTGCGTACTCCTCGTCGCCGACGAGGTGGGTGAAGCGGTAATAGATGTTGTTCATTGCCATCAACGCGGCCGCGATGCGTGCGCCGTTGAGCTCCTGCGCCGTCGCCGTTTTCGCCGCTTCGGCCGCAGTAGCGGAAGTCAGCGGCTCATGTCGCGACGTGATCGCGCTGGCCAGCGCAACGAGGCCTATCTGTTTTGCGCTCAAGCCTGGCGCACCCGTTTCCGTGAGCACGGAATCGAGGTTCAGGCGCAAGTCCTTGGCGTAGTCGGGAATCGACGATTTGATTTCGGAAAGTGTCATTTCAGTTCTCCGGATATTCGCCTCTCCCGCTGGCGGGAGAGGCCGGCGCGCGCCGCGCGCCGGGTGAGGGTGGCGATGATGGATGAGCAGTTACGCCGCCTTCAGCGTCTCTTCGCCCTTGCTCCAGTTGCACGGGCACAGTTCGTCGGTCTGCAGTGCATCGAGCACGCGCAGCACTTCATCCGGGTTGCGGCCAACGCTGCCGTCTGTGACGTAGGCGAAGCGGATCACGCCCTCGGGATCGACGAGGAACGTCGCGCGTTTCGCCACGCCTTCCTCTTGATCGAGAATGCCGAGCGCACTCGACAGGCGCTTGGCCGTGTCGGCGAGCATCGGCAACGGCAGGTTGCGCAGATCCTTGTGATCCTTGCGCCAGGCCAGATGTACGAACTCGCTGTCCGTGCTCGCGGCGAGCACCTGGCAGTCGCGGTCGGCGAACTGCGCATTGAGATCGCCGAAGCCTTTGATCTCGGTCGGACACACGAAGGTGAAGTCCTTCGGATAGAAGAATACGAGCGTCCACTTGCCCTTGTACGTATTGTTGTCGATGTTGGCGAACGCCTTCTCGACGCTCTCGGTCGAGACCGTCGCCTTCAGATTGAATTGCGGAAACTTGTCGCCTACGGTCAGCATGGTAGAACTCCTGATGGATGGTGAAGCGTGCGGGTCAGCGCCCTTGGCGACAAAGATAGAGCCGCTACTTTGATCATTCAAATTGATTGATGATATGCTTTCGATAGACACACTGAATTGCTAAAAAAATGAACCTGCGCGATTTGCGTTACTTGGTTGCCTTGGCTGAACACCGGCATTTCGGCCGTGCTGCCGAGGCCAGTTTCGTCAGCCAGCCCACGCTGTCGACACAAATCAAGAAGCTTGAGGACGAACTCGGGGTGGCACTGGTCGAGCGCACGCCGCGCAAGGTGCTGCTGACCGAAGTCGGCCGTGAGATTGCGCAGCGCGCGCGCGAAGTGCTAAACGAGGTCGAACAGATCAAGGCGATTGCGCGGCGCACGCTCGATCCGGAATCGGGCACCGTGCGTCTGGGTATTTTCCCGACGCTCGGGCCTTACCTGCTGCCGCATGTGGTACCAAAAATCCGCGAGCGCTTCCCACGGCTGGAGCTGCTGCTCGTCGAAGAGAAAACCGAGGTCGTACTGCGCATGCTGCGCGAGGGGCGGCTCGACGCCGGCGTGCTCGCATTGCCAATCCACGACGATCAGCTGCACGCCGAATTTCTGTTCGAGGAACCTTTCCTGCTCGCCGTATCCGGGCAGCACGCACTGAGCAAGCGCAAAGCGCTCAAGCTCGACGACCTGTCCGACCAGAGCCTGCTGCTGCTCGACGACGGCCACTGCCTGCGCGATCAGGCACTGGAAGTCTGCCAGCTCGCCGGCGCGAGCGAGAAAACCGGCTTTCGCGCGACCAGCCTGGAGACGCTGCGGCAGATGGTTGCGGCAAATGTCGGTATCACCCTGCTGCCGGCGCTCGCCGTGCAGCCGCCGGTCGCGTATTCGGAAAACGTGCAGCTGCTGCCGTTCCGCGGCGATGCGCCGAGCCGGCGCATCGCGATGATCTGGCGCAAGAGCTCGGCAATGACGGGATTTCTGAAGAAGTTCGCCGCGATATTGCGTGAGCTGCCCCACGCCTTGCTCGATCCGCGCACTGCCATGGCGGCGCAAGCTTCGGCACAGACGCGTAACGCGCCGCGATGAAGTATCTCGTCACGGGCAGCTCGGGCCACCTCGGCGAAGCGCTCGTGCGCACGCTGCGCGACATGGGCCACGCCGTGTGCGGCATGGATATTCTTGGATCACCGCATACCGATCTCGTCGGTTCGATCAGCGACCGCGAACTCGTGCGCAATGCCATACGCGATGCGGACGCCGTGCTGCACAGTGCGACGCTGCATAAGCCGCATGTCGCCACGCATTCGATGCAGGAATTCATCGCCACCAACATCAGCGGCACGCTCATGCTGCTCGAAGAAGCGGTGCGCGCCGGCGTGAAGACCTTCGTGTTCACCAGCACCACCAGCGCCTTTGGTGATGCGCTGCGGCCGCCGATCAATCAGCCGGCAGCATGGGTGACGGAGGAGGTCGTGCCCGTGCCGAAAAACATCTACGGCGTGACGAAGACCACGGCCGAAGGTTTGTGTGAGTTGTTTTTCAAGAAGCATGGGCTGTTCTGCCCGGTACTGCGCACCTCGCGCTTCTTCCCCGAAGAGGACGACAACGCCGCGGTACGCCGCGAATTTGCTGATGCCAACGCCAAGGCCAACGAGTTCCTATACCGCCGCGTGGACATCGACGACGTGGTGCAGGCGCATCTGTGCGCCCTCGAACGTGCGCACACGATCGGTTTCGACCGCTTCATCGTCAGCGCAACCACACCGTTCCAATACGAAGACCTGCGCGAGCTGCGCACCAACGCGGCCGCCGTAGTCGCACGTCGCGTGCCGGAATATGCGGACGTCTACGCGAAACTCGGCTGGAAAATGTTCGCGGGCATCGATCGCGTCTACGTCAACGCCAAGGCGCGCCAGCTGCTCGGCTGGAAGCCGCGGCACGACTTTCGCGAAGTCGTGACGCGCATCGCGCGCGGCGAAGATCCACGCAGCACACTGGCTGTGCAAATTGGCGCCAAGGGCTATCACGACGAGGAGTTCGCCCATGGCCCCTACCCCGTCGAGCAATAGGCCTCGACTATCGCATTTATCGTAACAATCAATTTCAAACCACCACCAGAGCGCATTACGCTGCGCTTGACCGGCGCGCGCCGGCAAGTTTTTCAACCCAACACAGAAGGTGTGTCATGGCCGAACTCAAAGGCTCCAAAACCGAAGGCAATCTCAAGGCCGCATTTGCCGGCGAATCGCAGGCGAACCGCCGTTATCTGTATTTCGCGCAGAAGGCCGACGTGGAAGGCTACAACGACGTGGCTGCCGTGTTCCGCTCCACCGCTGAAGGCGAAACCGGCCACGCGCACGGGCATCTGGAATACCTGGAAGCATGCGGCGATCCGGCCACGGGCCTGCCGTTCGGCGAAACCAGGAACAATCTGAAAGCCGCGATCGCGGGCGAGACGCACGAATACACCGACATGTATCCGGGCATGGCGAAGGCCGCGCGCGACGAAGGTTTCGGCGAAGTAGCCGACTGGTTCGAGACGCTGGCAAAAGCCGAGCGTTCGCATGCGAACCGGTTTACGAAGGCATTGAACGAAATCGGCTAAGCAGCATCGCCTCTCCCGCTGGCGGAGAGGCCGCGCCGCAGGCGCGGGTGAGGGTGGCCGCTGCGGCATGAAACACCGCTCCGGTTGAGCCACCCTCATCCGCGTTACTCGCGCCATCCATGGCGCTCGCCCTTCGGGCCAGCTACGCTGTTCGCGGGCGCTCCGGCGCCCGCAGTCGGCACCTTCTCCCGCCAGCGGGAGAAGGGAGAAACAGTATGGTCACGGACTAGCGCATGGCTGACGAACGCACCACATCTCGCGAAGGCAGCCTAGACGCGCCAACCCGGCATGCGCTGGATTGGCGCAATCCGCAGTTCTACGAGCAGACGGCAATCGACGCCGAACTCGAGCGCGTGTTCCATATCTGCCACGGCTGCCGGCGCTGCGTCAGTCTGTGCCAGGCCTTCCCCACCCTGTTCGACCTCGTCGACGAATCCACGACCATGGAAGTCGATGGCGTCGCGAAGACCGACTTCGCCAAAGTCGTCGAGCAATGCTACCTCTGCGATCTGTGCTACCAGACCAAGTGTCCTTACGTGCCGCCGCACGAGTGGAATGTCGACTTTCCGCATCTGATGCTGCGCGCCAAAGCGGCGGCGCACCAGCGCGGCGAAACGAAACTCGGTGCCAAGATCCTGTCTTCGACGACGACCGTGGGCAAACTGTCGACGATCCCGGTCGTCGTCGAGGCAGTGAACGCGATCAATCGCAGTGCAGCCGGGCGCAAGCTGCTGGAGAAAACTCTCGGTGTGCACCGTGACGCCCGCGTGCCCGCGTACGCGCGCAAGACCGCGCGCAAGCGCCTGAAGCATCTGGATGGCGTGGCAGAGACCCAAGCCGCGGGACGCACCCGCGGCAAAGTCGCGCTGTTCGCCACGTGTTACTGCAATTACGCCGAACCGCAGCCGGTCGAGGATCTCGCCGCCGTGTTCGGGCACAACGGCATCGCCACGACGCTGGTCGCGCGGGAAGTCTGCTGCGGCATGCCGAAGCTCGAGCTCGGCGACCTGCAATCGGTAGCGAAGTACAAACAGCAGAACATTCCGGTGCTCGCCGCCGCGATCCGCGACGGCTGGGATATCACCGCGGCGATCCCGTCATGCGTGCTGATGTTCAAGCAGGAGCTGCCGCTGATGTTTCCCGACGACGCGGACGTGCAGCTCGTTAAACGGCATATTTTCGATCCGTTCGAATACCTCTGGCTGCGCCATCAGGGCGGACTGCTCAAAACCGAATTTCCGCATGCGCTCGGCAAGATCGCGTATCACGCGCCGTGCCACCAGCGCGTGCAGAACATCGGGCCGAAAACGCGCGACGTGCTCGCGTTGATCCCCGGCACGGAAATCCAGCTGATCGAACGCTGCTCGGGTCACGACGGCACCTACGGCGTGAAAACGAACACTTACGCTTTCTCGCGCAAGATCGCAAAGCCGGTGGAGAGCCGCGTACAGCAAATCGCCCCGGCGCACTTCGCCAGCGATTGCCCCATGGCCGCCAGCCATATCGCGCATGGATTGCAGGACAATCCGCGAGCAGAAAGTCCGATCAGCCTGTTGCGCCAAGCCTATGGAATCTGAAAATGCAGAAACTCACGCGCGCTGATTTGTATACATTGGAAACCTACGCGCGCGAACGCCAGGCGTTCCGCGCGCGCGTGCTCGCGCACAAGCAGGCGCGCAGCGTGCATCTGGGTCCGCATCTGACGTTGCTCTTCGAAGACCGCCTGACCGTTCAATACCAGGTACAGGAAATGTTGCGCATCGAGCGCACCTTTGAAGCGGCCGGCATCCAGGACGAACTGGATGCCTACAATCCGCTGATCCCCGATGGCGCGAATCTGAAAGCAACGCTGCTGATCGAATATGCCGACGCGGATGAGCGCGCGCAGCGGCTCGTCGAGCTGCGCGGCATCGAACATCGCCTCGCGCTGGCGGTCGGCGAACTCGCGCCCGCCGTTGCGATCGCCGACGAGGATCTCGAGCGCAGCACCGAGCAGAAAACTTCCGCTGTGCATTTTTTGCGCTTCGAGCTCACGTCCGCGCACGCCGCCGCATTCAAGGCCGGAACGCCGGCGCGGCTTATCGTCGACCATCCGATGTATCACGCCGATGCGGAACTGGCGCCGCCAACGCTTGCGGCGCTCGCTGCCGATCTGGACTGAATATTCGCAGGCTTGTGCGCGACTCCGGCGCCGGCGCCTGCGAACTGGTGTGGGTGGAACACTTCGATATCGCGCCACACTGACCGCTACAATCGCGCGCACCCGCCACGAGGATCACAAACATGCGCCGATTGTCCGCTTGCTTGTCGCTCGCGCTCGCCTATTCGGCAAGCGCCGCCGAACCGCCTTCGCCCTACACGCCGCTCGCATTCCTTGCCGGCCATTGCTGGCAGGGCGAGTTGCCGGGTGGCAAGAAAGATATCGATACGCACTGCTTCAGCTGGATTTACGGCGACAAGTTCGTCCGCGACGTGCACACCGTGCGCGGCAAAGGTCACAAAGCTCGAGCGCGGGCGATGTGGAAGCCCGTGAAACAGCGCTGGTGTTTCCGCCAACGGACTACCAGGACAACGGCAAGACCCAGACCTACCGTAGCCGGTGGACACACGGAGGCGCCGACGCCTACGATGTCGTCACCGAGTTCAAAAAAGGTGACGCGTGGACCACAGGGTGGACCATGCACATGCGCCGACTGGAAGCGCCGAAGGCGAAGTAGCGATGCTACTTCGCTGTTGCTCCATGCTCGTAGAACGCGCGCAGTCGGTCGTTGAACGGAACCTTGTTCAGCTGCCACAGGCCTAGCCCGCCGCGGCGCAGTTCGAACGCGTGCGTCGAACCCGGCTGGAAGCGCACCCAGTAGTCGGCGTGCTGTGAGAAATCCAGGCGTGGCAGGTCGGCACCGGCTTCCGCCGGATGCAGCCGGCCGCCCGGTTCGAGCACGTAGTCGTGCGCCATGAACCCTGTGGGCGCCGTCCACTGGTCGATCCGCTTGGCCAGCGGGTGGCACGCCGCGCCGATCGCGCCGCCGCATAGCGCCGCCAGCAACGCCGACTCGAGCACCGGCACACCCTGCGACCTCGCCAGCACATTCGCGGCAACGGCCACCAACACACCGACAACAGCCATGACCGGGACCAGCGGATTTCCGATCAACATGGCGTTGCTGAGGAACAGTTCATCGAGCAGCGCGTAGGCGATCGCCGCGAAGAACGCTGTTACGAGCACCCATGACACCGGATTCTTCTCCAGCGCGAACGGCGCCGGTGCCGGCGGCGCGGTGCCACCCGCGATGTTGCGATACAGATCCGTGCTGGCCTGCGGCAACATCGGCGGCCGCATGCCAGCGTCCGCGCACACATGCAGCGCATCACCGCCACGCCCGAGCGTGAACCACAGGCTGCTGCCATTGAGCACCGAACGGTTACTCCACGCGATCGCAGACGGGCGCGGATAGCAGCGCTCGACCTTCTCGCCGCTGCTCAGTTGCGCGACGACGCGGATCACATCCGCATCGATGCCCAGCACGCCGCGCGCCTCCCAGGCCTGCAGCTTCACGCCTTTTCCGAATGCTTCCGGACGGGCCACAAAAATACGCAGCCAGACCGTGCCAGGCGATTCGCGCGACAACCGTTCGATCAGCGCGTCCTGCCCTTGGCGCGCGACGGTCTGCCGGCGCCCGAGCACGACGGCCCACCCCAGCACTGCCAGATACAGCGGGAACACTATCCAAGCCGTCACGCGCGACTCCGTTTTGAAAAGTCACGCAGTGTACGCGCAAGCCCCGCGCCGCTGGAAGCAGCCGCCCGCTACGCGCGTGCTCGCGTAGGCATCGCCGCTTGGGCGGCGCGCGCGAGGCCGGCGTCGATGTCGCCAAGGAGATCCTCCATGGCTTCAATCCCGACCGACAGGCGCAACAGGCCGTCGCCGATGCCGGCGCGCGCGCGTGCGGCCGCGTCCATGCTCGCATGCGTCATCGTGGCCGGATGGGCGATGAGGCTTTCCACGCCGCCGAGCGATTCGGCGAGCGTGAAGCATTGCAGACCGTCGACGAATGCCTCCACCGCTGGCTGACCACCGGCCAAATCGAAGCTCAGCATTGCGCCGAAGCCGCGCTGCTGCTTGCGCGCCAGCGTGTGGCCGGGATGTGTGGATAGTCCTGGGAAGTATATTTTTTCCATGGCGTCGTGGGACAACAGCAGTTCCGCGACGGCCGTAGCGTTGGCCTGATGCACGGCCAGACGCGGCGCGAGCGTGCGCAATCCGCGCAACGTCAGATAGCTGTCGAACGGCGCGCCGGCCAGGCCCAGGCAATTGCACCACCACGCCAGGTGTTCGCCTAAGCCGGCGTCTTTCCAGATCAGCGCACCGCCGACGACATCGGAATGGCCATTGAGGTATTTCGTCGTCGAGTGCACGACGATATCGGCACCAAGTGCAAGCGGCTGCTGCAATACAGGTGACAAGAACGTGTTGTCGACGGCCACGAGCGCGCCGACTGCGTGCGCGAGCCGCGCGGTGGCGGTGATGTCGGTGATGCGCAACAGCGGATTGCTCGGCGTCTCGATCCACACCAGTTTCGGTTTGCGCGACAGCGCCGCCGCCAGCGCCGGCTTGTCGGCAAAATCCACAAATTCCACTTTGTACAATCCGCGCTCGGCCTGGGCCTTGAACAGTCGATAGCTGCCGCCGTAGCAGTCGTGCGGTGCGATCAGCAGCTCATCGGGTTTGAGCTGCGCCGTGAGCAGCGTGATCGCCGCCATGCCGGATGCGGTCACCACGCCACCGGCGCCGCCTTCGAGTTCGGCGAGCGCGTTGCTGAGCGTGTCGCGCGTCGGATTGCCCGAACGCGTGTAATCGTAGCGGCGCTTCTGCGCGAAGCCGGCAAAACTGTAGTTGCTCGACAGGTACAGCGGAGGCATCACGGCGCCGTGTGCGCAGTCGGCATCGACGCCGGAACGCGCAGCGATCGTCGCGGCTTGGCGGCTCATGCGCATTCCTCCAATGAATCATGCAAAACGTCGCTGACGAGTTGTTCTTCCTTGAGGAACGCGTCGTGGCCGTAAATGGAGGAAATCTCGATCAGCTCGCATTGCGGCGCGCGTTGCGCGTATTCACGCAGCAGCGAGAGCGGCACGATCAAATCCTCGCGCACGGCCAGCTGCGTCGTCGGCACGCGGATCGCCGCCGGATCGATCCGGTGTGAGTCGACCGATGCGCTCAAGACGCGGTACGCGGCGGCATCGAAGCGCGCCGCGAATGTGGCGCCATGATGATCGAGCCACGCCAGCACCGGCGAGCCCGAGGCATCGTCGCCAAATCGGGATTCAAGACCTTCCGGCGTGCGATAGCCGAGCACGGCGAGCGAACGCGCCAGCGCCAGTGCCGGCCGCGTGTCGTGCCCCAGGTCGAGAATATCTCGTTGCACATGGCGCAGCGCGAGACCGAACTGCGACGGCCGGTGCGCCGCACTGAGCAGTACCAGATGACGCACACGCTCGCCGAGCAGCGCCGCCGCGTGCTGCGCCACATTGCCTCCATACGAGGCGCCGACGAGAAGATGCACGCGCCGTGCTCCGAGGCGATTGAGCAACAGTAGCAGCGCACGCGCCTGATCAGCGGCGGAGATTGCGGGGAAATTCGGGTCGCCATGCGGGCCGGTCGACGCATCCACGCCACCGAGCCAATCGATGCCGAGCACGCGATAACGCTCGATATCTAGCGCCTTGCCCCCGCCGCACTGCGCCTCGAACCAGCCGCGGCCATCGGGCGTGCAGGCGCGAGCATGCGCGGAGATGCCGCCGAGCACGACCACGAGCGGCGCGTCGGTGGGGCCGACGCACTGCCAGGCGAGGTGCGCGCTGTGCAGCGCTGCGCCGGATTCGAGCCGGAACGGTTGCGGCAGCGCGAGCAGGCCGCCGCACCATTCGACGACAGGGGTTGAGGGCGTAGAGTGGATTTGCGGATTGGCGGACACGCTGGATGCTCCCGTGAGTACGGTCGCATCCTAGACGATGGCAATATTGGCCGTCAAGACGTATAGACGTCCGTATGCATTTTATTAATATCGAATCAGCGTATGCAGTGGGGTGCGGGCCAGCGCGCTCGTCCCGCGAGGAATTCCAGCTCGATCACGACGATCACGACGCGCGCACCGGCCGCGAGTGCGTCGGTGACGATGCCGGGTTTTGGAAAATCGGCAATGTCGCGCATGTACGGCAAGAGGTCGATCATGCCGGCTCTCCTACCGGCGCCGGTTTGCCGCGCACGGAGCCGATAAAGATGCCGAGCAGCGACAACGCGAGGCCGAGCCAGTCCAGGCTGCTGGTCGGACGCGCGAACAGGATCACGTCGAGCACGAACGACAGCGTCGGTTGCAACAGCAGCAGCAGGCCGACCAGCGATGCCGGCAACTGCGGCATCGCGCTCGCGATCAATACCCAGCCGAGCACTTGGCCGAACAATCCGAGGCCGAGCAATGCGGCCCACGATTGCGTGTCGGGAATGGCGTAATCGCCACCCTCGAATATGACGACCCCGCCGAGGATCAGCGCAGACAACAGGCTATTGAGGAACAAAGCACGGATGGGCGTCAGCGCGGGCCGCACTGCTTGCGCGCGCTTGAGGCTCAGCAGATACACGGCGTAGCACACGCCGGTGGACAAGCCGAGATACACGCCAATGCGAAATTGCGGGGTGAACGACTCCCAGCCCGTGCCGACGAGCAGCCACAGGCCAAGTAGCGCGAGCAGCACGCCAAATGCGAAGCGCCAGGTGACGCGCTCATGGAAGAAGATGACACCGACGCCGGCGAGGATGAACACCTGGAAATTCGCGGCGAGCGTCGCCAGGCCGGGTCCGATGTAGGCGATGCTGCGATGCCAGACAAATAGGTCCGCCGCGAACGCGAGCGCCGGCAGCGCCATCCACAAGTAATCGCGCCAGGCGAACTGCCGCGATTGCCGACGTATGAACAGCAATGCCAGCAGCATCGCCGCACCGAAAAACATGCGATAGAACGCCGACAAAGTCGGCGAGACATGCGCCCAGCGCACAAAGATGCTGGTCGTGCTGATGAGCGCCGCACCCGCGCTCATGCGCCAGAGCGCCCGGGACGGCACCGATGCGCGCGTCACGCCAGGTCCGGCAGCAGGTCGTCGTCGATTTCCGGCGCCGCGCGGTGTTCGGCAAGCTCCGCATCGACCGCTTCCGCAAGCACGCGCGCGCGCGGCCAGTCGATCTCGGCGACCATCACGTTCACCAGCGCCATCGGCGGCAATTCGCCCGCGGCGCCGGTCAGGTACTGGCCGCTGACGAATGCGGGAATGCCTTCGTGCTCGAGCGCGTTCTTCACCAGATTTGCGTCGATGATGTTTTCCGCCCGATAGACGATTTTCACATTCGCTCCGCGCCGCCTGCAGCCACGGTACTGCAGGGCGCATTGTTTGAAAAGAACTTGTAAAATCGCCGATTCGCCAAATCCCGCGCAGCCATGACCGACGTCACGCCCGTTGCCAACAATTTCATCCGCCAGATCGTGCTCGACGAGCGCGCAGCCGGCAAGCACGGCGGCCGCGTCGTCACGCGCTTCCCGCCCGAACCGAACGGCTACCTGCACCTGGGCCATGGCAAGTCGATCTGCCTGAATTTCGGCATCGCACGCGAATTCGGCGGGGTCTGCCATCTGCGTTTTGACGATACGAATCCGTCGAAAGAGGATATCGAATACGTCGAAGCGATCAAGGCCGATGTGCAGTGGCTCGGCTTCGAATGGGACGTGCTGCGCCACGCCTCGGATTATTTCGAAGTGTTCTATCGCTGCGCCGAGAAACTGATCCGTGATGGCAAGGCCTTCGTCTGCGATCTTTCCGCCGAACAGGTCCGCGAATACCGCGGCACGCTGACCGAGCCTGGGCGCAACTCGCCATGGCGCGATCGTTCGGTCGAGGAGAATCTTGACCTGTTCCGGCGTATGCGTGCCGGCGAGTTCGCCGACGGCGCGAAAACGCTGCGCGCCAGAATCGCCATGGCCAGCGGCAACATCAATCTGCGCGATCCGGCGCTGTATCGCATCCGCAAGGTCTCGCACCAGAACACCGGCGATGCCTGGTGCATTTACCCGATGTACGACTACGCGCACAGCCTCTCCGATGCCGTGGAAGGCATCACGCACTCGCTGTGCACGCTCGAGTTCGAGGATCATCGCCCGCTGTACGACTGGTGCATCCAGCACGTCGATCTGCCGCATCATCCCGAACTCGTGCAGCCGCTGCGCGAGGCGGGACTGACCGCCACGGTGAGCACGCCGCGACAAATCGAGTTCGCGCGCGGCAATCTCGATTACACCGTGATGAGCAAGCGCAAGCTGATGGCGCTCGTGCAGGACGGCCTCGTCGCCGGCTGGGACGATCCGCGCATGCCGACGCTGTCGGGCGCGCGCCGCCGCGGCTTCCCGCCCGCGGCGATCCGCACGTTCTGGGAACGCGCCGGTGTGACCAAGCAGAACTCAGTGATCGAATTCTCGGTGCTCGAAGGCTGCGTGCGCGAAGTGCTCGATGCGACCGCGCCACGCCGCTTTGCCGTGCTCGATCCACTGAAACTCACGATCACGAACCTGCCGGAAGATCACAGCGAATCGCTGACATTCCCCAACCATCCGAAAAACGAAGCGTTCGGCACGCGCGCAGTCGCGTTCTCGCGCGATCTGCTGATCGAGCGCGATGATTTCTTCGAAGTGCCGCCGAAAGGCTTTCATCGGCTGGTGCCCGGCGGCGAAGTGCGCTTGCGCGGCGTCGGCATCGTCAAATGCACAGAAGTGGAGAAAGATGCCGGTGGCAACGTGACCGGCGTGTGCTGCACACTCGACGCCGACACGCGCCAGGGACTGCCGGGCGCCGAACGCAAGGTCAAGGGCACGATCCACTGGGTCAGCGCAAGCCACGCCCTGCGCGCTGAAGTGCGCCTGTACGATCGCCTGTTCACCGGTGCCGACCCCGACGATACGAGCGACGGCAAGACCTACGAAGATCACCTGAACCCGAATTCGCTGCGTGTGGTGACCGGCTATCTGGAAGCGTCGCTGGCGCAAGCAGAGCCGGAAACGGCAGTCCAGTTCGAACGCCTGGGTTTCTTCGTCGCCGACCGCCGCGATCACGCAGCTGGGAAGCCGGTATTCAACCGCACGGTGACGTTGCGCGATTCATTCGCGAAACCAGCACGCTGATGGCCGGGAAACGTTCCGGCAGCCTCGCCTGCGTCGGTATCGGCATCACGCTCGGATCGCATCTGACGCCGCTCGCGCGCAGCTATATCGAGCAGGCCGACGTGGTGTTCCTCGCCGTGTCCGACGCCATCGTCGAGAAATGGGTGGAAACGCTGAATCGCGATGTGCGCAGCTTGCAGCCACTGTACGCCACAGGCAAATCGCGCATGAAGACCTATCGCGAGATGGTCGCTGCGATGCTTGCCGAGGTCCGCGCTGGAAAAAAAGTCTGCGCGGCGTTCTACGGTCACCCCGGAGTGTTCGCCTGGGCCCCGCATCGCGCAATCGCCCTCGCGCGCAAGGAAGGCTACTTCGCACACATGGAGCCAGGCATCTCGGCCGAGGACTGCCTGTATGCCGATCTGGGCATCGATCCCGGCACATTTGGTTGCCAGCATTACGAGGCCAGCCAATTGTTGTACTACAAACGCCGTCTCGATCCGACGGCTTACCTGATTGTCTGGCAAGCTGGCGTCCTCGCAAGCCAGTTGAACGGCAGCTTGCACGTACTCGCCGAGCGACTGGCGCAGGATTACCCGCCTAAGCACAAGCTCACAATTTATCGCGCGGCGACCTTGCCGATCCAATCGCCGCGCATTGAACGCGTTACCTTACGCAAGCTCGCCGATGCGCGTATCGAGCCGCCCGACACGCTTGTGATTCCGCCCGCAGCCAAGCTCGAACCGGATGTGAGAATGCCGCGCAAGCTTGAAAAGCGCGCGCGCGCGTGAGCATGCAGTTACCGGCCGCGCGGCGTTGCCGATTGACGCGGTTCGGTGCAATATCCGCAGGCCATGTAAACATGGCGTTTTTCATCTGACCCATCGACCAGTAAAGGGGAAAAGCATGTCGAACATCATCGGTTTCCTGGAACAGGCCGGCCGCGACGCGGCATTGCGCCACGCCACGCGCGAGCAGCTGCTGCAGCGGATGCACGGCGAGAACATCGAACCAACCCTGCAGGATGCGTTGCTTCACCAGCCGCGGGCAACCCTCGACGGGTTGCTCGGCGTGCGCGAGACGATGTACTGCGATAATCAGCGCACCAAGACGCCAAAGAAAGCGCCCGCGAAGAAGCAGCCCGCGAAAAAGGCGCCAGCCAAGCGCAAGTAGCTGAGACGTTCCACCGCCATGCAGTCGGCAATGAACTCGCGCCCGGCCCGATTTGCCGGGCGCATTCTTGCCGTTGCATTTCTACTCTTCGGCGCGCCAGTGGCCATTGCCGTCGAGAAAACCGGTGATGATCTGCAACACGCTGACCAGATCAAGTACACGCACAACGACGAGTTTCAGGCCCTGCTCAAGCAATTGGATGCGCGGGCCAGCGACCTGACCAGCCTGCAGCGCGACTGGCTTGAGTACTTTCACGCGTGGCAACTGGGGTACCGCGGCGACTACCAGAGCGCTTTGGCTGCCTTCCAGACTTTGCTTGCGCACACACAGGACCAGACCCTGCGCGCACGTTCACGCATCAGCCTCATCTACGACCAAGTCAACGCAGCACACTTCGAAGACGCCTACACAACAGTCGGCGATCTGCTCGATTCGCTGCCGCAAATCGCAGACCACAACGCGCAGTTCCTGGTACTGATCACGGCAGCATACGTGTATACCGGCGGCGGCCAGTATGATCTGGCTTTGAAGTACGTCGACCAGGCTCTAGCTTTCGATCAGAGTGCGCGCTCAACCTGCATCGGGCTGGTAACGCGGATCGAGGCACTCTACGCAGCGAACAGGGCGCATAGCGACGACAAAGAATTCCAGCAAGGTATCGATGCCTGCCAACGCGCTGGGGACTCTCTCTATGCCAACAATATCCGGCGTTATGCCGCGCTGCTTCTAGTCGGGGAGGGGCATGGGGCAGACGCACTGACACTGCTCAGGGCCCACGACGCCGAAGTAGTGGCGACGCATTCTGCCACGACCATTTCCGAATTCCATTCCGCGCTTGCGCGCAGCTACTTCGCCACGGGCGACCTCGGCGCCGCGAAGGTGGCTGCGCTGAGCGCGATCGAATACGCCAACAGCCAGGTCAATGCCAGGTCCGTCGCTGCAGCCTATGACGTGCTCTATCAGGTTGCGAAGCGACAAGGCGACGACAAAGCAGCACTGGCGTGGCATGAAAAATTTGCCACTACAGACAAAGGCTATCTGAACGACATCAGCGCGCGTGCGCTGGCCTACCAGATGGTGCATCAACAAGTACTCGACAAGAAGCGCGAGCTCGACGCGCTCGCCGAACAGAACAAGCTGTTGCAGCTGCAAGGCGAGATCGACACCAAGACCGCGCAGAATCGGCTGCTTACGATCGCACTGCTGGTGGTCGGCCTCTGCGCGATCGCGCTATGGGCGTATCGCGTAAAACGTTCGCAGCTCAAGTTCCAGAAGCTCGCGCGACGCGATGGCCTCACCGGCATCCATAATCGCCAGCACTTCTTCGAGACCGCACAGGATGCGTTGCGCTACTGCGCGAAGAGTTCGCGCGAAGCGAGCCTGCTCGTGCTCGATCTGGATCACTTCAAGGAAGTGAACGACATGCACGGGCACGCCGCCGGCGACGCCGTGCTCAAGCGTGCGGTCATCGCCTGCCAGTCACGGCTGCGCTCGATCGATCTGTTCGGCCGGCTCGGCGGCGAGGAGTTTGCGATCCTGCTGCCCGACTGCGGTGAAGCGACCGCCGCCGAACGCGCCGATGAAATGCGCGCGGCCATCGCCAGTGCGCGTCGCAGCGAAGACGTCGACGTCCAGGTCACCGCCAGTTTCGGCGTAGCCGCCACCCGGGTGTGCGGCTACAACCTGCCCACTTTGCTCGCCAAAGCCGACGAGGCGCTGTACGTGGCCAAGAACGCCGGACGCAACCGCGTCGCGACATTCCATGCAGAGCCGGCCAGCCGCGCGGCGAGCCCGTCAGCCGCCTGATTCCACGTGCCGCGCCGCCCGGTGCGGAAACGCGAAGACACAAATGACGATCAGTACGAACAGAACCGCCGTGGCCGTATAGCGGCTCAATTCGAGTCCGCCCTCGTCGTGCGGTTTGTCGAGAAAATCGCCGACCACTGCGCCCAGCGGCCGCGTCAGGATGAACGCGGCCCAGAACAGCAGCACGTGCGACAGCTTCGTCCAGAAATACGCCGCCGCGATCGCCGCAAGCAACGCGCCGAAGATCAGCGCGGCACCGCCGTAGCCGAACCCCATCGAATCGGCCACCCAATCGCCGAGCGCGGTGCCCAGCGTCTGCGAGAACATGATCGTGGTCCAGTAGAACGCTTCCGACGCTGGCGACGCCACCGTGTCGACGGCGACGGATCCCAGTGTGCGGTACCACACGAACAACGACCCCATCAGCAACGCCAGCAGAATCGCCACGCCGCCCGGATAGCCGATGCCGAGCGAACGGTCGGCGAAATCGGCGAGCGTGGTGCCCACCGTGGTCGTCGCCACGATCGTCGCCCAGTAGATCAGCGGATGGAATTTCGCCGCCGACGCCTGCACGATTACCATGACGATGAACACCGCGGCGAATATGCCGGTGCTGACGAGATAGCCCAGGTCCAGCGACATCGAGACGGCATCGCCGCCGGTTTCGCCGACCGTGGTGCAGAGGATCTTCGTGATCCAGAAAACCAGCGTAATTTCCGGAACCTTGCTGACGAGCGTTTTCGCGTTCATGGCTTCCCTGCTGCGGAACGAAAGCGATACTCTAGCCGCTCTACTCAAAACAGTTGCAAAACGCGCATGCTGCCTGCCCAGCTGCACCTCACACTCCCGCTCTGGCTGCGCGACACGATCGACGATACGCGCGTGTATGCCGACGACGAGTCGCGCGTCGCGCTCGCGATCGAGCTTGCGCGCGGCAACGTCGAAAATCGCAGCGGCGGTCCGTTTGGCGCCGCGGTGTTCACCGTCGAAGGCCGGCTCGTCTCCGTAGGCGTCAACCGCGTGATTGCGCAAAGCTGCTCGGTCGCGCACGCCGAAATGCTCGCGTACATGCTCGCGCAACAGCGCCTGCAACGGTTTCGTCTCAATGAAGATGGCGGAAAATTCGTGCTCGCGTGCAGCGCGCAACCCTGCTGCCAGTGCTATGGCGCGACAGTCTGGGCCGGCATCGATGAATTGCTGATTGGCGCGCGTTCCGAAGACGTCGAAGAGCTCACCGAATTCGACGAGGGCCCGCTGCCGGCGGACTGGGTAGGCGAATTGGAAAAACGCGGCGTACGCGTGAAGCGCGACATCCTGCGTGAGCGGGCGCGCGAGGTGCTGCTCCATTATCGTGAACTGGGTGGCGGGGCGTACTGAGTTCCGCCCAACGCTATCCACGGCCCATGCGCCGAAAATTGCTCCTGCATTTTCGGCATACCGGCCATCCATGGCCATAAAAAACGGGGCGTGTCGCCACGCCCCGGAAGTCTGGTAGTGCGGGATTCAAGACGAATCCCGCACTGTTGCATCGCTATTGCTGGAGTGCGTGTACCAGCACTGGCACAACCGGATTGTTCGCGTCGTTGCTGTCGATACACAGGAAGGCATCAGCAGTCATGCCATGACCCGGTGTCGGGAACTGCGTGCTGTCGGCCGTGACCGTCACGGTACCGCTCAGCAAACCTCCCAGCGTCAGCGTCGGCGGTGTGGTGCTCAGCCAGGCAGCACCGCACGGAACCTGCTCCTCGATGTGCATCGCGAAGCCTGGAGCGTCCGTTATCGCCGCCCAGTTGGTCTCGGCAAAGACGGGACCAAACTCGGCGCCGATGTTGCCCTGACCCGCCGTCGTTACGAACTGCGCAAAACCACCGTCTGTGGCATAGGCCATGTCGACAAACACCACGAGCCAATACGTGCCGGCCGGCAGATTCGTCGCTGTCGCGCCAGCCGCGACGAGGTCGAGACTGATCGTATTGCCGGCTACGCTAAGACCGGTCGAGCCGATCGTGGTGTCGTAGCTATACACCGGTGCGTTGCCAAGACCCTCCGGACCGCCATCAGGCAGACCGCCGGCGTCGGCATAGATCTGGAAGTGCACGCCGGTGCCAGCCAGGCTCGATAGTGACGTACCTGTGGAGAAGCCGGGTACGACAATCGCGCTCAGGTTGGTGCCATTGCCCGGTGCCACGAAATCATCGGAAGCATAGGAGCCTGTTCCGAAGTCGGTAAAGAACGTGGCGTAATAGCCGTTGTTGCCCTGGCTCGGCTGATCGATCACAACGAACTTGGTCGACGGCGTCGTGTTGTCATTGGTGTTGGTGACATTCAACGTCGGACCACCCGTGTTGGTCACGGTCAGCGTGCCGTCCCTGGTCGTCTTCGGCGGCGGGATAGACAGGCTTAGCGACGATGGCGCCACGGCGATCGCCGGCGGCAGGATCTTGACCGCAATCGGCAGATGCAGCACCGGCAGACTCGTGTCATCCGCCGTCAGCGTCATCTCGCCGAAGTGGAACGAGTCGTCCGAAGCGTAGCCCGTTGCATCCACGGTGACCGCGATCGGCTGCGGATTCGCACCGGCATGGATCGACAAGCTCGACGGCGTTGCCGTTGCGCTTACGCCGGTGAAGGCGGCCGTCCAGGTTACGGTGTGATTCTGCGTCGTCCGGAACAACCGGATGAACGTGCACGTACTGGTGCTGGTCACCCCGGACACCGTCACGCAATTGTTGGACTGCATGCTGGGGACGTTCAACGCGCTCGTATCGCCTCCAAGAGCCGGATTGGCGGCGGTGAAGTTCAAGCCGGTTTCGTTCAACACCAGACCCGCCTTGCTCGCCGGGAAATCCTGGATACGACCCGAACCGCGATCGAAGAAATCGCTCGGCGTGACGCCGTCGGGTTTCGTCAGACCGTCTTCCTTGGCCGTCATCATTAGCGCGGACTTGATTTCCTCGCCACTCCACGTCGGATGTGCCGCCATCATCAAGGCACCGGAACCGGTGGTGTGCGGCGTGGCCATCGAGGTGCCGTTGTACAGGTCTACCGCATTCGGGTCCCCGTCATTCGCAACCGCAGCAAGAATATTGACACCCGGGGCTTGCACGTCCGGTTTCATCACGTCGAACGTCGTCGGCCCGAGCAGGCTGAAGCCTGCCAGTACATCGGGTTGTTGCGGCAAACGCGACGGCGGATACGAAATGACGGCCGTACCGGCGCCGGAGTTCGCAGCAAGGAACGTCTGCAGATCGGTGCCTTGCGATTGCAGCACGGCGTACGCCGGGATCGTGGTGCCGGGCACGCTCGGGGAGAGCGGGCCTTCGACGCGATTGTCGGAGATGACGACCGCCAACGCTCCGGCAGCAGTCGCGGCATTCACTTTTATAGTGAACGAACAGGTACCGCGGCTCACCAGCGCCACGGCGCCGGTAAACGTACCGGCTGGGTAGCCGGTGCAGCCGTCAGTTCCGGCGAGATCGGAATTATGGAACTGCGGACTCAGCACGATTGGGCCACTGAACGCTGCCGTCGCGGAAACGCCGTTAGCGCCGGCGGTGAGCGGAACGTTCTGGACATTGGCTGGCGGTGAGCCGGGGCCGGTCACGGTAAGCGTCGGCGCGATGGAGCCACCGGTATGCGTACTGGCGGCCACAGAAGTCACCCACGGTTCCCAATGGTGCGAAGTGCCCGGCAACGGTACCGGCGTGCTGGCGCTGGTGTTGCCTGCGGCCGCGGCGACGAAGATGCCGGCGTCGGCTGCGGCAAGGAATGCCAGTGAAGTCGGATCGTTCCAGGGATCGCGGCCGCCGCTGATCGAGTAATTCAACGCATCGACAACGCCGTCCTGAATGGCCTGATCAACCGACGCCGACGTGGCGGACTCCGAGCACTGCACGGCTGGATCCGGCGAGCACGCGTAGTAGATGACGAGGTTTGCATGCGGCGCAACGCCGGAAATGGTCGTGTCATAGCCGGAGAAGCTCGCCGCGCGGTGATTGCCGGCGGCGGTGCTCGCCGTGTGACTGCCGTGGCCCTGGGTATCCTCGACGGAGAACGCCGGGCACGGGAGGGTGCTGCAGCTATTGGTCAGGTCGATTTCGTCATAGACGCCGATGACCTTGTCATTGCATCCGCCAAGACTGATGCCTGGGACGCCGCACTGGCCGATGTAGTTGCCGGCACCGAGCGGGTTCTGCACGGTGTAACCATTGTCGTCGGTGGGTTGGAAAGAGGGACTCAGGCTGTTGTAGCCCGTGTCGATGTCGCCGATCACGATGCCATCGCCGCGGAAGCCGCCGGCGTTGTCGAAGCCGCTGGCGAACAAAGTATCCTGCCCAGCCGGCGTACCCCACCACACCGACGCGGCGCCGATGAAGCCCGGGCCGATATCGGTATCGAGAGAATGCGGGACGTCGCGTGTCACGGCGACAACGCCGCTGGTCTGCTGCACGCGGTTCACCTGATCCGGCGTCAGCTCGACGAGAACGGCGTTCAGCGCATGCTGCATGCTGTACTTCGGCGTAATCGTCTTGCCAAGGGCTGCTGAAATCGCGCTCAGGTGCTGCTGCTGCTGCTGTTTCAGGTATTGCACATAGCTCAGCGCCTGCGCACTGTGCACATCGAGGCGCACGCGGCCACTGCTCATGGTCTTGGAAGGAATGGCACTGATGCCATTGACGGGCTGACTGCTTACGACCGAGTTGTACAAGGCAAGCGGCTTCTCGACGAAGCGCACGATATAACGCGCCGGAGCGCTCTGCGTTCCGTAAGGACCAACGACGGTGTAAGCACTGGCCTTGCCGGAATCATCTATGTACACGGGCGAACCGGCGAACGTCTTTTCGACGCCAATACCGGAGGCCGCTACGACGGCCGCGATCGCTGCTACCAGCGATCGCCTGGATACGATGCGAGAACTCACAGGGATTTCCTCCTAAATAACGCAAAAAAACCTCACGCCCGTTTGCCGGGCTGAGAGAGCCGCCCCCCCAGGGGCAGGGAACAATCCGAATGTATCTCGTAAACAGGTAAGGTGTCGAGCAAACCGTGTACTGCACTGCAGCATTGCTGCCGAGCGCACATCGACTTGTCTACGGCCTGGGAGCAGGGCCAGCGCTGATCGAGCCGAACCGACAGCGTGCAGGCCGATGTAAAGTTTGGTGAAACCCGATTATCCAGTGCTTCATGCTCGATCTCGCCGTGGCTACCAGGCCGATCGAACGTCGTTCGGTGCATTACCAAATCCTCTATTGACAACGAACCGCGGACACGTTGCGTAATACCAGCCATGAAAACATTCCTTCGCCCGCAACTCCGCGGCCTGATCTTCAAGCTCACGCTGTTCTACGTGCTGCTGTCGCTGCCTTGCCTCGTGCTCGTGGAAACCGGCATTCTCGCCTGGGAATTCAACGATCTGATGAGTGGCATCGAAGGCGGCTCGCTGACGAGCGCGGCCGCGGACAGTGCAGCCGAACTCGCGCGCACATGGCCTGGAGCTAACGCGCAGCCGCAACAATACTTGGCCACTGCCGCCGAAGCGCTGGTGCTGCGCCTGCAGCGTCCGCGCGGGGGCTTGCTGCAGCACGACTCGTACATTCTTACCGAACTGAGCACGGAGCCGCTGACGAGCGCGGTGCTTGATCCCAGCGGACGCGTGCTTGCCACCGCCCCGTCGAGCGCGGCGTCGCGCCTGGCCTTGCCGCAGCCGGATTCCGAGCAATGGCGCGCGCTGATTTCCGGTCAGCTCGTCAGCGTCGCCGAAAGTCCGTACCGCATCCGCCGTGCACTCGCGCCGATCACGACGCATGGTGTGCTCGACGGCTATCTGCTACTCGAGCTAAGCCTGCCGGTGCCGTGGCACCGTTTCCTGCTCGACCTGAGTCTGGAATGGCCGGTCGTACTCGGCTACTTGCTCGTGTTCGGCATCGCTTCGTCATTCTTTCTCGCCACCTGGGTGACGCGTCGACTCAACCGCGTGGCGCGCGCGGCTACCGCATGGAGCCGCGGCGATTTCACCGATCGCATCGGCGACACTTCGCGCGACGAACTCGGCCATCTTTCCAACCTGCTCGACGAGATGGCACTGGAGTTGCGCGATCTGCTGCGCTCGCGTGCCCAGCTGGCAACGCTTGCCGAACGCGCGCGCCTCGCCCGCGACCTGCACGACACGGTGAAGCAGAAGGCGTTCGCGCTGAGCATGCAGCTTGCCGGCGCACGCCGCCAACTCGGCGAACACCCGGCCGGCGAACGCGTGGCGCAAGCGGAAAAACTCGGCCAGCAGATTCAGCAGGAACTCGCACAGATCCTCGACGAATTGCGCGCCGGCGACAGCGCGCTGCCGTTCGCCGCCCGCCTGCGCGCGCGCGCGCAGGAATGGGCGCAACTGAGCGGCATGCAGCTGGACGCCGACATCGAGGAAATTCCGGCGCTGTCCGCCGTGCAGGAGGACACGTTGCTGCGCATCGCCGACGAGGCGCTCGCCAATGTGTTGCGCCACAGCGGAGCCAATCGCGCGGGCGTGAGCCTGCGGCGCGTGCAGCGCAACGTCGATCTGTCGATAGTGGATAATGGCCGCGGCACCGGCGAGGATGCGCGTCCGGGCATGGGTCTGACCAACATGCGCGAACGCGCCGAGTCGCTGCCGTCCGGACGCTTCGATTTCGCCAGCGGCGACGGCGGCACGCACGTTGGTATACATTTTGATATTGTGGAGAATGCATGAACCTCGCGCCGATTCGCCTCGTCATCGCCGACGACCACGTGCTCGTACGCCAGGGCATCCGCGCATTCCTGGACACGCACACGGATCTGGACATCGTCGGCGAAGCCGAGGATGCGGACAGCGCGACGAAGCTTTGCGCCGAACTCAAGCCGCAGGTCGCGCTCGTCGATTTGGTGATGCCGGGCGGCGGCATCGCCGCGACGCATGACATCCGCAGCGCGAGTCCGAGCACGCAGGTCATCCTGCTCACCTCGTTCGACGACTCGCGACAGATTCTTGCCGCGGTGCAGGCCGGCGCGCTCTCGTGCCTGCTCAAGGATGTCGACGCCGACGGCCTCGCCGAGGCGATCCGCAAGGCCGCGCGCGGCGAAGCCGTACTGCATCCACGCGTGGCCGGCTACCTGCTCGACGCGATCCGCCGCGGTGCCACCTCGGATGAGGAGCCGCTCGGCACACTGAGCGAGCGCGAACGCGAAGTGCTCGCGCTGATGGCCGAAGGCTTCAGCAACCAGCTGATCGGCGAAAAACTCGGCATCTCGGAAAAGACCGTGAAGACCCACGTGAGCAACGTCCTCGCCAAGCTCGGCGTTGCCGATCGCACGCAGGCCGCGGTGTATGCGTGGAAGAGCGGAATGAAAAGCGCTTGAGCGTTGCGCCCTCGCCCGCGCTGCTGCTGTATTGCCGCGCCGGTTTCGAGAGCGAGTGCGCGCAGGAGATCACCGCGGTCTGCACTGCGCGAGGCACGCCTGGCAAAGCGCTGTTCGCGGGCAATTCCGGCTTCGTCGAATTCAGCGGCGGCGGCGCAGAGCCTCCGCAGCGCGGGCCGGATTGGCGCAAGCTGATCTTTGCGCGCCAATGCCTGCCAGCGTTTGCGATGCTGGAAGCATTGCCGCGCAACGACCGTCTGACGCCGATCATGGCAACACTGCATGCGCGCGGCGACGTGTTCGGCGAAGTCTGGATAGAAGCACCGGACACCAACACCGGCAAGGAACTCGCGCCACTGTGCAAGAGCTTCGGCAATGCGCTCGTCGGCTCGATGAAGAAGGGCCGACTGCTGGATCCGGCAACCGGGCAACAGCGGCTGCACGCCTTTTTTCCACAAGGTGACAAAGTATACCTCTGTGCGGCGGACCCCGCTTTGACTGCGCCGTGGCCCCAAGGCATTCCCCGCCTGAAAATGCCGCGTGAGGCGCCGAGCCGTTCGACGCTCAAGCTCGAAGAAGCGTTCCTGACTCTGCTCAATGATGACGAACAGCGGCGCTGGCTGAAACCCGGCATGCGCGCGGTCGACCTCGGCGCCGCGCCAGGCGGCTGGACGTATCAACTCGTGCGCCGCTCGATCCGCGTCAGCGCGATCGACAACGGCCCGATGGAGCGCGCGCTGCTCGATTCAGGCCTGGTCGAACATCTGCGCGCCGACGGCTTCCGCTTTCGCCCCAGACAGCCAGTGGACTGGCTCGTCTGCGACATGGTCGAACAGCCACGGCGCATCGCCGACCTGATCGCGCAATGGCTAGAGAATGGCGCGTGCCAACGCGCAATCTTCAATCTCAAGCTGCCAATGAAAAAACGCTACGAGGAAACCCAGGCCTGCCTCGCGCGTGTGCGCGCCGTCGCTGGCGACGTGCGCGCGAAACAGCTGTACCACGATCGCGAGGAAATCACGGTGTTCGCCGCTCGCTAAAAATTGCTCCGGCGTATCAGCTATCCCCGGCCATCGCTCGCCGAAATTGCTCCTGCATTTTTCGGCATACCGGCGTCCATGGCCATCGCCGGAGTGCTCCTGCATTTCCGCCCCACAGGGATGTGGGAAGTGCCCGCAGGTGCCAGAAGCACCGGCGGCCGGCGTACCGACCGTCCATGGCCATAAAAAAAACGGGGCGCCGAAGCGCCCCGTATAAGGTGATTTCGATTCCGCTTACTGTTCGAAGCCGCTGACGAAGATCACGTCGCTGCCTTGCACGACAGTCAACGACACGTTCGCACTAACGCTGCGACCCTGCGTATCCGCGATCGTCGCCGGCATCAGCTTCGCGCCGAGGCTCGTGTTCGACGCTACGGTAGCGACATACGTGAAGATGTTGTCGCCTGCGGTCTGGTCGCCGTTGCTGCCGTCGTCGTAGAACGTCTGCGTCGCGCTGCCGCCGATGCTGCTCAGGTCGACGACCACGGTGATTCCGGTGCTGTCCGGGTCGGTACCCGGCGTGACCGAAACGAGCAGGGTCGTCGAACCCGCCAGACCGACGCTGTTCGGTATCGCGAGACCGACGCCACTCAGCGCCCCGGATGCGATGACGTTGAACGCGATGCTGGTTGAAGCGGTGCGACCCTGCGCGTCCGTGATCGAAACCGGAATCACGTGCAGACCCGTCGCGGCCGACGCCTGCACAATCGCGTTGAACGAGAACGAGCCGCCGCCGTTATCGGTGAACGCTTGCGCCGCCGCACCGCCGAAATCGGTCAGGTCAGCGGCGACGGTAATACCCGTGCTGGCCGGATCGGTTCCCGCAGTGACGGTGACGCTGAACAGCGACGCGCTTCCAACGATGCCTGAATCCGGCGATGCGGATGCAGTTGCACTCAGCGCCGTCGGCGTCAGTACCGTCAGCGAGATATTGGCCGAGCCGCTGCGACCCTGTGCGTCGGTGATCGTCGCCGGAAGGATCTTGGCGCCTGGCGTGGTGGCGAGCGCTACCGCTGCAGAATAAGAGAACATGTTGTCTCCCGCGGTGACGTCGCCGTTGCTGCCGTCATCGAAGAACTGTTGCGCCGCGCCGCCACCGATACTGGTGAGATCCGCTGTAACGGACAAACCCGTGCTCGGCGGCGAAGCGCCCGGCGTCACCTGCACGGTCAGCAACGTGCTGTCGGTCGGAGCGACGCTGCTCGGCGTCGCCGCGCCGATACCAGTTGGTGACGTGAACGTCGACACGGTGAAGTTGATCAGCGTGCTGCCACCGCGGCCCTGCAGATCCGCAACCACCGCCTGCATGCTCTTGCCGCCGCTCGTCGCGGCCGCGCCCACCGTCGTGCTGTACGAGAAGACGTTGTCTCCGGCGACCGCGTCGCCGTTCGTGCCGTCATCGTAGAACTTCTGCGCCGGATCGCCGCCGATGGCTTCCAGGTTCGCAGCGACGTACAAGCCAGTGCTGGCCGGACTCGCTCCCGGCGTAACCGTTACCGTGAGCAGCGTGTTGCCACCGACCGGAGCTGCGGCAGGACTCGCCAAAGCACTGGAGACGAGCGTCGTCGCGCCCGCACCCGTCGCCGCCGCGGCATCGATGAAGCCGAAGCCGTCGACCGGCGTCCAGCCATAGCCGATCTGGTTCTTGATCGTGCCGCTGAACGTGCCACCCGAGGTCGTGGTGCCGCTGAATGTCATGCCGTCGGCAATCGTCATGCCGTTCGGAATCATCACACCGCCGCCGATCAGGTCAGCCAGCGCGGACAGCGTCGTACTGCCGCCAGCGGCGAGGCTGGACGAACGCTGGGCGCCACGGCCAACGGTGAAATGCATCTGCTTGCCATGCGTAAACTGACCGGTTGGGAAACCGATGCTCATGGTCCAGAAATCCGTCGCGGTTGCCGGTGCCGGCGCCGGATTGCTGAAGCCGTGGAGCGGCGCCGCCGTGGGCGCGTCGATATCGGCGGCGGTAAGTCCCGTTAACGTTCCCAGCGTGAAACCGCGTGCGGGAATCACAAACGGTGCGCTCTGGATGGTCGTGGCAGGGCGGAACATCATGCCGGGATAGTCGTTTTCGAAGTAGGAAACGGTACCCGGCACACCATCCTGTACGCCGTTGAGTCCACTGGTTGGCCGTCCCGCGGTAGATGCCGATCCTTGCGGATTGAACGTCAGGCTCGCCAGCGAACCCGCGCCGAGATAAGACACGCTGATCGAGTTCGGATCGTTCATGCCGGTGGCAACGTTGTTGTCATTGTCCGAACTGATCGTGATCGTGACCGTGCCACCATCACTCGTATTCGCAACAGCGCTGGCGGCGGAGGGGTCCAGATCGTGCGGGAATACATTTGCCTGCAGGATCGATCGCATCACTGCCGGACTGACACTGCCAGGACCGCCATTCGCTTGCAACACGAGCGCGGCAATGGCTGCCGCATGGGGCGCGGCGGCACTGGTACCCGAGAAGTTCGGGTTGGCGTCCGGATCGGACGCGGAGTCGCCGACCGCCGACCACGTCGAATTGGCGGCATCGGCCGCGGCCACACGCGGCACCTGGCGGATATCCGGCACGGCCAGACGATTGGCATCCTTGTCGAACATGATTGTTGCCGGCCCGGGCGAGGTGAACACCTCCGGCGTGTTGGCGCGGAACACGCTGTAGGCCGCCGTGCCGTTGCAGCCCTTGGCGGTAGCATGGCCCTTGGTCGTGGTCGCGTTGTACGTGAAGTATTCCGCCGGGCCGATGTTGGCGGCGCCATTGCCGCGCGTCGACCAGCGCACGCGCGTGGGCAATTGCGCGCCAGGCGCGGGAATGTTGGCGCGCGCGATGACGAATTGCAGTTGGTTCTGTCCCGCGGGCGAGGAGACGGTGGAGTTTCCGCCCAACTCGACGGGCCGGTTGTTGGCCAGGTTGTTGCTGACCAGCGATTTTGTGCTCAGGTAGTTGCCGCTGGTGTCGAACACGAGCAGGTTGAGGTCCGTGCTCACGCCCGTCGGCGGAAACGATGTATAGACAACCAGATGAAAATTGCCCGAAGTCGTGGAAAACGGGGCTACCTGGATCGTGTACTGGCCGCTGGACGGAGCCGTGAACGTGACGACTTCGTCGGTACCCGTGTCCTGGGTCACGATCGTGGCGTTCGACGGATCCTTGATGGTGACGATGCCATCCATGGTGCCGCTAAAGGCCGTTTCCTCGATGGTGTAAGTCGTGCCCGCGGTGAATGTCGGCAGCGCCGGCACGCTGCCGCCATCGAACGTGGCATTGGTCGTGCCATTGGCCGCGAATAGTGGGGTGGTCACGGTCAGGGTGAAATCGCCCGAAGTACCGCAGCACGGCAGGATCACGATCTTGTATTGCCCGGTCGACGGCGGATCGAAATAGACGACTTCGTCGACGACGGTGTCCTGGTCGAGCAATAAATTGTTGCCCGCATCGTAAATCTGCACTTCACCGTCGAACGATCCCCAGGTGGCGCTTTCCTTGATCACGTACCGCGTGCCCATATTGAAGGGAGGCAACGCGGGGCTGCTACTCGCGTCGAAAGTCACCGACGCGCCGCCGCTGCTCGATGCGTTGGCGGAGAAAACCGGCGGCACCGCTGGCTGGGCGGGGCGCTGGTCATACGGGTCGTCCCATTGCATTTCCGTGGAGCCCGGACTGCCGGTTGGCATGTTGACCAGTTGGGCGACATCGCGCTGGCCGGAAGTGGGGTTGAAATTGTGCAGGCCACCAGCGTACAGCCCGACCGGCACGCCGGCGAGGTTGATGTTGGTTCCCGCCAATGCGGCGTTGCCCGCGGCAGCCGTCAGCAGGGTGCCGCCGGCACTCCCGTCGGGCACGAGGCGCAACGCCGATTCGTACGCGTTGATGCCGATATTGTTGCCCGCGGACGAAAAGTAGGACAGGCCGTGCGTGGTGGCGTCGTCGATCGCATTGCCGATGATGGTCTCGCCAAAGTACGGCTCGCCGCCATAGCTGAGGTCATCGACCATCACATCGGCCTTGAACGACCCCGAAGGGCCGCCGGTAACGCCTGCCGCCAGCGCGCGGATGTCATTGGCGAATTGCACTTCACCGTAGGCGCCGGAGAAAAAGGCGACCTTCGCCCGCGGCGCCATCTTGTAGACGATCTGCGCCATGCCACGCCCTTCGTCGGTGCCGGAGCCCGCCGGTTCGTCGCGGTATACGTAAACCGGCGTCGTATTGAGCGGATTCGCGGCGCCGCCGGGCAGATCGAAATTGGCCATGTCGGTAGCCACGGTCGGCGTCGCCGGCACCCCCCCGACATAACGCGAGCCGAAGCTGTCGGAAATCACTGCGACTGAAATGCCTGCGCCGTCGTAGTTGACGATCGCATTCGGGTTGTAATACTGGTTGATGCGATCGACACGATGCTGGGTCACGCCCTGGTCGAACGCGGTGCCGAGCTTGTTCAGCACGTCGCCGGGCATGACGCTGGGATCGGGCGTGCCCACAGATCCCTGTTCCGGCTTGAGGGCCAGGAACACCGAGCGCACGCCGGTGATCTGCGCCAGCGCCGGCACATCATCGACAGCCACGTAGCCCTCGAGAATTCCCGTGTGCCGGTACTCGGCATCGACAGCAACGATGCTTAGTGACTTGATCTTTCCTTCCAGCAGCGTCTGCAACTTCGGCGCGCTCAGCTTGCCGTTCGGGAGAATGTCGACGAGCACCCGGCCGGTCGGTTCATCCATGATCGCATCCGCCGCATAGCTCGCGGCGGCTTCCGTCGTGTACCCGCCATACGGCGTCGGCGCTTGGGGATTCGCCTTGAGTGTCAGGCTATCTTCGACGAGTTTGTCGAGGCCATAGCCCAGGTTTCCCGGAATTTCTGCAGCGAACAACGGTGCTGTGAGGACAGCACAAGCCGCCGCCAGAGCCAGTGGATTCCAGCGTGTAGACAAGCGTTTCATTGGATCTCCCCAAGGTCGACAATCTTCAAGGCAGCGCAAACGCGACTGCATCGGCGCGAACCGCGCCGATGCAATGCTGCCCCCCAGCAGTTCCAGAAAGAAAATTCCAGAGGGCGCGACCTTATTCCAGTTTCCATCAAATGCGCAACAGAAACCGTTGCGGCAATGCAATAAATTTGTCCGGATGACACGCGCTCGCGGCTTCGCGCCTTGCCTGACATCGGGATGACATCTGTTTTGCTATATTCTGCGCATTCCCGATTTCGAGATAAGGGGCCGGTCGCGGCCCCTCTTTATATGCGCCGCTTCCGCTCTTTCCTTCCGCTCGTGGTGCTGATCGCCGTCGGCATCGCCCTGCTCTCCACTGGCGTGCTGAACCGCTTCCGCCCGGAAACCCTTGCTGCGGAACAGGCGAGCCTGCAGATGCACATCGCCGCGCATCCTATTCTCGCCGCGTTGATCCACATCGGCGTGATCACGCTATCGATCTCTACCGGCATTCCCGGCGTGGTCGTGCTGATCATGGCCGGCGGCATGTTGTTCGGCATCCTCCTCGGCACCGTGTTGTCGTTGTTAGGCGTGACGCTCGGCGCGCTGATCCTGTTCCTGGCCAGCCGCCACGCTTTCGGCGATCACAGTCATGCCTCGGCTCCGGGTTTTGCCGGCACGCTGCGCAGCGGCTATCGCGCGCATCCGGTGAGCTACACATTCTTTCTGCGCCTGGTCCCGTTCTTCCCGTTTGGCGGCGTCACGGTCGGGCTGGCATGGCTGCGCTGTCCGCTGTGGCTGTTCACTGCCGCGACCGCGACCGGCGGCGGCGTGATGACCGCGATCGAGACGGCACTCGGCGATGGTCTCGCAAAAAACGTGGGCGCAAATCACGCGATCAGCGCCGAACTGCTCGCCGATCCAAAAGTCGTGATTCCGCTCATCGCTATGGCATTGCTCGCGTTGATTCCGATTGCGATCAGCAAGTGGCGCCGGCAACCCGGCGTTCCGCCCGCGAATTGAGCCGCACCGCGGCATTGGGCTATTCTGCCGGGCGCTTTGCCCAACTTGCTTGGACGCACGATTTGAATTCCAGCCCCGCCCCGACTAGCCGGCCGTCCTTTTGGCGCGCGCTGCTGCTTGCTGTTCTCGTCGCAAGCTTGAACTTCGCACTGTGGCAGGCGCTGAATCGGCCCGCGCAGCCGCCGAACTGGACCGGAAAGGTCGGCGGCTTCGATTACGTTCCGTACCAGCGCTACCAGAGTCCGATCAAGGAGATCTTCCCCAACGTCGAGGAAGTCGAGGCTGACATCAAGTTGATGGCGCAGCACAGCGATCGTCTGCGCACCTATGACGCGCTGTTGAATCCCGTCATTCCGGCGCTGGCGAAAAAATATGGCATGAAGGTGCTGGACGGCGCTTACATCGACAATCGTTGGCAGCGAAATGAAGACGAAATATCCGCGCTGATCGAGGCAACACGCGAAAACGACAACATCGACCGCGTGATGGTCGGCAACGAAGTGTTATTGCGCACCGACATGGGCGTGGACACGCTCATCAAGTACATCGATCGCGTGCGCGCGCAGGTCAAGGTGCCGGTGTCCACCGCCGAACCCTGGCATATCTGGCTGAAATATCCGCAGCTCGCGCAGCACGTGGATTTCATCACCGTGCATCTGCTGCCGTACTGGGAAGGTTATCCACGCAAGGACGCAATCGGCCTGCAGGTGCTGATGCGCTATTACGAACTGCAGAGCGCGTTTCCGGGCAAACACATCGTCATCGGCGAAGTCGGCTGGCCTTCGTCCGGCGACCGCAAGCTCGGCGCAAATCCGTCCGTTGCCGATGAAGCATTGTTCATCCGCCAATGGCTCAACGTCGCCGCGCAACGCGGTATCGATTATTACCTGATGGAATCGATCGACCAGCCATGGAAGGAGCCGATCGAAGGCCGCGCCGGTTCGTATTGGGGCATGTTTGGTGCCGATCGCCAGCCGAAGTTCGCGCTGAGCGGCACCGTGGTCGAGGATCCGAGCTGGCCGTGGAAAGCCGCGCTCGCCAGCCTCATCGCGCTCGCGCCGATGTTCTGGTTCGCGCGGCATTTCATCCGCTTCAAGGTCACGGGCCTGTTGTTCTTCTCCGTGCTGATTCAGCTGTCGGCATCGCTGCTGGTGTGGTCGGCGACGCTGCCGTACGCGTTCTATCTGGATCCGTTCGACTGGACGATGCTGCTGATCCTCGCGCCAGCGCAGGCTGCGATCATCGCAATCCTGCTGATCAACGGCTTCGAGTTCACCGAAGTGTTGTGGCGACGGCGCTGGCAGCGCGAGTTCAAGCTGCTCGAACCCAAACCCGGCGACAAACAGCCGTTCGTGTCGATTCATCTGGCCTGCTGCAACGAGCCGCCGGAGATGGTGATCCTCACGCTCGACTCCCTCGCCGCACTCGATTACGAGAATTTCGAAGTGCTCGTGATCGACAACAACACCAAACGCGAAGAGGTCTGGAAGCCGGTCGAGGAGCATTGCGCGACGCTCGGGCCAAAATTCCGCTTCTTCCATCTGGATCCTTGGCCGGGCTTCAAGGCCGGCGCGCTGAATTTCGGCCTCAAGCAAACCGATGCACGCGCCGAAGTCGTCGCCGCGATTGACGCCGATTACGTCGTGCGTGCTGATTGGCTCAAGGCGCTGACCGGCTATTTCATCGACCCGAAAGTCGCCGTCGTGCAATGTCCGCAGGCGCATCGCGATTGGGAACACAATGTGTTCCGGCGCATGACGAACTGGGAATACGACGGCTTCTTCCGCATCGGCATGCACCATCGCAACGAGCGCAACGCGATCATCCAGCACGGCACGATGACGATGGTCCGCCGCGGTGCTCTCGAAGCCACCGGCGCCTGGAGCGAATGGACGATCTGCGAGGACGCCGAACTTGGCTTGCGCCTGATGCATGCCGGCTACGACACCCTCTACGTCGATGAAGTCATGGGCCGCGGCCTTACGCCGGCCGATTTCACTGCGTACAAATCGCAGCGTTACCGCTGGGCGTTCGGTGCAATGCAGATTCTCAAAGCGCGCTGGCACTGGCTGGCCGAACGCGGGCCGCTGTCCGCCGGCCAGCGCTTCCACTTCCTCACCGGCTGGTTCTCCTGGTTCGCCGATGCCCTGCACCTGGCGTTCACGATGCTGGCGCTCGCCTGGACCGCCGGCATGATCGGCCTGCCCGAATATTTCAATCTGCCGCTGGACCTGTTCATCTATCCGATCCTCGGCTTCTTCGTGTTCAAAGCCGTGATCGGCATCTGGCTCTACCGCGTACGCGTGCCCTGCTCGTGGAAAGACACGATCGCCGCATCGATCGCCAGCATGGGATTAAGCCACGCCATCGCGCGAGGTATCTATCTCGGCTTATGGAAACGTCACGGCGAATTCGTGCGCACCGCCAAGGGCCGCCGGATGTCCAAACGTCCAAACCCCTTTGCCGCCGTCAACGAAGAACTGCTGATGTTCGTCGCCATCCTGCTCGGCATCTTCGGCATGATGCACGCGGTCGGCATCAACTATCTCGAAGGCAAGCTGTGGATCGCAATCTTGAGCGCGCAGGCAATTCCGTACCTGTCGGCGTTGATCGGGGCGGGGATTGCGGCAAGGGCGGGCGAAAAGACGGGCTGACCCCTTGGCCATGATCACAAGTCCCGCCTAGTTGCGATTAGTATTGAACAATGCAGTAAGCGATAAGCGATGCGAGGAAAACAATAATGGCAAAACGAGCGTCAACACATCGGCTCATCGCATACCGGTCGGCATCGCTGGTCAGCGCCTTGTTGGGTTTTCTTGGGGCGGCGCATGCCGCGAGCACAACGCTCACGCTCGCCGATACGCTCAAAGGCTCAAGCAGCACGCCGATTACAATGCAGTTCCCGGTGACACGCAGCGGCGACCTGTCGTATGACGCGGTTCTCAGCTACTACACGGTCGACGGATCCGCCTACGCCGGTACGGAC
>Ga0163163_10000146_pt1 | contig 73162 bp, 57 predicted proteins | sample S65metaG_FD_119766 | JGI IMG/M metagenome (GOLD analysis project Ga0163163, IMG submission 119766) | Switchgrass rhizosphere microbial communities from Kellogg Biological Station, Michigan, USA - S6-5 metaG | ecosystem: Host-associated > Plants > Roots > Rhizosphere > Soil | place: USA...
CGAGACATAAGAGTTTTTTGGTTTTGGGCCAGAAGGCGAGGCCGTCCGGGAATTGCCGTCCTGGATGCGTTTGACGATTGCGAGCGTTTCGGTGTCCACGACGGCAACCTCGTGATTTTTGGTGACGGAGCCGTAAACACGTAGCCACTCCGCATCGGCATCTGCGAAGAGGTTGGGCCGATTTATCTTCTGGTTCGCGTGCCGCTGCCGCCGTCTTGCTACGGCACAAACTGTGCACGATAAAACTTCCTGGGAGGCCGGTTCGTGTCGAGGTCTGTAAAGACGGCGCTGCCCAGAATGTTGGTCAACGAGCCGGAGACATTCCAGGAAGTCAAATTGGTCGAACCAAGGACAGTGTAAATGCCGGGTGGCCCGCTCAGCGTGATCTTCACGCTTCCCAGGACCGGCTGGCTTGCCGGAGCTAGATTCGCCGCCAGCGGGTACGTGCGCACGGAAACACCCTGGTTTCGCAGCGAGGTGATCAGCGCGGCCAGATTCGTGGCCGCCAGCGGTTCGGAGATGACGAACGTCGTAAATGGGTTGCCGTCCACGAAAAGCGAGGTCAGTTGCGTCATTTCGGGGAACAGCGTGAGATTGGTCAGTTGACAGAAGCCGAGGTCAACAGAGACCAAATTGGTTAAGCCACGGGGAAAATTGAAGTTGGTCAGCAGATTCTCGCCAAGGTCAAGGCTAACCACATTAAAGAGGTCGGAGGGCAAAACGAGATTGGTGAGTTGATTAACGGCGATGGCAAGCTCAGCCAAATTGGTCAAGCCCGCTGGCAAGATAAAGCTGGTGAGTTGATTTCCGCCAAGGTGCAGGGAGCTCAAACGCGTCATCCCCGCAGGCAGCGTGAAATTCGCAAGTTGATTGGCGTCGAGGTCAAGGAAGGTCAAATTCGTCATGTCCGTGGACAAGGTGATATTGGTCAGTGGATTGCCGATCATTTCGAAAAAGCTCAATTGGGTCATGCCCGCAGGCAGGGTGAAGTTCCGGAATTGATTGAAATCCAGGTCCAGATTAACCAAACGCCCCAGAGTCTCCGGCAGCGTCACGCTGGTCAGTTGATTGCCGTTAAGAAAGAGAGCAGTCAAATTCGTCGTGTCGGCAGGCAGCGTGAAGCTGGTGAGATGATTGGCCCAGAGATGGAATACACTCAATCCCGTCAGGCCCGCCGGCAAGGTGAAGTTGTTGAATGCGTTCTGTTGGAGAAGGAGTGTCTGGAGGTTCGTCATGCCGACGGGAATCGAACATTGAGTCAGCGAATTAAAACCGAGATCGAGCAGGGTAAGCTTCGTCAATCCGGCCGGAAGGGTGAAACTGGTCAGATGGTTGTTCTCCAGATCGAGCGTCGTCAACCCGCTCAGATCGGCAGGCAAGGAAAAACTGGTGAGCTGACAGGATTCAATTATAAGCGTGCCCAGATTCGTCAGGCCGCCCGGAACGGTGCATTGGCTGAGCGGGTTGGAACTGAGATCGAGCACGCCCAGGTTCGTCAACGTATTCGGCAGGGTAAAGTTGGTGAGAGCGTTATGGTTAAGCTGAAGCAAGGACAAATTGCGAGCGCCTTCCAAACCTTCGATGCTTCGTATATTCCGGTTGGTGGCGTTCAGGTTAGTCAGGCTGAGCATGTCCGGCACGGTCAGCGGGCCAACCGGTTTTTGCAATGCAGCTCGAATAGCGGCGTCCAGGCCGGGGTCGGGAACGGACACCGTCTGCGCCCGGGCCGACATTACAAAGCTCATCGAAACGAGCACCCAGATAAAACCGAAAATGGTTCTCATGCCTGTTACGAGTGACGAAACGAGCCGAGGTTCCCGCGAATGGGTCTTTAGTCCCATCGAGGCTCGCCGGTTTCCGCATGAGCGGAGCCCCTGTTTAATCGACCCCGATTCACGAAGGAATTCAACGCAGAGACTCCCGCAGCACCAAGGCCGACGTGACACCTGCCGGAGAAAAGCTTTGCGAAATCTCGCGGAAAATTTCAGTTGAACGAGCGCGGCCAAATCAGAATCCGAAAAGTTCTTCTAAACGAAATTGAAGCCGTAGAATTGCTGACCCAAAGCAGAAAAAGCGATAAAAATGCAGTAAAATCGACGCACTTGAAATTGAAAATCAATGGTAGCGCGTACGGGAATCGAACCCGTCTTTCAGCCTTGAGAGGGCTATGTCCTAGCCGATAGACGAACGCGCCGAGGCGAACTCAATTTGTTGTCTCATTTAACATGAATTCTGAACGATTTCACGCTTTTTTTCGTTTTTCACTTATACCACGGAACTAAAAATTACAGTTGGTGTTTGACCCCTGAGAAGTTATAATAAAACAGGTATGTCAGAAAGTCTCAAAAAAGCGGTTTTTGGCCTGGGCAGCATAATTTTATGCGCCGGTGCTTCGGCAATTGTCAATGACTCGGCCAACCCGTACCAGGGGATAGTGGAACGCAATGTTTTCGGTCTCAAACCTGCTCCTTCCTTAACTGAAAATATATCTCCACCAGTAAAGGATCCTCCTCCAATTACTCTGACCGGAATCACGACCATCCTGAAGACCAAACGGGCGTTATTAAACGTTCAATCTCCGGGCAAACCTGTTCAATCGTTTATCCTTGCCGAGGGACAACGGGAGGGAGATATCGAGGTAGTTGAAATTGACGCGAAAGCAGGGAGCGTCAAAGTCAATTACGCCGGGACGACAGTGCCGCTCAATTTTGAAAAGAACGGTCCAAAATTGTTTGCTTCCTCACCGGGAACGACTCCTCCCGGGGCACCAGGCGTTGCACCGGTGCAATTAGCTTCCGCAAATGCCAACCCATTTGCGAATAATAATACTGGCGGGCTGAAGACTATCCAAACTAGAAACTGGACCCCACAAGCGGCGAATCAATCTGCGGGGCTCAATGGGGCTGGCCCTGGTATGAATGGAAATGGCGCGAACATAAACCCGAGTTTTAATGGAGTCCCGGCGCCTGGATTTGGACCTGTTACGCCGATTTCCGGTTCGACCCAGGCACAAACTCCACCAGTGCCAACTGCCATTGACCCGGATGTTCAAGCCATGCAAATGTTGGCGCACCACGTCCAAAGCAACGGCGACGGGCCACCCTTACCTCCGCCATTGGCCGAAGTATTGGGTGAAAACACTTCCATTGGGGGAGGACCACCGGTTCCGCAACCGACACCGCAGCAAACTCCCACTAGTCAGAATCCGTTACTGCAACGTCCTCCTGGTCTGCCACCGTTGCCTCAGTAAACCTCGGCAGTGATTGCTTGCCCCACCCAATGCGGGCGCAGCGATTGCTTTTCCAACGGGCAATCAGCAGGATGTTGGTTTGATGAGGCGCGATGCATACTCTCGTTCGAGTGCCATTGTCGTTTCTATCTTCCTGGCCTTGTTGACGCTGGCGTGTTACTGGCCTTTATTCCAAAGCAGTTTCATCAACCTGGACGATCATCAATACGTCACGGCTAACCCGCGCGTGCTGAGTGGCCTTTCCTGCGAAAATCTCCGTTGGGCCTTTGAAACAACTCACGCCAGCAATTGGCATCCGCTGACATGGCTTTCGCATCAGATGGATGTTCAACTCTTTGGTCTCGAGCCTGGCTGGCACCATTTGACAAGCGTCCTCTTTCACATTGCAAACTCTTTGCTGTTTTTTTGCCTCCTCAGGGTGATCACGGGAACGTTTTGGCGAAGCGCTTTTGTGGCTGCGCTCTTTGCGCTGCATCCGGCGCATGTCGAGTCGGTTGCCTGGGTCTCTGAACGCAAGGATGTGCTGAGCACATTTTTCTTTGTCCTTTCCCTTCTCGCATACGCTCGCTACGTCGAGAGCAGAAAAGGATTATGGGGTTTGCAAACTACCGGCGCGCAAGTTCGACGTTGTGCGTTTTACTATTTGCTCTCATTTTTATTTTTCGGGCTTGGCCTAATGAGCAAGCCAATGCTGGTCACACTCCCCTTTGTACTTCTCTTGTTGGATTACTGGCCTTTGGATAGGTGGCGAAGTTCGCCGGAACAGAAAGCCCAGGCTCCTGGTACCACTGTCAACTCCGAGAGGTCGCGTTTGGCAAAACGAACTGCGCTTCTTTTCTCCGAGAAACTTCCTTTTATCGGACTTTCAATTGCGAGCTGCCTGATGACCTTCCGCGCTCAAAGCCAGGGCCATGCAGTAGTCTCCGGCATTCCCTTCGAGTGGCGTTCAGCGAATGCCCTAGTGTCTTACGTAAAATATCTTGGCAAAGCTTTTTGGCCGGTAAATTTGTCCATTTTTTACCCCTACCCAACAAGTACCCTTTCCGTGATCAACCCGTGGACCTGGAAAGTCATTCTTTGCGCTGCATTGCTGATAGCCATATCACTTGTTGCGGTTCTTCGCTTGAAACGTGAGCCTTGGTTTGCCACCGGCTGGTTTTGGTTTTTGGGAACTTTGGTGCCGGTCATAGGGTTGGTTCAGGTCGGCAACCAGGCAATGGCTGACCGTTACACTTACATTCCATTCATCGGAGTTTTTATTATGGTTGCCTGGCTTGGGGAGCGCTTGTTTCGGGGACGAGTCGCTGTCACGACGCGACCAACGAGCGCCTTAAAGCAGGCTGTCGGTTGGGAGAATGAATCTGCGCGAAAGACCAGGGCCGCAGTGGCAATTATAATGCTACTATTGGGATGTTCGTTAGCTACTCGAGTCCAGGTTAGCCATTGGAAGAGCAATATCACGATTTTTGAACATGCGCTTGCTGTCACTAAAAACAATGCGACCGCGCATTTTAATCTGGGCGCTGACTATGCGCTTCACCGCGATTTCGAAAGAGCCATTCCACATTTCCACGCGGCTTTGGAAGACGATCCTTCTCTTTCTGATGCTCATGTGGGACTGGGAGCGATTTTGGCCCAACAAGGCAAGGTGGAAGGCGCGGTGGAACATTTTCGGGAGGGCATAAGGTCGAGACCGTGGAACGCCGTGGCCCACAATAGCCTTGGCGGCGTCCTCATGTACCAGGGAAAAAAACAGGAAGCCCTCGAGGAATACACTGAGGCGGTGCGGCTGGCGCCCAATTTCCCCAATGCGCGCAATAATTTAGGGTTGGCCTTGGCTGCGGAAGGCAAGCTCAATGAAGCCGAGACGCAGTTTCGCGCGGCTATTCGCTGCGATCCCCTCAGCGACCTGGCCCATTTCAGGCTGGCCAGTATTCTAAATAGTCAGGCAAAGTGGGAGGCAGCTATTGCGGAGTATTCCGTTGTGCTACGACTTAATCCGACCAATACGCCCGCTCTCAACAATCTTGCGTGGCTTCGCGCCACTGCTCCGGATATAAGATATCGCGATGGCCTGGAGGCGGTGAAACTGGCCCAAAAAGCATGCAGCTTGACAGACTATCGCAACCCACAACTCATCGGCACACTGGCAGCAGCGTATGCAGAAGCAGGTCGTTTCGATGATGCAATAAACTCTGCTGTGAGAGCCGCAGAGTTAGCCGTCATCATCGGAAACGAGTCAATCGCGGCAAGAAATAAGGAGTTTCTGGAACTTTATCGTGCGGGCAAACCGTATCACGAGCAAAGATAACCGATGAAGTCTATCTCCGATGGCGGAAAATCAAGAACGCAGCGATAGCCAACCCACCGAGTGCCAATGTGCCTGGCTCAGGAACTCCTATGATGATCGCGGGCATATTGACAAAGTCAGGAGGCGTGCCCGGGGGCATAGCAATGGGATTGATAAATATCCCAGTTGTTCCCCTTCCGGTAACGCCAGCGCCGCCGTTATAGTCGGTTGCAGAACCAGTCCACGCATCAATACGGAAAAACGCGGTCGTGGTAGCGCCTGGAATGGTCGCAGCCACACCCAGCGGGTCAGTGAACGTCCCGGGTCCAAACCCGTTACCACCGATAGCAGTTGCACCGGCGAATGTTCGCAAGAGCACTAAGCTATTTGCATCCGAACCACCATAGAACGAAACGTTAAAATCAGTAGAGGCAAGCACAGGAGTGGTCCCGTAATTGCCGAAAAAGAACAGCCCGTTTGAAGTCGCCGTTGGACTAGTGTTTGCATTTGCAAGGTTGTCCAAGTTGATCTGGCCTTGGGCAAAAGTGCTCGGAGCAAGGCCAATAATTAGAGCCATCAGTTGGAGTTGTTTCATAGCGCAAGCTTTCCCCTCATGGATAGCCTTTGGTCAATGTCTTCCGCCGAAAAACTTTGTCACTCGCGCACGCGTATAGCCATGATCGATTCGGCCCCGCGAAGGTCACGCTTACGCAGGATTTTTCAGTCGGTTTCGCGATCACGCCCCCCAAACGCCCGGTGGCATCGAACATCTGAATCCCGACGTGGCTGGTGACAAACGGTCGTCCTTCCTGATCCACCGTCATCCCGTCGCCCCCGCTATCTGGCCGATTTGCCGGCGCGCGCAACTCCATGTAGCGCTCGCCCGCCCACAGGGTTCCATCCGGATTGACCATAAAACTCCAAACATTGGTCCCGCCATATTCTGATACAAAGAGAAATTTGCCGTCCGGGGAAAGGCCAATTCCATTAGGCTTGTTGATGCCGCCCGCAGCCACTCGCGGTCTCGGCATTTTCTCCGTTTGTGCCGGGCAAATGACCACCTGGCCCGCTGCCGTATCGGTAAAATAAATCCACCCCGCTTTTGAGACCACGAGATCATTGGGAGTCACATCCGTGGCGATCACAGTCACCTTTTTGGATTGGCGCCCTGATATTTCACGGTCGGCGGGCTCAATGGCCACAATCGTTTTCTTCTCGTCGCGTGGACCACCGATCGAGCCCTGGCACGCGGCGTAAAGACGCCCGTCTGGACCAAATTTCATACCGCTAATCTTCGGACCTCCTTCGAACCATACCGCTGGTTTACCATCCTCGCTTACTTTGTACAGCTTCCCGCGAGGCAAATCGCTGAAGTACGCATTTCCCTCCGCGTCCGAACATGCCGCGTCGGTAGCCCCAAGTCCATCCATAACCAATTCCCAACCACTGTCCGGTGGCAGAATCTTTACCAGCGCATCGTCTCCCTTGAAATGGTCTTTCGTCAAAGCTGCGGGCAACGGTTCCGGGGCGCGCCAGAGCCAGCGCAGTGCTTCCGGCAAAATTGCTCCTCCATGCCGCGAGTTGTGCGCTCCATCCCCCAACACGAACTTATGATCATACCCCATGAACCTCAGCGCCGAAGCCATTTCCTGGTTCGCCAACGGCCAATCGCCGTGCAGATTATTCAAATCGTTTGACCCATCCTGAAGAAACACGCGAATCGGCTTCCGCTCCGTCTTGCGGATCAAAGCCGGGTAATTGTGACCACCGCGAATATTTGTGAAACTTCCGATTGTTGATAGCACCTTCCGAAACTGATCGGGCCGTTCCCACGCGGCAGTAAACGCGCAAATACCGCCCGAACTCGCTCCGCAAATCGCCCGCATCTCGGGATCTGAAGTGATCGCGAGTGAATAGTTGGTCGTTACGAACGGAATGGCTTCGTTAATCAAAAACCTGGCATAGGCATCTCCCAACGAATCGTATTCGAAACTGCGATTGCTTTGCTCTCCGCGTATTCCGGGGTTCAAAAAGATGGCAATCGTCACTGGCATCTCCTTAGCCGCGATCAAGTTATCGAAAACCACTGGCACTCGCCAACTGCCGTTTGTGCTCATATACCCGATGCCATCCTGAAAAACCATCAACGCCGCCGGCCTGGCCGGATCGTACTGGGCCGGAATATAAACTCCTCCGTCCCGGACGGTGCCTGGAAACACGGTCGAATTCGTAAACTGAAATCGTTCGGTGCGTCCATGCGGCACTTCCGACTTGAATTGCGAATCCGCCCCCGGAACGTAGTTATCAGCGGCCTGCGTTCTCAGCGCGGCCAACATGATAGCGCAAACCAACAAAGCACGGCATTTAGTCATAATGAATATGGAAGCGGCGTAAACCTCGCGCGTCCTGAAACAGCCCTTTGAGCGTGCGAAACACCTGGACTTAACCGGGCCAAGACCTGGCGGCGCGACACGCTCGATACCCGCGAAACAGGCAATATAGTACGAACAGGTGAAAGGCGACTCCAAGCCAATCGGAAGCCACCAGGAAAATTATTCCATCAAGCGTAAAAAGGATCATCCCCACAATAAAAGGCCATTGATGAGCTTTATGTGCAAAGACGCCAAAAAGCACAAAAACACCTGCAGCCAATAAATCCAGTGCGAGGGCGACCCAGCGGCCGCCCGGGCCCATGTGGTTGCCGATTTCATCAAAGATCTGGGTAATGCCCAAGCCGACAATGAATCGCCAGGTGCTCCCGGCAGCGGCGGAAATGGAATTGATCAACGACAAACCGGCAATCCAGTAAAACCAGGAGGCGCCGGACTTCAGGCGAGCAACCGCAGACGCATCGTTTGTGGTGGCGGGCCCGGTAGGCGCAACAGCGGCGACCGTGGTGGAGGATGGCAGCAAGGGTTGTAACTCGCTAAAATCCTGGGCAGGCGCCCATCTCTCCATGTCGCTGCGCCGGACCGATTGGCGAGAGGTGACGCGTCCTTCCCGAATCCACGCGGCAATTTGTTCCGTTGTAACCGGTCCATACTCCTTACCATCGGCGCCTTGGACTGTGTAAGTCAGTTCCATAAGGTTTCGGCAATTCTAAGAAAAGGTAGTGACATGTCTAGCTTCGAGAAGTTCAATTGGATAAGGACAGATTCCCTCTTGGCCACTAGGGTTAGGGGTTAAACGGCCTTATCCTAAAGGATATGAAAATCCGGTGCGTGCTGAACTCGTGCGGTTCTATGGATCATTCCGTGGGCGCATTTCGATGACACTCGTCGAACCACCGGTTTTATCTGCCGTTGGAACTCCATGGATTCCACCACAAAAATCCACGCCGTGGATTATTTTGTTCCGCTTGAAACTGCGCAAATTTGATGAATAACACGTGACCACCGACCGCCTGAATGACCGCCCCCGAGCCGTGAAGCTTGCCGATTCCTTCATTGTGATCGGGAAAGCTCGAGGCATCATTAAATGCAAAAGCCCCAATTCCGCCGAGCGTCTCATCCGGTTCCCATTGTATATAACACATGGGACTCCAAACCTGGGTAATCTTAGCGCTGCGTTTTGAACCGGTGTAGCCACATACCGCGCCGTTCATAATGTACGAAGACATTTTGTTTGCCCGGTCCTTGAAATAACGACTGGTCGTATCACGAGGGCAGGATAGCGCCTTGGAGTTGTTCAACCTTTCCACACGCACGAAGCTGGGCATGTAAGGGAAGTAAAGTCCGGTTTGATAAGCTTCTTGCGGCTTGTTTGTCCAGGTTGTGCTCCATAAATCCGGTGGGGTGCTCGCGCTGGTCGGGGTGTACAGCCAGCCCGCGGCTCCCGCGGGCGGAGGATCATTCCCCCAATTTGGGTAGGGCAAATAATCTTTGTTATCAGTCACGTACATATTCATCGCCAGAACGATTTGTTTGTTATTATTGACGCAAACAGTGCGCGAGGCTTTGTCCCGTGCTTTGGCCAATGCAGGTAATAATAGCGCCGCCAGAATCGCAATGATGGCAATCACCACCAACAATTCAATTAGTGTGAACCCGGTTTTGAAAATTCGCCGGATTTGATTGGAGTAAATTGTCGGGACCGATCTGCGCGGCATTTTGTTGAGTTTAATAATCATAAGCAGTTGCCTTGATCTTTACAAGTGAAACCCTTGACGTGTTTAGACCTTGAAATACATTCGACAACCGAGGGCGTGAGCGGCAGACTTCGCGCCTTGTATGCGTTGGTCACAAACCCTGATACCCACTTTAAAAGAAACACCTTCAGAAGCTGAAATCGTTTCACACAAGCTGCTCCTCCGAGCGGGTCTGATACGCAAACTTACCGGGGGACTTTATACTTTCCTGCCGCTCGGATTGCGAGCATTGCGCAAGGTGGAGCAGATCGTGCGGGAGGAGATGAACCGCGCGGGAGCGCTGGAACTGTTGATGCCCGCGCTGCAACCTCCGGACATCTGGCAGCAAAGCGGGCGTTATGAAACAGCCAAAGATGTGCTTTTCAAAGTGCGCGATCGCGCGAAAAAGGAATGGGTGCTCGGCCCGACTCACGAGGAAGTCATCACTACGCTGGTCGCCGGAGAGATCAATTCCTACCGGCAAATGCCCAAGAATTTTTACCAGATTCAAACCAAATTCCGTGATGAAATCCGTCCCCGCTTCGGCTTGATGCGCGCCAAGGAATTCATCATGAAGGATGCCTATAGTTTTGATGCTACCGATGAAGCAGCCCAGGCAAGCTACAAAAAAATGTATGATGCCTACGTTCGGATCTTTGCTCGATGTGGTCTCAAGACCGTGGCTGTGGAAGCGGATACCGGAGTCATGGGCGGAAAATTCTCTCATGAATTCATGGTGCCGGCTGCGACCGGAGAAAATGAATTGATTTTCTGTCCCGCGTGCGGCTATGCGGCCAATGTGGAAAAAGCCAGTTCAGCGGTGAAAACCACAAATACTACCGCGCATGATGGGGAAGTAGAAAAGTTCCCTACCCCTGGGGCATTGACCATCGATGCCCTTTCCAAACCTCCCTATGGAGTCGCGCCGGAACGCCAGATCAAAACGCTTGTGTACATGGTGGAGAGTACTCCTGTTTTAGTCCTGCTCAGCGGCGATGATCAGCTTAATGAAGCAAAGCTCGCTGGCGTGCTTGGCACGGCCACGTTCCGTCCTGGTGAACCGGAAGAGATTTTTGCCTCGCTCGGCGCGCATCCCGGAAGCCTCGGCGCCGTCGGTGTTACGAAATTCCGGGTGTTTGCCGATGAGCGGCTCCAAAATTCAGACGGCATGACCACCGGGGCCAATGAAGACGGTTTTCATTTGCGCAACGTAAAGTTAAGCCGTGATATTCAGGTTACACACTGGGCTGAGTTAAGACTCGTGCGTGAAGGTGAAGCCTGCCAGAAATGCGGACAGCCTCTCAAAGTGCAGCGCGGCATAGAAGTAGGACACGTGTTCAAATTGGGCACAAAATATAGCGAAGCGTTGAAGGCGCTGTTCCTGGATGAATCAGGCACCCAACACCCTGCAATCATGGGATGCTATGGCATCGGGGTCACCCGCACTTTGCAGGCGGTGATCGAACAGCGGAACGATGAAAATGGCATCGTCTGGCCTGTTTCTGTCTCTCCTTATTCGGTCTGCATTACTCCATTAAATATCGCCCCGGAAAGCGAAGTGATGAAGACTGCGGAACACTTGTATCAGAACCTTTCAGACAAAGGTGTGGATGTGATCCTTGATGACCGCAACGAACGCCCGGGGGTGAAATTTAAGGACTCGGAGCTGGTCGGTTTTCCCATCCGCATTGGCATCGGAGAAAAATCGCTTGCTAAGGGGCAGGTCGAACTCAAGCGACGCGCGGGCGAGTTAGTCCTGGTGGCGAAAGAAGAAGCGGTCAGTAAAGCGATAGAGTGGGTGAGCCAGGGATTGGAGAACCCGACAGGATTTCCGGTTTGATCGGCCTTGCCGACTCAGTTCGGAGCAGCACTGATCTCAGCCGACTTAAGCTGATATTCGGGATAAAGCCGCTTCACGCACTCGGGGCAGATTCCATGGGTGAAATCGGCGTCCGAACGATCCTTGATGTAGGTCTCCACTTGTTGCCAATATCCTTTGTCGTCGCGAATTTTTTTGCATGAGGCACAGATGGGAAGCAATCCGCTGAGGGTTTTGACGTGTGCCAAAGCATCGGTCAATTCCTGAATGAGCCTCATCCACTCGGCTTCTTCACGTTTGCGTTTGCTGATATCAAACGCGACGGTCGAAGCTCCGATGATCTTTCCTTCTGGATCTTTGAGAGGCGAAATCGTCAGGGACACTTCGACTAACGATTCGTCTTTTCGAACACGGACGGTTTCAAACCGTTCGACACGCTCGACTTTTTGAGTTTCACGGAGGATCTCAGGATAATCGTTTGGGCGATTGGTGGGAACCAGTGTGGTGACAGGCTTGCCTATCATCTCGGCGGCGGTGTACCCGTAAAGCACTTCCGCTCCGGCGTTCCAACTAACCACAACCCCTTCCAAAGTAGTGCCCACGATCGCGTCCTGACAGGAAGAAACGATAGAGGCCAAATAGGCCATCGTAGCCTCATTCTGACGTCGAATTCGCCGCTGTTCCGCGGCATCCAATTCACGCCGGACTGCGGGAGCCAGCCGGACCAGGTTGTGCTTCAGCACGTAATCGTGAACGCCGGCTTTCATCATCTCAACGGCTCGTTCTTCGCCCATGGCGCCGGAAACAATAATGAAAGGGATATCGAGAGATTTCTGCTGAAACAGTGCCAGAGCAGCCGCTCCTCCAAATTGAGGCAAGGCATAGTCGCTGATGATGCAGTCCCAAACGCCATTCTGGAGCGCCGCGGTCATCGCGTCAGAAGTTTCGACCCGTTCATGTACAGGCTCAAATCCACCACGACGCAACTCACGCATCGTTAACATAGTGTCAACTTCTGAATCCTCCACCACCAGAACTCTAAGGGGGGTCCCCATAAGGATTTTTTATTAGTGATTTGAGCGAATTGGCCGCTCTGGTATTGTAATGCAGTTGCCGATTGTGGTCAATCCGCGCGAATTTGTTTGATGCAAACAGCATTGGGTCGTTACAAAGTTGGCTGATTCAGGCATTCTTAACAGATCAGACGATGGAAAGCAGCGCAAGTATTCAATGCCCATTCTGTGGAGCGACATTTGATATTGTACTGGACACGACCAGTGGAAGCCAGCAATTCACCACAGACTGCGAAGTGTGCTGCCGCCCCTTCGAAGTAAGAGCGGAATGCGAACCGGGTGCGGTGGTCAGCATCGAAGTCATGGGCTCATGAGAAATTGAGCCCAAACTGGCCCGCGGGCAGTTTGCATCGTTAAGCTAAATATGAACCCAAACAACATTCTGTGGATCTACATCGTCTTGCTGGTCATCGGCGGGCTGATCGGTTTTTTGAAAGCAAAGAGCCAGACGTCTCTTATTACCTCCGTTTTATTTGCGCTCGCCCTCAGTCTTTGTGCAGCAGGCATTGTTTTCAAGTACTACGTTGCTGATATCCTGCTGGCGGTCTTGCTGGTTGTTTTTGCCATGCGTCTGGGCAAAACAAAAAAGTTTATGCCTGGCGGACTGATGCTGGTCATCACGATCGTCGCTCTCGCTTTGCGTCAGATCAGGTTCTGATCGCAACCGGAACGACCATTTTAGAATGCCCAACCGCCTGCTTGATTTCTTCGGACCTTCGTGAGCTCTCCATCTCTTCCCATTTGGCAAATCCATTCGCAGATTGTTGAAACGCTCCGTGCTGGCAATCGACTGGTGCTTGTTGCTCCGACGGGGTCCGGCAAAACCACGCAAGTTCCGCAAATGCTTCTGGAAGCTGGCCTGGCCGGCGCAAGAAAAATTGTGGTTCTGCAGCCGCGTCGAGTGGCGGCCAGAACTGTCGCGGCACGCGTGGCATGGGAGCGCGGTTGCCCGCTCGGAGGTGAAGTGGGTTATCAGATTCGTTTTGAAGACCAAACCAGTCTCGGCACTCGAATCAGCTACGTGACGGAAGGCATTTTGCTGCGCTGGCTGCAAGCAGAGCGGTCGCTCAAGGATATTGGCATCATCTTGTTCGACGAATTTCATGAGCGCAATTTGCTCAGCGATGTCTCGCTCGCTTTAGTCAAAAATCTGCAACAAACGAACCGTCCCGATCTTAAACTGGCGGTGATGTCGGCGACTCTCGAGGCAGAGCCGGTGGCAGATTATCTCGATTCCCGGTCCAAAGCTGGACCACAAAAGGGGGCGAGTGAGTTGAAAGCAGAGAACACCTCAAAACCTTCCCCTTGCCCAATCCTGGTTTCAGAGGGACGAAGTTTTCCCGTAGAAGTAAATTATCTATCGCATCCGGATGAACGACCTATTCCCGAACAGGCTGCTGATGTTGTGGAGCGGATTGTGGAATTAGGTGAACCAGGCGACGTGTTGGTGTTCATGCCAGGAATGGGTGAGATCAACGCTACGATCGGCGCGCTTCGCGCCATTCAAAGCCCTGAACGGCTGGCACTCATTCCATTGCATGGGGATTTACCACCGGAACAGCAGGATCTTGCTTTCGCATCGAACCCTGCTCGTAAAATCATCGTTGCCACAAACGTGGCGGAAACTTCGGTAACCATCGAAGGGGTTCGACATGTGGTGGATAGTGGGCTCGCACGAGTTCTTCGGTATGAACCTGAACGCGGCATTAGCACGCTTTTTATCGAGAACATCAGCCAGGCTTCCGCAGAACAGCGCAAAGGCCGGGCGGGCCGCACTGCGCCAGGGACATGCCACCGGTTGTGGACCGAGAGCGGCCAGTTAAACCGCCCAGAACGAAATACGCCTGAAATCCAGCGGAGCGATCTGGCTGAAGTGGTTTTGCTATTGCATTCACTGGGCATTAAACGAGCGGCAGATTTCGATTGGCTCGATAAGCCAGAAAAGCAGGCCGTCGAAAGGGCGGAGCAACTGTTGCTCACTTTAGGGGCGCTTGCCACGGCTTCGAATCGCACAGGTATTAATGCGCCCTCAGCAGCAGAACAACCAGACATAACACCTATCGGGCAACGCATGCTGCGGCTTCCTATGCATCCTCGCTACTCACGGATGCTGGTCGAGGCTTCCTTGCGTCATTGCGTCCCGGCCGGAGCTCTTTGCGCTGCCCTGGTAAGCGGGCGTGATTTGCTGGCACGCGTTGGACGCGACGATCAGCACATCAAGGAAGCGCGTGAGCTGTTCGAAGCCAGCCAGGTTTCAGATTTTTACACCCTGATGCGGGCTTATCAATTTGCAAAGGAAAACCAATTCAGCGTCGAAAGATGCCGCCGGTACGGCATCCACGCGCAGACAGCCCGTTTGGTTGAGCAGACATTCAATCACCTGGTCGAGATTTCCAAGCGGCAAGGCTTGATTAGAAGCGATGAGCTCAAGGAAAAAGAGGGAGAAGCCGTCAGTAAGACCAGGATTTCATCAGACGATCCCTTGCTTCGCTGCATCATGACAGGCTTTATTGACCAGCTTTGTGTGCGCAGAGACTTGGGAACCTTGGAATGCGAATTGACGGAGGGTCGTCAGGGAACTTTGATGCGCGAGAGCGTGGTGCAGAATTCAAAACTGTTGGTAGTTGCGTCCATTCGTGAAGTGGCCGGTCGTGGGTCGGAACCTCTGACGCTCCTCGGACACGCCACTGCAGTGAAGAGGGAATGGATCGAAGAAACATTTCCCGAACAGATCTTTGTCAGCATCGAGCATTTATACGATCGAACTCATAAACGCGTGGCCGCCGTGAAGCTTGTGCGGTTTCGGGATCTCGTCATTCATCACGAGCACCAAAGCGAACTGGACCCGAAGGAATCTGGCCGCTGTTTGGCAGAAGCTTTTCGCAAGCAACTCTTTCCATTGCCTTTATTCAACCATGAACTGAAACAGCTTATGGGCCGCGCAAACATCGTGGCGGCAACGATGCCGGACTTGGAATTTCCGCAATTTGACGAGCTGGCGGTGAACGAATGCCTGGCAATGGCGTTCGAAGGATTGTTTCTCGTCAAGGAAGCCCAGGCCACACCATTGCGCGAGGTATTTGCCAGGCGTATTGGCTCCGAAAGAATGAACTGGCTGGACGAATTGGCGCCCCAGAGCATTCCATGGACGGATGGTCGAAAATTAAAGCTGCAATATCCTGAAGCGGTCCGCGATGGACAAGGACAAGTCGTTCCCCCTGAGGTACAGATCAAATTGAACGAATGTTTCAGCCTCAAAGAACACCCGACTGTTTGTGAAAAACGCCTTCCGATCAGACTTTGGCTCTGCGCCCCCGATGGTAAACGGATCGAACCGACCTCCAACTGGCCTTCCTTCAAAGCAAATACCTATCCCAAGCTCAAGCCGGTCTTGCAGAAGAAATATCCCGGCACACCCTGGCTCTGAAAGGGGATTACTTCACCGTATTTAGGAGCGGAGCCAAGCCTTGAATGCGAACCTCGAGTCGATCTCCTGACTCAATGGGTCCTACTCCACTCGGGGTGCCCGTGAGAATGACGTCACCAGGCAGGAGGGTCATGTTTGTGGAAATGAAACTGACGAGCTGAAAGCAGTTGAAAATAAGCTGGCTGGTATTCGAGTTCTGACGGAGTTGACCATTCTGAAATAATTGAATGGTCAAACCATGAGGATCGAGTTTGGTCTCCACATAAGGGCCGAGCGGCGTAAAAGTGTCGAACGACTTGGCCCTGGTCCATTGACTTTCTCCATTCTGGATGGTGCGATCGCTAATATCCTGCGCTGCTGTGTAACCTAGAATATAACGCGCAGCCGCAGTTGGCGTGACATTACGCACTCGCCGGCCGATCACAATGCCAAGCTCTGCCTCGAAATCAGTTCGATGATTGGGAAATGGCACCTCAATCTTTGTTCCATCGGCAATGAGAGATGTGGTTGCTTTGATCCAAATAAGGGGCTGTTGAGGAACCGGCTTGCCACTTTCGCGGGCATGATCTGCATAGTTCAGGCCTACAGCAATGATCTTCGAAGGAACAACCGGCGGAAGCGTGCGCACGCCCTTCAGCTTCATCGGCTTTTTTTCGAAGGAAGGCGAACCAAACACATCGCCACGCAAAGGAAAGATTTCCCCATCCACAACTTTAGCGTGGAAGATCGTATCGCCCTTCTGAAATCGCCCGATGGCTGCCATAACCATTGAATTATTAGCAAATTCTATGCGGCCCTCGCAACATTAATTAATTTGGTTGTGAGTTCAGTGAGAGATCGCGGGAGATTGAAAATGGTCCGACAGGTGCATCCAGTTGGCCCCGCCTAATTAGACTTCGTAACAGCGTGAATCCCAAAGGGATTCTGCCTCAAAGCCCAGGGTTGCGAGGCACGAGCTACCCTGGGAAACCTGTCGCCTTATCCCGCATCAACTCTGAAGGAGTTGTGCTTTTACCAAATGCTACGATGCCGCAAATGGTTATCGGCGATTTACATATAACCAGGAAAGGCATCGTTCGTTTGTTGAAAACACTCACCCTCTAGGTTTGAAGCCCGTCTCCAAGACGGACACAGGGGTTGAATATCAACGGCGGTGCGCACCCAGGGTAGCTGGTTCCTCGCAACCCTGGGCTTCGCCGCAGAATCCCTTCAGGATTCGATCGATCTCGCTTGCCAGGGTTGGGAACAAGGACGCTCTAACAACGTTCACTTTCACTTCTTAACCGCTCCAAAAACTTTCTGCAGCAATTCGCTGGTTCGGGCTGCGGGATTTTCGCGAATGCGTTTCTCCTCTTCGGCCACCATTTTGAAAAGGCCATCCAGGGCTTTTGTCGTCACATAACCGTCAACATCCAGGGAGTCAGCTTTGAAAAGTGAGTTGCCAAATGAACCCAAAGAGCCTGTCCCACTTCCCTTCTCAATCAACTTTTTATAGGCGGACGTTACGCCCGTTTCGTCCGTGGCCTTCTTCACAATGGGCAGAAACTTGTTGAACAAGTTTGTTTCGGTTGCTTTGCGAAAATATTGCGTGGCGGCATTGGTGTTGCCGGTCAGAATGGTTTTCGCGTCTGCCACGGACATACCCGTGATTGCTTCGCGAAAAACGCTTCCGGCTTCAGGCACTGCCTGTTCGGCCGCGTGATTCATGGTATTCACGAAATCATCGGCCAGCTTTTCCTGCTTTACCATTCGCAAAGTTTTCTCAACCCCTCGCAATTTTTCGGGCAAAGGAATTTTGACGGCCAGGTTTGTTAGAAACCCACCGTCATGTCCCAGGCGAGCGATAGCTTGTTCCACACCTTTTCCCAACGCTTCCTTCAACCCGCCAATCATCTGCTCTTGAGACAAATTGGAGGTCAGGACGGATTGACCTGCCGCTCCCTTTTTTCCCAACCCAAGCGAGTCCAGAAAATCGGCTCCTGCCGCAATGAAAGAGATTAGGCATGCCAGAAAGACGGTGAGAGATGTTTTCATAAAAGTCGTGGTCGAGATTACTCGATGTAAAACCGTGTGTTAATTCACCTGGCTGCCTGATCAAAGCTTAAGAGCAATCATCGCCCGCACTGATTTCTCGGCCTGCCATTACTTACTTGGGTGCCGCCGGCTTCTCGGGAGTGGGCGGAGCCTTTTCGCTGATTGCAGGTTTGGGACGGCCCAGGTGGCCGTCGGTCCACTCATAGATGAAACCCAGTCTCTCAAGAATGACATAGGCGAGAATGAAAACAAGCAGCACCAGGATAATTTTGGGCCAGGGGCTTTTCTTCTCGGCAAACGGGTCCACCAGGTCCCGTTGCGACCCCGGAGGCAATGTTGCAATGCCCGTCAGAGAACCGCCAAAGGGAACGTTCATTTTGGCACGCGCGTTGACGGCCCAGCCGTTGGCGTCGAGAATCGGGCCCAGGTTGCGTTTGCGCAGCTTGAGATAGGCTATCAGCATCGAGGGGGCTGAGATGGCAAGCAGTATCGCAATAAACGCCAGGGGGATTTGCCACCATACCAGGCCAAGGATCTTGCCAAAAATCGCGCCCAAAGCGCCGAGCAGAGTTGTGAGCACCAGACCAATCGCGGCTAGAGTTCCGGTGTCTATCTTCTTCGGCTCCCCTATTTTTGTAGCCTCTCCTTTGGGGGCTGCTTGAACGCCCGCAGTGAGTTGAGTGTTTGCCGCGGCGTCGGCGGCCGCGGCGCGTTTTGCCACATTCTCCTCAATCACGCGCACTAGTTTCTTATAGGGCGCAAAGAACGCCTGCCGTATGCTGATCGGGTTGTCGATAATTTTGGTAATGGTCGCATCCCAATCGCGCCCTTTGCGGTCAAAGAATATTCCGTTGCGTCCAACCATCAGGTTATCCGAGTCCCCGCCCGTGAATGCGGCGACAACCTGCATCTTTTCGTTGCTGCCTTTCCGATAACAGTCGCAATAAGCGAGATATGTCCCGGCCATGCCCGCCATGGCGGAGTGTTTGCCGTGGTCTTCCACCGTAAGACAAAGATCGCAGCTTCGCTGGTCGAGATAAAGCGTGCCGGCCTGAAAAATCGCCTTTTCTTTGCGTCCATAAAAGTCACGGAACGAAACGAAGTTATTGCACAGTTTGGCGAGGTCGCGATGGTAATGAACCAATTGGTTCAACCCTGCGACCGACTTCGCGTTGGCTTCCTCGGCTTTGTCTTTGGTGATGAGAGCTGTCAGCGTGTCTTTGGCTTTGCTGCCCAGGATTTCCCGAACACGTGCCAGCCCAATCTTCTCCACGGATCCACCCGCTTTACTGGAGCTCCAGGATTCGAACCCCGCAAGTTTGCCTGTCAATGCGGCCCATTCTGCTTCGGTCAGCGCTGCCTTTTCACCCAGCAACGGTTTGACTGCTGCGGTGCGGAAAGTGTTAATGGCAGCGGTCCACGCGGGATTGATACCGGCAATCAACGGAAGAGATTGATTGGCCCCTACCGGTGCGAGTGGAAAATGAGCCATATCCGTGTGCGTGGCGGACATATCTTTTGCTGCCAACGTCAGGTATTCCTTTTCATCCCTGTTCAATGCGGCTAACGAGCGTGGATCGTAGGCGGCCAACCGGCAACGCGCAAAAAAATCGTCTACTTTCGGTTGCACAGCTTTCACCGCAGCGGCTGCCGCGTTTGTTTCCAAACCGAGCGGCAAGATGGCCGCGTTCCCTTCGGCCTTTTTCCACCAATCCGAATATGCTGTTGCGTCGGCAAAGAACTGATCTACCCGAGCCTGGCTTATGCCTGGTTTGCCGCTGGCGTCGAGGTCCGAACCGAGGCACGAAATGATATCGTTCACCACTGCTTTGGTAGCCTCGTCCGTGGCTGAATCTTCTATGATCACTCCATCCCCGTTGATCGGTTTCGCCGCAAAGGTTTCCGCTGCCGATATGCCTTCTGAAATGGTTATCTCGTCAGCTTCACCTTTGCCCAGGATCTGCCGGGCGAAGGTCGCTATGGCTTTTCCAGTCGGCACGGACTCATTGATCGCGCGTAACTTCAAGGTAAGCGCTCCTTTCATCAAATCGTCAGGATTGTTCAACAGGCCGCCAGCCCATTTCACGGCCTCCAGAAGCTCGGGTGCTCTCACCCGGCCATCTTTGTCCGTGTCCATCATCGTCAGGGTGGTTTTATCGAATTCCAGCCCCGAGACTGGACAAGCCAGCGCAACCCAGAGTTTGAGGTCGAGTTGGTCCAGAGCCATCAGGTCGGCTCCAGTCTCAAGCTTGACCTGGTCGAAACCGCCTGCTCGAAAGAAACGCCACTGATAAGAGGAATTATTCGCCATAAATCGTCAGGTTTCTGGTTTGCTTACGCTAAAAGAATAGCTAATTGGGCTGCAAGCAGAATAAACCATCCACCGTAGTCAATTTGGGCTTTGACCACTGGTTGATTCGCGTATGTTTGTGCCATGTGGCTGCCTGACAAAGACTGCGTCGTTCCCAGGAGAATTCCGCGAAACAAAAACGTTCCTTATCGAGCTGTGCTATCAATCGTTATTGGTCTGTGGACCAGCGCCGGTTTCGGCCAGAGCGGTGCCTCTTATACAGCTCAGCGGCGTATTGATACAATCCTTGTGGACGGCAATATCAACGAAGCTTCCTGGGTTAACGCCGCCACTACGTCAGTCTTCACCGTTTGGGACGGCAGTCCCGCCCCTGTGTCTCTGCGAACAACAGCCAAGATCATCTGGGACGATCAGTATTTGTACGTCGCCTTTGATTGCACCGACCCCGACGTGTACGCCACTTACACCACGCGGGATGCGCACCTTTGGGAACAGGACAATTTTGAGGTGTTTACCACGGTTCCAGGCACAACGGGGTACCTCGAGACTGAAGGCAGCCCCAAAGGAATAATCTGGGATGGCATCTTCACCAACGTCTTTCAGGGTCCAGGTCAGAGTTATACCGCTACCGGGCTGCAGGTCGCTGCTCAGGTCAAGGGGACATTAAACAATTCGTCCGATCAGGACACCGGCTTCACTTCCGAAATGCGAATACCATTCGCGGATATTTATCAGGGTGTTCCAGGTGGCCATCCGACGAATGGAACCCAGTTGCGATTGAATCTTAACCGGATCAATTGGAATACCCCCGTCTCTCAGGGTGGCCCGGGAGCCACGGGCACCGATACCTATTACGCCTGGTCACCGGTGCCTGGCTCCGGAGTTTCTTTTCATCGCCCCGATAAATTTGGAACAGTGACTTTCTCGACGAATGCAGTGCCTGCGCCGGCATGGGCTTTCACTCAGCAGATGCTTGTGGGCAACGACCTGGTGCTGAGCGGGGTTGGGCATCCGGGGGGAACTTATTTGATGATTGTATCCACCAACCTGTCCTCTCCGATAGCAAGTTGGACAAGAATCGCAACGAATTCATTCGATTCCGCAACCGGCCAGTTCAGTTTCACCAACACGCTCGCTCCGGATAATCCCCAATTATTTTATCGCCTTCAGTCGCCTGAATGAAGGAGGTCCACACTGCTCCAACTCTAGTAGCGTTCTCATCGCGTCGGAAGGATCCCTTTTGAGATTGATAAAATGATACAGACGCCCGACAAAATCAGTTGGTCAATTGGCTGGAGCGATTGCCAAAAATGATTTCCGCGGCGCGCACGGAGTGGCCGCCCTGCCTGTTCGTCATTAAGAAGCGCAGACGGTCTATGCGAACAGTTCCGGGATTGGTTTGCCCAAGCCATCTTTGGTGACGTAAAAGGGACGCTTTTCGATCTCGTAGCTGAGCTTCGGGGAGATGCCCATGGCGCGGAAAATGGAGGCGTGAAGGTCTTCGATGATCACCCGTTTTTCCAGCGTTTTGCATGGTCTTTCAAGAGCAGTCTTGCCATGGAGATAGCCGCGTTTTGTGCCGCCTCCGAACATCAGGACGCAGCCCGCATCGGTAAAGTGGCGGTGCATTCCGTAATGTTTCATTTCACTGATGACTTCCGGCACTGTGACCTGGTCTTTGACTTTGTTATCAGGCTTGCCTTCCACGATCATGTCGCGGCTGAATTCGCTGGCGAGCACGATCAAAGTCCGGTTTAGCAATCCCCGTTCCTCCAAATCGAGCACGAGTTGCGCCACGGGTGCATCAATGTATTTCTTCAAATCGACCAACCGCGTGTGGCCGTTTTCGTGAGTGTCCCAATATTGAAAGGGGATGTATTCCGAGGTGACTTCAATGAAGCGCGCGCCTGCTTCTGTCAACCGCCGGGCAAGCAGGCAACCCAGACCAAACTTGCCGGTGTTGTACTTGTCGTAACTTGGTTTGGGTTCCAGCGCCAAATCAAAAGCCTTCGCTGCGGGTGAACTGAGCAAACGATGGGCATTGTCCATCGAACGCAGCAGGGACTCCTTTTGATAGTCGCTTCCCAGTTTTCCGATGGTGCTTTGAGCAACCAATTTGCGATAGAACAGATCTCTTTGTTCAAACCTGGAAGGACTCATGCCCGCCGGAGGGCGAACGCTTTTCACCGCTTCCTCAGGATTTGCTATGATGAACGGGCCATACTCGCTGCCAAGAAACCCAGCGGTGTGGAAAGCTTTTAATTCCTCGCCTTCGCCCAAATCATACCTTTGCCCAATATCAATGAAAGCCGGCACGGCCGGATTCTTTGGGCCGAGGGTCCGCGCGATAACGGATCCGATATGCGGAGCGGCGACGGTTTGCGGTGGAGCATACCCGGTATGCCATTGGTATTGATGACGCGAATGCAGAATGAATCCGAGATCACCTGCCGTGTACGAACGGATCAAGGTTGCTTTGTCCATCACACGGGCGATGTTTTCCAATCCCTGGCTCAGCTTGATATCATCGACAACGGTATCGATTTGCGGGAACGTGCTGAGAACCTGTTCCGGTTTAAGTCCGCTTTCAAACGGTGTGTATTTCTTTGGATCGAACGTTTCTGTATGGGCCATGCCGCCAGCCATCCAAAGCACGATGACGGTATCGGCGGTAGGAATGAGCTTTTCCGCTGGTTCGGCAAGAATTTGCCGTGGGAAACCAGCCGCTAAAGCGCCCAACGTAGCAGCGCCGGCTGTTTTCAAAAAATCGCGACGGTTAAAACTGGGACCCACAGGTGAAAGCGAAGATTGCGCATTCATAAATCTAATAAATGAGTTGGAACTCAGGTGACATGGTGATTACCCAAAGCAAATCTTCAACACCAGTTGGTTGAATGGGGACTCCTATGATCTCCAAAGCGTTCTGAAACTCTGCACGCGTAGGTTCGCGTCCAAGTGCTTCCACGTAGAGCGTTTTCACGAGTTTGCGTTTGGCCACATTTTGATCCTCTCTTGCGAGAAGATTTTTGGCTCCGCGTTTTAGAATATCATCCAAGGTCTCACCGTTCGTCAATTCGAGCGCCTCGAGCGTTGTGGCGGCAGAAGGACGAGTCGTGACGATTTGTTCGCGATTTGGGCGGCCTAATGCCGTCATCAGTGGGTCGGCCGCAACCAGCGCCGCTCGAACTTTACCTGGGTAAGAGGCGGCCAGCTTTCCGGCAATATGGTCTTTATTTTCCCGCCAGGGAAGCATTCCAATCTCACCCAGTTTAACCGCGGCATTCCAATCTGTCGGGACGAATTCCGGCAGCTCCCAGCTTTCCTTTTTGGAATCGATACAAATCCAGGACGTATCGGATACAAAGTCATTGGTTTGCGAAATTCCCTTATCCACATTTCGCAGCCGGGCATAAAACAAAAGACCTGCCGGATTTTCAGAGCCAGGAGGCGGAGGTCCCTTCGGGACGTTGTTATCCGCGAGATGATTTATCGCATCAATCGCAAACAAGTTTGTGCCCTTTCTAAGCCACGGTTTCAGGTCGAAAAGATATGGATTCTTGAATTCATTACCCGAGCCAAGTTGATGTCCATTGACGAACAAAGTGAAACTGTTGTCGCAAATGACCACCGCTGTTGCATCTCCGGGAACGGCTCCAAGATTTATCGTTTTCCGAAAGTACACATGACCCGCGCGGGTTTTGTCCGCGGCGTTTGGATCATCCCAAATCCACACCGGGGCCATTGGCAATGCAAACTGTTTTTGCTCGGTTGGGCTGGCCGTCACGTCAGCCGCGGGCGCCGAGTAGCCGACTCCGGTCAACGAAGTAAGCGCATCACGAAATTGCTCGGCGGTTAGCCGGCGCACAGCAGGTCCCTGGAAGACGAATTCCGGTTGAGTTTGCTCGCCCAGGTTGACGGCGGGTAATTGATAGGCGCGCGAGGTCACAATGCGCTGAATGAGAAACCGAATGTCGTATTGATGATGGGCGAAATCGGCGGCGAGCCAATCCAGCAAATCGGGATTCCAGGCGGCCTTTTCCATGTCATCCACCGGCTCAACTAAACCGCGTCCGAAGAATCTCTGCCAAATCCGGTTCACGAGGGTCCGTGTGAGCCGCCCATCGTCAGGCTGTGTAATGATTTGAGCAAGGCGTTTGAGACGCTCCGGCTTATCAGCCGTCGGATCAATGGGCCCAAGCTCCGGGTAAATGAATTTCAGTTCGGCCTTTTTGCCCAGGGGACGGTCACACTGAACCATTTCCAAAGGGCCATCGGCATAAATTCCCGCCAGACCGTAAGCGTCCGCGAGAGTCAGATCATTGATAAAGCTGTCATGGCACGAGGTGCATTTCAGGTTCACACCCATGAACACCTGGCAAATGCTTTGTGCTGCCTGCATTTGAGGCGTTTGGCTTGCATTGACCGTCCCACGCCAAACGATGCCTTTGGTGAACCCTTCCGAACGAGGTGTCGGGTTGATAAGCTCGGATACGAACTGATCGTAAGGCATGTTCGTGAGCAAGGCCGAATAGAGCCAGCCGGTGATTTGTTTGCGTCCACCGTCGATGTAACCAGTGCCTCGATAATCGTTGCGCAATAAATCATTCCAAAAGGTAAGCCAATGCTCTGCGTACTTGCGCTCTTCTGAGAGCAATTGTTGCACGAGCCGTTCCCTTTTGTCGGTCCGCCGATCGGCAATGAATTTTTCCAACTCTTCTGGAGAGGGTAGCAACCCGATGACATCCAGGTAAGCCCGGCGAGCGAACAAACGATCGCTGATGAGCGCGGGAGCTTTGAATTTATGCGCGGCGAAATAGGGATTGATGAATCGGTCGATAGGATTGGCCTTAGCGGACCCGGGCGGAAGTTCAGGAAGACGGGTTTTTAGGTTATTGGGTTCAAGACGTCCAAAGCTGATGGCAGGCTCCCACGGCAAGCCCTGATCAATCCAGGCACGAAGCAAACCGACCTGTGCAGGTGTCAAACGCGAGCCTTTCTTGGGCATGATGTTATCGGGGTCCAACCCTTGCACGAGGCCAATCAAGAGGCTCTCGGCGCTCTTGCCTGAAACCACAGCCGGACCGGAATCGCCCCCTTTGAGCAGAGTCTCCCGGCTGTCAATTCGGAGGCCGCCTTTATCTTTGCCTCGTCCGTGACATTTGATACAGCTTGCCTCGAAAATGGGTTTTATCTCTTTTGCAAAATCGACGGCATGCGTAGCGGGCTGCGGGAGGGATTTGGCCTGTTCGGGGGTAATCGCTGCATGCGCCAGACTCGTGGCACCTGCGAAGAAAAGGAGAAGGACTTTGGGCCCAGGTTTCACCCGGATAATTTATCCATTTGCAACAAAAGCGACAGTGGAAAAACAGGTGTGTCAGTAATTTATCGGAGTGTGCCCGTCCCGGGCGCAGCAACGTTCGATCAGTAGTGGTTATCGAATTCGACGGTTTGGCAAGTTGCTGCGCCCGAGACGGGCGCACTCCGTGTGAAGAAAGGTGTTACTTTAGGGCCGCCCAGATGCGATGGACATCATCATGGTCCTCGAGCTCCTGCAAAAACTGGCCGGTCTCCGACAGTTGTTGTTCGGTGAGTTGGGGATAGTTTTTGGCGACGTATCCCTGTTCGCTGGTAATAATTTTCCATCCGTTTTGGGACAGCCACCTGGAAACGGTATGCACCGCGGTGCGATCGGTCAGGAACCGGGCGCCGAAGGCGTTTTGCGGTATATCATCGTTTTGTTCGCCGGAGATGGATTCCACCTCATTGGCGCCGGCTTCGATGGCAGCCGCCTCGATATCGACTTGCGGATCGGATTGATAGGCTTCGACGATGCCAACCTGGTCAAAAAGGAATTTGTTACTGCCACTGCCACCCAGTTGGCCGCGGCGAAATATCAATCGAATTTCCGGGGCTGTGCGGTTCACATTATCGGTGTAAACTTCGACGATCACCGGGACTTTGTGAGGCGCATATCCCTCGAAGACAACGTGCTCCATAGTGAGCTTTTCATTTCCCGTGCCTGCGCCCTTTTTGATGGCACGTTCAATGACATCGCGAGACACGCTTTCCTTACGCGCCTTGTCTACCGCAGCAGCCAATCGCGCGTTGCTCTCTGGATCCGGGCCGCCCATTTTTGCGGCGACCATCATTTCACGCACGATTTTTCCTGTCGCTTGCGCTTTTTTGAGCGAAGCAACAGCGCGTTTCGCGTGCAGCCATTGGCGTCCCATGGGGAAACGTTAGCAAAGAAGGGGATAATGATTCAACGTTGGAGATCCGGATTAAGTCCAAAGATGGGGGCTATAAGCAAGGACAGTTAATCCAGGTTGCAGATGCTTCACACTAGTGAAATTCGAAGGAGAATCATTTCTGCCGCCCTGACGGGACTAATTCGCCCTTGGCATCGACCCCACTGCTGAAGCGGTGAGCGGGGTTATTCTCTGCCGCTCTCCGGGGCCACTTCTGCAACCTTGGGCTGCGAAATCGTATACTTTGGAATGGCGGGACGGCGATCCACAAGTTTTTGCTCTTTCAGGAGTGTGCCCACGCCTTGGAGTTTCTGGATTTCTTCGGCGGTGTGGAAAAGGATTTGATTCGGTTGTATTTCCAGGTGAGAGATAAAGCGTTGGCGAAGGTCTCGGCTGATTTGGGTTTCGTCGGTTCCGTTGATTTTTTGCACGTGGAGGACCAACTCGTCGAGCTCAAGCGGATCATCATGTAACTTGCGAAGTTCCACCTGCCATGCACCGATATCAGGAGCGTCATCCAGCACGTGTTCCATCTGGTTAAAATCCACCAGTGTGCCTTTGATCTTGTCGAGGTTCATCTCGCGGACTTCAGATCGCCGCGAAATGTTGCCTACCAACCTCGGCAAGCGCCGGCCACAATGAGGGCATGGCTCGTAAGTAAGACCCCCGTCAATGTAGTCACCAGTGCGATAACGCAATACCACCGTCCCGCGTGCATCTAAAGGAGTAAAAACCAATTCGCCTGGCTGCTCGGGTCCGACCGTTTTCCCCGTCTTTGGGTCAACGACTTCCATCACCCCGAGATCAGGGTAGAGATGGTAGCCGCTGGAAAGCTGACCGTGCGATGGACATTCAGCCCAGGCCTGTTTTGCTTCGGTAAACCCATAAGTTGCCAGGACATCGACATCCTTGCCTCCTAATTCGGTTGCCAAGTCCCGCAATTTATGACGCAGTCCGTCGCTAACCTTTTCACCAGCGAGGACGATTCCCTTAAGGTTTTCACAATGCACCCCTTGCTCTACGGCTTGATGCATCAGGTGATAAACGAACGTTGGAATGCCAATAAGGACGTTGGGTTTAAAACTTCGGAGAAGGCGAATATTACCCTCCGTTCCCATCACCTTTCCGCCCCCGGAACTGAGAGTCATGATGCCACCAGCAGTACCGGCATAATGCGTCAGCCAGAATGCCAGATGGGGAGCAAACGGAAGGGTGTTGAGCAAACGATCCTCTGGTTTCGAAGTGCAGACTTCGACCAACCGCCGCGCGGCAGTCATCAGGTTCGTGAGATCATGTTGCGTGTAGAAGAAGGAAGTTGGCTCGGCACTTCGACCTGTCGTAAATGTCAAGAAGATTGGTCGGAACTCAGATTCAAGTTCCTGTTTCACCCGCTTTCGGCCACGGACGAGGGCTTGCAAAATCGTGCTGGGCCGGCGCGCCAGCACTTTCTCCTCCGGCACGACGAGGAAATCCCTGAATTTTTGAGGGCGTTCGGGCGTGTTGAGCAGATCGACTTTTGTCGTGAAAGGGATACGCTGCAGGTCCTCCAGCGTTCGGATGGAATCGACCTGGATACCGGCTTCATGAAAAAGCTTTCGATAATGCGCGGAGAAGGGCAGAACCACTCTTCGAAGATAGTGCCTGAGCCGTTCGGCCTGGAGTCGGCGAACGGCAGCTTCAGGCAACTGCTGCCATCGTTCCTCGAGCAAGTTCCCGCTCATCATTCGATTCTGTTTCGCGTGCCAGTCCTTTTATTTGTTCCAGTTGCGCCTCTGCCGCCTGCCGACCAAGAGCAATAAATCTGCCAGGATTGCGGCAATCCAGCCAACGGTCGTCACAAATGTCGGGTCGCAGCGTAATATCCGCCAATCTGCAAGAAGCGTCCGCCAAGCGGATCTGTGCGCCGTGAATGCTGCGCGCAAGGATCTCGAAGAGGTTTCCCGGCGCAAAATAATTCAATTGTTTGTCCAGAGGGAACATACGCCGGAACAACTTACGCAACCGCGTATCTTTTTGACGCGCATTCGCTCGTTCAGCTTCAAACCCAAGACGCATGCGTTCGGGAGTAGGAATCACATTTACGGCAATGACCCGTGATACGCCCATGTCACGCAGCACGTTTACAGGCACCGGATCGACTATCCCGCCATCGATATAGCTTTCTCCTTCAATCTTCACAGGAACGCAAATACCTGGCACAGCCATACTAGCGTGAACGGCAGCCGCAACCTCCCCACTGCCAAAAGTCACCCGGTCAAGCGTGCCGAGGTTTCCAGCCACGACCCGCAGGGGTTTGAGCAAGTCGGCAAAGCGCGCATGACCGATCGAACGCATCAAACGTTTTCTGAGGGCGAAACCTCGCAGAAAGCCCTGGCGGGGAGGGAAAACCGGGTCGACCAGATTCCAAAGGCCCCAACGCCCTTCCAACTCGCGGGCGAGTCGCTCAAGTTCCTTGCCGTCGTGACCGTATGTCCAAAGTGCTCCAATATACGCGCCGATACTAGCGCCGGCCACAATGTCCACTTCGATGCCATTCTCTTCCAAAACCTGGATAACACCAATATGAGCAAAACCCTTGGCAGCGCCCGACGATAGCACCAAGCCGAGCAAGCGGCCTCCAATTTCACGAGCCAACCTTCGAATGTCCGCGCCAAAGGGGTCAGTTTGGTGAAATTGAACGCCAGCATGGTTCCTGGTCAACTCTCCGGGGCAGTTATGAATAAACCGTTCAATGGGGACGACGGAATGTTTCAGCAATGAGTCTATTGAATCCCCGTACGCGTACTGATCGAGTACCAAGACCGCCTTGAATCGATTGTTACCGGGTGGAAGGCGATCGCGAAGTCCTGCTGTCCTTTCATCCAACTCCTTCAGGTCTTCGCCTTTCGGTCGAAGGAACAAATAAGATGAATCTGAATGCTTCAAAAACTCAGGGATTAAGGAGCGAACAGGGTCATCAGCAACCGCCTCTATGAGAACGTAGCGAAAATGCCGCTTCAACTGATTGACCAGCGATGAAATTCGGTTGGCCATGAGGTGACCGGATCTGACATCAAATGTCATCAGGTCAAAGCCTTGCTCGGTTTTTGCCAGACTGCAGCCTTGGAATTGCCTTTGTAATACGGAATCGGCAGGCGCCCAATCTACAACAGTTGCGTTATCGTCAAAAGCGTAAGAGAGAGCAGGGCTGTCATTGAAAGTTTGGAGTCGGACCAGGACTACCGAAGCACCGGTTTCCTGAGACAAAGAGGATGCCAAACGTCCGCTGATCAGAGAGGCGGGTAGCTCTTTGGAAAGAAAGCCCAGGGTGACCACCCCGAGGTGCGCAGGTTTAAAAAAGGGACTTGGGAGAACCTCTCGTTGCTCTTCTGTAAACTTTGCTTCTAAATTCATTCCGTCGCTACTAACGACGGAACCGTCAAACTACACGGTTGTCCGAACCCTTTACCTTGCCGGCACTCTGCATAGTCGGAAGATCCCGACGCATCTCATGAGGTAAAGTAATATCGTCATGCCGGAACGTCAAATCGGGGGAGTACGGATATGGATTAGGTTTAACCCGGGGGGTAATACAGCACTTTCGCCGGGGCAGAGGCAGTCGGTTTGCGGCCCAGACCGCTCACCAAATGCTCTTTCATCAGATGGGAGAGGGAAGACTGATTTCGAATCGTCCTCGTTCTCGATACGGTTCATGCAGGTGAGCAGGTGCGAAAGGAACACGAAAAATGGCGCGATTCCGGAAACCACACTGATCAAGTCGATAATTTTACTTTTAGCATTGATTGCTATTTAATGACTGAAGCGTAATTTAAAAGAGTTATGAACGTATCGCTTGGCAAGCAGCTCGAGAAGTTGGTGGAACAACAAGTTAAGACGGGGATTTATCAAAACAATAGCGAGGTTGTTCGCGACGCGTTGCGTCACCTGTTCCTTCAAGATAATGCTGATGATACTGAAATGCTCGCGCAATGCCTACGCCAGGCAAAGAACAGTCCTCGCAAACCTTACATGAAAGGCGAATTCCGCAAGCTGGCGGCGCGCGCGGTCGCGGCCAGGCGACGCCAGGCGAAAGCTGCCTGAATGCTCCAGATTGTCAGAACCGATGTGTTCGTGGCTGATGTGGAGGATCAGATCCACTGGTATCTTGACGAAACAGGTCTGGACGAGATCTTTGCTGCTGAACTCGCGCAACGATTTGCCAGTGCTGTGGAAGAGACACTCGAGTTTCTTTCCCGAACTCCAGGCGCCGGACGGCCGCGAGCAGTGCGTTTTTCTGATCTTAAAGGGTATCGAGGCTTCAATGTCTTTGAACCATTTGGGCGCTTCCGAATTTATTACCGCGTTATGGGTGGAGAACTTCATGCGGAACGTCTTTTGGAGGGGCATCAATTGGCCGCAAGCGACAACGGCTAGGACAGACGCCCTAAATCGCTTTGATCAGTCGTCAAGGTGGAGGAAGGTGTCCGGACGTTAAAAATATCTTCGTAGGCAAATACAGTCGCGGCTTTCACCAGCGGTATGGCAATCAACAGGCCAACGCCGCAGAGCAACCCGCCGGCGAACAGGACCAATCCACAAACGAGAGCAAATCCAAACACTTGCCACCAGTGCCGGTTCACCACCTTGCGAGCCAATTCCATTGCCGGCCAAAAATCAATCTTCTTATCTACGATGATCAATGGGGTAAAGAACATCCAGCAAACTCCAAGATAAATTCCTGGTAGGAAGCACAAAACAAAGCCCAGCGCGACCAGTAGTTGTGCAACCAGGCTGAAGAATGCCAGTGGCCCAAATGCCAGATTGAAACCGGCGAAAGCATCACCCACCTCCGCTTTTTCACCCCGAATTAATTTCAAAAACATCCAATCGAGCCCACCCACAAATACGTAAGTGAATGCCAGGCCCAGCAGGGGGATACTTGAAACAGCTCCAGCTATTAGATGAATCAGGAAAGCCGCGCCGACCGTTAACCAAAAATGTTTTTTGACCAATTCCCAGCCACGGCTGAAACAGAGTCCGATCTCGAGACGATAATCCCGCGCCATGATGTCAGCGGCTAGGACATCCACGACGTTTGGAGTGCTGGTGATGTTCGGCAGTTGCGTGGGAGCGGCCGCTTTTGCCGCGAGGTCCGCCGCGAACTCCGGGAGTTGGGAGAGTGTTGTCCATTCGGTGGCTCCTTCAGGGAACACCCTGGTCAGCGCATTAGCGCGCCCTTGTGAGATCCACAGGCGCAAGACGTCCGCCGAAATCGGCCCGTACTCTTTTCCATCGGCTCCAGTGATGCGATACATAAGATTCAGGGTCGTAGTCGCTGCATTCGGTTTTACTCAGCAATGAGGGAATGTAATTTACGCCGGGCTGCTCCGCTGTTGATCACTTCATTGGCCAAGTCCCAACCTGCTGCAAGGTTTCGGACCTGGCCGGAGACGAACAATGCCGCGGCTGCATTGAGCAGTACCGCATCGCGTTTAGGGCCATTTTCCTTCCCTTCGAGCAGATTGCGAACGACCTGGGCATTTGATTGACGATCGCTGCCAAGCAGATCCGTCAAAGTGGCGGTCTGCAGGGGAAATTGTTCGGGTGACAACGTGGAAGTTGACAAGCCTCGCTGCTGATAAAACTCGGCGACAGAGTTGTCTCCCAGGGTTGAGAGTTCATCCAGGCATTGTTCGTCTCCCACTTTTCCACAAACCACCATCGCCCGGCGCACCTCAAGTGATTGAAGTGCCCTGGCTAATGGCTCACATAATTCGGGCCGTGGTACCCCTACCAGTTGCGCGGTGGGTCGCGCGGGGTTGAGAAGAGGACCAAGAAAGTTAAAGATGGTGCGTTGACCTTTCTCGGCGCAAAGCTTTCGCGCAGGAGCAATATGCTTGAAAGCAGGATGATAGTTGGGTGCAAAAAAGAAGGCGAAATTCCGTTCGCGCAACGAAGCGGCGGCTTCCACAGGCGATAGGTCAATGCGCACTCCCAATGTTTCAAGTACGTCCGCGCTCCCAGCCTGGGAAGTGACAGCGCGATTTCCATGTTTGGCAACCGGCACGCCTGCCGCGGAACAAATCAGCGCGACGGTCGTCGAGATGTTAAATGTGCCCAACCGGTCTCCCCCCGTTCCGCAAACGTCGAGAATCTCGTACGATTCTCTCCACGCCTTGTCCACCGGCGGTTCGAGGGCTTGTGCTCGCAATGCCAGCACAAAGGCGACAATTTCTTCCACTGTTTCACCCTTGCGTGCAAGGTGGATGAGAAAATCGGCTTTCATGGACGCCGGCACAGCCGCATTCGTGAGTTGCTCGACCGCGACGCTGATTTGGTCGTGGCTGAGCTGTTCCAATCTTGCGAGCTGCCTTGTGAATTGTTCGAGCACGAGTGAAAGTTAGGTGATTGTAGGCAGACGACAAATGGAAAACATGGAGGTTCAAACAGAAACAACAGCAAGCGTCATCGACAGAAAGAGAAATTTCAGTAACTTCTTCCTTAGTAAAACGGTCCAAAGCATAGAAAACCGCACTGAGATCATAATATGGGTAAATGGATTGTAATCCTGGTCATTATTGCTGCAGCTATCGGGGGCGGCCTTTGGTACGCCCAAACACATCAGACCGAAGCTCCTCAATATCAAACGTCACCAGTGACGCGCGGCGATCTGACCCAGGCTGTCACCGCTAGTGGCCAATTAAATCCCGTCGTCAATGTCCAGGTAGGCAGCCAGATTTCCGGGATCATTCTCAAACTTTTTGCGGATTATAATACAATCGTTAAATCCAACCAGGTCGTGGCGCAACTGGATCCCGCCACGTTCCAGGCTACTGTTCACCAAGCCGAAGGGGATCTGGCCAATGCCAAGGCGGCCCTCGAATTAGCTCAGATCAACGCCAGGCGCTCAGCCGATTTGCTCAAAAATAACCTCATCCCTAAATCCGATGACGAAAAGGCAGTGGCCGATTTGCATCAAGCGGAAGCCCAGGTCCAGATCAAGGAGGCTTCCCTTGAGCGAGCAAAGGTCGATTTGGCCCGTTGCACTATTTATGCGCCCGTGGACGGCATTGTAATTTCACGCAATGTCGATGTAGGTCAGACGGTCGCTGCGAGCATGAACGCGCCGACCCTCTTTGTAATCGCCAACGATCTTTCGAAGATGCAAATCGATTCCAACGTCTCCGAGGCGGATGTAGGTACCGTCGAGCAAGGTCAAAATGTGACCTTTACGGTGGACGCCTTCCCCAACCGCCCCTTTACGGGCAAGGTTATTCAGATTCGTAACGCGCCTATCACCGTGCAAAATGTGGTTACCTACGACACCGTGGTGGAGGTGAGCAATCCCGATTTAAAGCTTAAACCTGGCATGACTGCCACCATCTCGATCACCACTGCCAAGCGAACGGGTGTTTTGAAACTTCCGAACTCTGCGCTCAGATTTAAACCGCCCGAGCCTCCCACCAATCAGACATTTTTTGCGCGCCTGTTCGGAAAATCCGGACCCAGTAAAGATAGCAAACCTGCTGCAACCAATAATGTGCAGACCGCCAAAGCCAGCGGGACAAATAAAGTGGAAGTCACCGATGGCACAGCCCCCCCTGCGCTGACGGGCAATGAGCCGCCGGAAGAACTGATGCGGCGGGTGCGCGAAATGCGTGAACGGGGAGAAGAAATCCCTGCGGAGATTCGAGCGAAGCTGCGCGATCTATTTCAAAGCGGGGCCTTGCAAAGGCCGAGTGGCGGCGGCGGGCCTGGCGGTGGAGGCGGGCCTCCCGGTGGACGCCCTCGTTCAGCACAACCCACCTCGCGCACCATTTATTTGCTTGCCTCGAACACCTCAGCCAGCGGTGAGCCCATTCCAAAGCCAGAACCCGTTCGGGTGAAAACCGGAATCAGTGATGGGGCGTTCACTGAAATTACGGAAGGCTTGACGGAAGGACAGCAGGTGATCACCTCAGTGAAATTGCCGCAATCTCAAGTGCCGGCACCTCCAACCGGAGGTAGTCCCTTTGGCGGCGGCGGCCGGCGCTTCTGAAGGCCGTATGTCTCGTCCTGCGACTACTGTGGTTGCCGGGGTCCCCGAAGAGGTCACCGGGCAACAGCGACGCGTGGTCAGCGGCACCCTATCGTGGCGGCAAACTTTTTCCGCGCTCAAACATCGGAATTTCCGTCTCTTCTTTGCGGGGCAAATGGTTTCGCTGGTCGGCACCTGGATGCAAAATACCGCCCAGGGCTGGCTGGTCTACCAACTTACGGGTTCAAAAATACTGCTGGGTGTCGTGGCGGCTGTCGGCTCGACCCCCATGATGTTATTTTCCGTCTGGGGCGGCTCAATAGCCGATCGATTTCCAAAACGTCGTATCCTTCTTTGGACCCAGACCACGATGATGGTCACCGCCCTGGTATTTGCCGCGCTGGTGGCGAGTCAACAAATCCGTATCTGGCAAATCATGTTTCTGGCGGCCATCGGTGGGTTGGCCATGGCTTTTGATATGCCGGCGCGCCAGGCGTTCATGGTTGAAATGACCAATCGCGAAGATCTGATGAATGCGGTATCTCTTAACAGCTCGATTGTGAATGGCGCTCGGGTTTTAGGTCCTTCGATGGCAGGTCTCTTAATGGCGCATGCCGGCATCGCATTGTGTTTCTTCCTGAACGGACTGAGCTTTCTCGCAGTGATTGCTGGATTATTAATGATGCGACTGCCCCGGTTTATGCCTGTCGCTCATTCTGGTTCTGCGCGGACTCATATTCTCGAGGGATTCGCCTACGTTTGGAAAGACTGGCGGATGCGCACAATGCTCCTCCTGTTCGCGATTGTTGGGATCTTTGGCTGGTCTTATTCCGTGATGATGCCGGCGTTTGCCAGGGAAGTGCTTAATGTGGATGAAAAAGGATATGGAATGTTGCTCAGCGCCAATGGGGTGGGAGCCTTACTGGGTGCTCTGACCGTAGCCAGCGTTGGACATCGGGCTAATCACCGCTTCCTGGTTCTGGGCGGACTGTTAATATTTTCAGCGATGCTTTTGCTACTGGCTTTGGTGAAAAGCTACTTTTTGGCGCTCTTTTGCCTGGGAATTGCAGGCTGGGGGATGCTCTTGTTTTTTTCGACAATCAACACCCTGCTGCAGACGAGCGCTTCAGATGTGATGCGCGGGCGGGTGATGGGAATCTGGGCATTGGTCTTTGGAGCTATGACTCCTCTGGGCGGACTTGAGGCGGGCACACTTTCGCATTTCCTGGGACTCCAGGGGGCGATTGCCTTTGGGGCAATTGTGTGTGCCCTGTCCGCGATCGTGGTTTTGATTATCGTTCGGCGAATATCAGCTCAGGAAACAAAATAAAATGTTTCTGCTTATTCGAAAAATCCGAGAGACCAGATTTTCATGAATTCTGTTATCCAACTCGAGGGCGTTCATAAGACTTACCAAACAGGCGAAGTGAAGGTCCATGCAGTTCGGGGAGTATCACTCGAGATCGCACGCGGGGAGTTTGTGGCATTAATGGGCGCAAGCGGTTCGGGCAAGTCTACCATGATGAACATTGTCGGCTGCCTGGATCGGCCAACGGAGGGGAAATATCTGCTGGACGGAGTGGACGTTTCACGACTGAACCGCGATGACCTGGCCGATATTCGTAATCAGAAGATCGGGTTTGTTTTTCAAGGGTTCAACCTATTATCGCGCACTTCCGCCCTGGAGAATGTGGAACTGCCGATGCTGTATACTCGCCAGCGGACGACAGGACCAACCCAGCGTGAGCGGGCCTTGGAAGCCCTCAAGATTGTAGGCCTGGCCGACCGTGCCGATCATACGCCCAATCAGCTTTCCGGCGGACAGCAGCAGCGCGTGGCGATTGCACGCGGCCTCGCCAACAATCCCTCTCTTTTATTGGCGGACGAACCGACCGGTAATTTGGATAGTCGCACGAGTGTGGAGATCATGGGTGTATTCCAGAAGCTCAATGAGCAAGGCATCACTATCCTGATGGTGACCCACGAAATGGATGTCGCACAATATACCCGCAGGATGGTTGTGATGCGAGATGGCAAGGTGGTGAGCGACACACCGGTTACAAACCGTTCGAACGCCGAGACGGAATTGGGTCGTTTGCAAGAGGAACAAAAAGCCGCACAATTAACGAGTTGATATATGAGGTACTTGGCTATTATTAAGATCGCCTTTCGGGCGTTGCGCCGGAACAAAATGCGTACGGTGCTCACGATGCTTGGCATTATCATTGGCGTCGGAGCCGTCATCGCGATGGTCGCCCTGGGCCGAGGGGCCAAGGCGCAGGTGCAGGCGCGCATTGCCTCGCTGGGTCAGAACACACTGATGGTCTTTTCCGGAAGTGTGAATCGCGGTGGTGTTTATTCCGGCTTTGGTGGGGCAGGAACGCTGACCGTCGAGGATGCGCAAGCAATTGAAAAGGAGGTCTCCGGCGTTGCCGCAGTCAGCCCCGAAGTCCGCACCGGAGGCCAGATCATGGCGGGAAACAACAATTGGAGCACCGAAGGCCGTGGAGAAAGCGCTGATTACCTGAGTATACGCCAATGGGAAATTGCTGACGGAGCAATGTTCACGGAGGCAGATATCCGCGCCGCGGCTAAAGTCTGTGTCCTGGGCAAGACCACAGCCGACAAACTATTTCCGGGGGAGGATCCCATTGGCCAAACCATCCGTATCCGAAATGTGCCGATGAAAGTTTTGGGCGTGCTCAAGGTAAAAGGCGTTTCGATGATGGGATCCGATCAGGATGATACCATCATCATGCCCTATACGACGGCGATGAAGCGTTTCGCCGGCGTTACAACCCTCCGCACCATCAATGTTCAAGCAGCCTCAGCCGAACAAATGACCGAGGTTCAAACAGCCATTACCGACCTGCTGCGCCAGCGTCACCGTATTCAACCTGGGCGCGATGATGACTTCATGATTCGCAACCCGCAGGAATTCCTTGAAGCACAAAATGCGGCCGCCGAAACAATGACCGCACTCCTTGCGGGTATTGCCGGCGTTTCCCTGCTGGTAGGAGGTATCGGGATCATGAATATTATGCTGGTGAGCGTGACCGAACGCACGCGAGAGATTGGGATTCGAATGGCGGTCGGAGCTCGGGGACACGACATCCTGCTGCAGTTCCTCATCGAGGCCGTTACACTCAGCTCCATTGGCGGCCTTCTCGGCATTGCACTGGGCGTGGGTGGCGCTGAACTTCTAAAAATGCTAAAAAACTGGGCTACGCTGGTTTCAGCCGATTCGGTTGTGCTCGCATTTATTTTTAGCGCAGCGGTTGGGATTTTCTTCGGGTTTTATCCCGCCCGGAAAGCGTCGCAGCTCGATCCGATAGAAGCACTGCGATATGAATAGGTTTGAGCAAAGCCTCGAAATTTTTGTAACGCAGATTTGGATGAGGAGACGTGCCAATCCCAACGGGATTGTTTCCTCCAGCCCAGGGTTGCGAGCCTGCGAGCTACCCTGGGAAACCGGGTCAAAGATATCTCAACCCCACCGGGGTTGTGGCCGCGCTATCCAATGTTGTCGTGACCCAGTTGGGGTTGGCTCCTTCAAACACAATCGACCCGGGGTAGATCGTGCCTCGCAACCCTGGGCATTAAGACGGAATCCCTTTGGGATTCAGACCGTGAGGTAGTTCTCAAAAACCGTGGTTTCCTTTTCACGAACTGAAATTCTAGCGACGGATACCCGGCAAGGGTTTGTCGCTGCTGTTCAACGAGCTGTTGAGTTGTTGCGAAAAGGTGAGGTCATCGCTTTGCCCACTGAAACTGTCTACGGTTTAGCGGCCAATGCGCTCGACGCCCGGGCCGTTTCCAGGATTTTCGAACTAAAAGGCAGACCTGGGCACAATCCGCTCATTGTTCACATTTCCAACATTCAGATGGCCGAACAATGTGTGGCAGATTGGCCGTTATTGGCGAAACGTCTTGCGCGAGCGTTCTGGCCAGGCCCATTGACGTTGGTGCTTCCACGTTCCCATGGGATCCCGGATATAGTCACAAGTGGAGGACCGACCGTTGGCCTGCGCTGGCCCAATCATCCTTTTATTCAAGCGGTGATCCAGGAATGCGGTTTCCCGTTGGCCGCGCCGAGCGCAAACAAGGCCAATTGCGTTTCGCCAACAAATGCCGAGCATGTTCGGAAATATTTCAATGAGAGCATTCCCTTGATTGTGGATGGAGGCCAGTGCCAGGTCGGAATTGAATCGACAGTTCTGGATCTTTCCGAATCGCCACCTCGCCTGTTGCGTCCAGGGATGATTCACGAGCGGGCATTGCTGGCTGTGACGGAAAAACTTGCGGCCGGCGAGGGCGAAGATGGACCGGTTCTAAAAAGTCCTGGCAGACTCATGAAGCATTACTCTCCTCGTGCCCGCTTGAAGCTATGCGCCTGGAAGGATGATGACGACTTGCTCCTGCAGCTTGGCAGCCAATACTCACCAGCAAAGACCCACATCATTGCCCACACCCGAATTCCTTCGGGCGAACCCTTCGGTCGAGTCTCGGTGATCCCTCATGATCCCGAGGCCTTTGCCCGGGCAATTTACGCGGAGCTACATCAGTGCGATGAAGCGGGCGCCGAACTTATCGTGGTCGAAGATATCCCAAATGCCAATGAATGGCGGGCCATTGGCGATCGTCTCAAAAGGGCGGCGACCGAATCATGAAAAAGCGCAAAATACGAAATGGCAATGAGATCTAACTCAACCCTTGCTCCATTCCCCTTACTTTGTTTGACAAAAAACAAAGTCCGCATTTTGTGATTTTTGTGAGGTTTATTTGACGAACTCCGCTGAATCCTTCAACCTTCGCCCGCGATGAGACGAATCAGAATCTTGCTTTTCCTGATGGGTCTAACAGTGAGCGTTTTGGCGCAAACAAACACTGAAGTACGGACTTTATCTTTGGAGGACTGCCTTCACATAGCTTTGGAGCATAACCTGGACGTGCAAATCAAGCGCTATGACCCGGAAATCTCCCGCTTCACACTGGGCGTGGCTTACGGTGTCTATGATCCAACATTTGCGACCTCGGGTGGGCATGACTATAGCCAATCCGCCGGTGGATTTGACCCGCAGGGACGCCCGTTCGGAGGAACGGAAATTGATGCCAACCGGTTCAGCGCCGGCTTTCAAGGGCTGTTGCCGTGGGGATTATTCTACAATCTCGGGGGCAACATGAATGATACCTATGGAACACGTCCAAATGTGGTCCAGGATACCAATATCATTTCGTTCAGTACGAACACGGTTTTCGATCCGTTAGGCAATCCTGTCGGCAATGTCATTTCACCCAATTTCGGAGCCACCGCTATCCGGGCCCCTTTCGAGAATGTGACTGGAAACATTGGTTTGTTGCAACTGCGTCAACCCTTATTGAAAAATTTCTGGATCGATAACCCGCGCTTGCAGATTTATCTGGATAAAAAGAATTTGAAAATTTCCGAGCTGGATCTTCGCGCGCAAGTGATCACGACGGTGACGGATGTAGAAACCGCATACTACAATTTGATGTTTGCGCAGGAGAGCATCAAAGTGCAACAGACCGCGCTCGAATTGGCAAACCGATTAGTCGCGGAAAACAGAAAACGCGTCGAGGTAGGCGCCCTGGCGCCGCTGGACGAAAAACAGGCTGAATCCCAAGCGGCTGCCAGCAGAGCTGACCTTTTGGCCGCGATTGGGACTGAAGACACCCAGGAACGTGTTTTGAAAGCCTTAATGAGCGATGATTATTCGCAGTGGAAAAATGTTTCGATTAAGCCATCCGAAGCGATGGTTGCTATCCCCGAGACGTTTAACTTGCAGGAAAGCTGGGAACGCGGATTACGCTATCGTCCGGATCTGCTTCAGCAGCAACTGACTTTGGAAAAACAGGGGTATATCGTAAAGTACCAAAGGAATCAATTGTACCCTCAATTGGACCTGGTTGGGGATTATGGGCTCAGCTCCTCCGCCGCGAATCTTTCAGGGGCCTTGGATCAGTTTGCGCGCCGGGATAATCCGTTCTGGAGTGTTGGAGCACAGTTGTCCATTCCACTGGGCAACACCAGTGCTCGCAATAATCTCAAGGTCGCCAAAGCGACCAAAGAACAAGTTGCATTGACCCTAAAGCAGATCGAGCAAAGGATTCTAATTCAAATTGAGAATGCCATTGCCACCGCTCGCACCAGTTTTCAACGAGTCGATGCCACGCGCGAAGCAAGGATTTACGCCGAAGCCGCTTTGGGCGCCGAACAAAAGAAACTGGAAAGCGGCAAGAGCACGAGCTTTGAAGTGTTGCGATTGCAACGCGACCTGACTTCCGCGCGTTCCTCTGAGATCCGCGCTCTGGCAGATTATAACATTGCCCTGTCGCAGATTGCGCTCAACGAAGGCAGCACGCTCGACCGGCGCCATGTGACGCTGGAAGTGAAGTAGCAGGCTTCTTTCTCGAGGCGCCCGACCGAGCAGGCTTCTAGAGTTTCCAACCTTTCCGGTAAGGCGGATTAACAAAGGCATTCGCCTCTTTGTTGTTCGTAAATCGACTCTTTTTGTTATCCCAAATCAGTGTTTGGGATGGGAACCGCAGGGCAATGGCGCCAATCAGGGCTGCCTGGGTGAGCGGACCCCCGTAATCAAAATGCGACCCAGCCTGGCGGTCCGTGCGAATCGCTTCCAACCAATCCCAATGGTGCCCTTTGATTCGCGGGATTTTCTGGGGCGGAGCATTTTTTCCCGAGAACTCATCCATAAGCTTTTCAGGAGTCAAATAGCATCCACCCGCGCCGTGCGAGCCGTGCACGATCATGCCTTTATCCCCAAAGAGAACTGCTCCGGTGCCTGGGATTTTGTCATCTTTTGAGAAACTCTCCGGGCGCGGGATGGTGGTGTTGCCGTCGTGCCAAACCAGGGTAACAGGCCCTCGCTCGTTTCTCGCCGGGAATTGAAACGTAATCTTTGTCGCGGGCGGATAAGTCAACCCGTGCCTGGAAACGTCATAATCCTTCACCTCCGCTCGAACGGTTTCCGGCGCATCCAAATTGAGCGCCCAGAACGAAGGATCGATCACGTGGCAAAACCAGTCGCCGATTGTGCCCGTTCCAAAGTGCATCCACCCGCGCCAATTCCACGGAACCCACAGCGGGGTATATTCGACAAAAGGCACCGGACCAACCCAGAGATCGTAGTCGAGTTCTGGGGGGATGTCGTAATGCTGTTTTGCTTTTTCCAAATTGGGGATCTGACAATAAACATTTTTGAAAGCATCACAGCTTGCGTGAACCGTATGCACCTGGCCAACTGCCCCGGCCCAAACCCACTCGCAAAGCTGCCGAATGCTTCCGCTGGAATGACCCTGGTTACCTAGCTGTGTCGTTACTTTGTACTTTTTGGCAGCGGCCATTAACGCCTGAACTTCATGGATGTTGTGAGCGAGAGGTTTTTCGCAGTAAACATGTTTGCCCCTGCGCATGGCTTCCATGGCAATGACCGCGTGGGTGTGATCGGGCGTGCCAATCACCACGCCGTCGATTTCTTTCCCCATTTTGTCGAACATCACCCGATAATCCTTGAACTGTTGGGCTTTGGGGTATTTTTGAAAAGTTTTGGCGGCGTACTTTGAATCCACGTCACAAAGCGCGACGATGTTTGCCCCTTCATTCGCGACCTGGTCCGTATCCCCGCCGCCCTGGCTTCCAACCCCGATCCCAGCCACGTTAACCTTGTCATTGGCCGAGATGGTCCGTCCTCGCGCCAAAGTTTCAGGAGCTATGTAAAACAAAGCGGTGGCAGCGCCGGCGCCTCGAAGGAATTGTCGCCGGGTAAAATTGGGGAATGGACGATTAAGCATAGGTGGGTTGTTTTTATGGGGGATTTCGAGGAAGAGCGCAAGTCTGCTCTTAAATGGAGGTCAATTCTGAGCGCTCCACCCATCCTCCAACAAAATTACAATGCGCGCGTGGCTAGTGGGTCGATTTCGCCGCTAATGAGTAGCAACGGAGTTCGCGATCATTCCTGACGAAGATGTTCCGATTGGCAAAAGCGGGCGCCGCCCACGCAAACTTATTACTAAATAAAATTCCCGTGGGTTCAATCAAATGAGTTCGGCTGACTTCTCTGTATCCGTCTGGAGCAAGCTGTGCCCGGACCAAATCGCCTTGATCGGTAAAAAGCAACACCGAAGGCCCGTTCGGTGTCAGGTGAACGCAGGCCCCTGGTCTTAAAGCGGTGACACGGTTGGTTTGCCAGAGTTCATTTCCAGTGGCGGCATCGAGGCAGACAAAGACTCCTCCAGAACGCGGGCTGTAAACAAAATTATCTCGAAAAAGCGGTGTCGAGGTGTCGCTCAGAATTCGGCGTGTGCCTGAAGGAGTGTCGGGCCAGAGCACTTTTGCTGTCGGTTGCTCCTTATTGAGTTGGAACATCAGGCCGCTGACCAGCAGTCGATCTGCGTGAACGACGGGAGACGATACGGCAGAAAAGCCGGGACTTCCGCCGGATACAGTCGGTTCGCGCCAGTAAACAGCGCCGTTGGTGGGGTTCAGCGCCGTGATCGATTGCCGCATCCAAACAATGAGCTGCCGGGTGCCGCCGGCGGAAATGATGACCGGAGAACTCCAGGTGGCGAATTCACTGAGCGCCTTCCAGACCTCACGACCAGTGACCAGATCGAACGCGACCACACCCGCCGCGGGTCTCCCGCCAATCGCGGCGATCAGCAGGTTGCCATCGATCAGCGGTGAGGCGTCCAGCGAACTTGAAGGGAGTTGATATTCGGTGGCGAGATCGTGTTTCCACAGGACTTTTCCCGTGCGGGCATCCAGGCACTCGAGTATGTAAAACATGCTGAGGGCGTAAACGCGGCCATTATGAGTGATGGGCGTGGCCCCTGTACCGCGCATCTGTTCCGGGCTGAAAAACCATTCCGGCGGAGAAGCGTCATGTTGGGTCATCCAAACGCGTTTTCCAGAACGGGCATTGAAACACAAAACTCTCTCGTGGGCGGAACGTTCTTCCACCACGAGATCGCTCAGATAAACCATCCCTTTTGAAACGATCGGGCTGGAATAGCCGAAGCCTACATCAACCTTCCATTTCAGGGGCAACCCGCCGGCCGGGAATGAGGAAAGAATACCCGATTCAGTCCAGACGCCGTCGCGGTTGGGGCCGCGCCACTGAGGCCAATCCGAAGCGATGAGTGTTCCCTGAATCAGCAGAGGTAAGAGCCATGAAAGTTTTCTCACTACGGGAAAGCAAAAACGAATATTGTGAAATAAGAAAGACAAAAGAAGGACAAGAGCGAATTCGGTAGGGGACCCACGCTTATCAGTCAGACTGAGCGGGTTCGAGGCACTCCTTTTTTTATTTCCTTACTCTACCCGCCCGCGCATAGTCGCGTGTAGCTGTAATGAGGACTTTGACATGCACCATCTGGACGTAACAGAACGTGAATAAGGACGCCGAGCCTCCGTTCGCTGCTATAAACTTGAGCTAATCCTAAGTAATAAAAGTCATGAAGAATACAATAAGCAACATAACGACATTGGGCATGCTCATGGCCCTCACAGCAATCGCAGCCCTGGGCCTGGCGTCGCCGGTTCGCGCCGGTGGCGCCTCGTTTTACCCCACTGTGACCAACGTCAGCCAGTTAATCGCCGACATCAATTATGTCAACACAGCTGGCGGCACATTCACGATTAATCTGCAGCCCAACACGATCTTCGTTCTGCTAACAGTTACCAGTTCCGACGGGTTCGGCGCAAACCTCCTGCCTATCATCGGCGACACGAAGGCCGTCAATCTGACGATCATCGGCAACGGTAACACCATCCGACGGGACGCAACTAATGTTAATGCACATGAGGTGCGTCTGTTCGAAGTGGCCAAGGGATCTTCGCTGACACTGCATCAGATGACTCTGCAAAACGGCTACTCTTATGCGTACAACGGCGGCGCCATCTACAATTTCGGCACACTGGTCATTTCCAACTGCATCCTTTCCGGCAACACCGCCCACTACAGCGGGTACATCTCTTCTCTCCTCGGTGGCAAAGGCGGCGCCATCTACAACAACACCGGCACAGTGAACATTAGCGACAGTTTCCTATCCGGCAACTTCGCCACGGGCAATTATGCGTATGGCGGCGCCATCTACAACGACTCTGGGACCGTGATGATCTCCCATAGCACCATTTCCGGCAACTCCGCTGGCGGCGGTGTCAGTGAAGACGCCAGTTTGGCTGAGGGCGGCGGCATCTACAACAATGGGACGGTGACGGTCGAAAACTACAGCAGTATCACCGGGAACGGAGCCGCCGATTTTGGCCCGGACGTGTACAATCTTGGCTCGCTATACGTGGATGGCACCAGCACGATCGGCGTTATCGATGGCTACTCCGCCATTGGATGGAGCCCTGTGCTGAGTATCAACGCCTGGTCGTCCACCGCCCATCAGCTCGTGCTCTCCTGGAGCACGAACTATACGGGCTACACGTTGCAAAGTTCAACCGACCTCGGCTCGACGAATTGGACGAACTGCGCGAGCCCAACCGCCTTGGGCCCTTACTATGTCGTTACCAATTCGATGTCCGCCGGCGCGCAATTCTTCCGGCTCAAGCGATGAAACGCGACGGGGCGATGAAAGGGTCTGATTCTTCCCGAGTGGGAAGAATGCGGGCAGGAACGGTATCGTGTCACCGATTCCAGAACTTATCACTTATCCAATGAATGGATGGCGTGGCGCAGGCGGCGTTCGATGGAGTGATGCCGCTCCGGCTCCAGGACCTTCGAGCCATCCTCCTCACGCACGTAAAAGCTGTCGATAGCAGCTCCTTTTTCGGTCGCGATCCTTGCGGCGGAGATATCGAGCGCGAGCTCGCTCAGGGTTTGCGATATGACATAAAGCAAACCAATCCGATCTTCGGTTTCTATCTCCAGCAAGGTCCTGGTTTCAGACACCTCGTTGTCGAAATGAATCCGCGTGGCGATGCGTTCCCCGGCATAAGCTTGAAAGATCGGGCGGGCCAACTTCTGTTTGGCGATGAGCGCCTCAAAATCCACCTCTTCACCTGTGAGAGATTTCACGAGAACATTCTCGAACTTGTCGCGTTGCTCGGCTCCAGCCAGGTTGCCGGTTCTGCCATCGTGCGCAAAAAACGTATCCAGCACGATGCCATCCTGGCGGGTGGAAATTTGCGCGCTTAAAATATTGAGGCCGGCGCCACTGAAAGAACCGGCAATTTTGCTGAACAACCCGGCGCGGTCCCAGGTGCAAATCTTGACGGCGTTGCAACCTCGGTCCGGTTCGCTCCGCCAGGTGACCACTGGCACCAGTGCGCTTTCTTCCTCAAGAATCAGCTGTTGCATGAAGCGGTGTGTCAGGGTGAGATCATCCACAATTTCACGGGCGCTATGAATCTGGAAATAACGTCCTGGCAGGTTGGCAAAATGAGCCAGCAACTCCTCTTCCGCCAGTTCTTCGGGCATCTGTTTGCGAACCTCCTGCATCAATAGTTCGCGTTGTTTTTCCTCGGCACGAACAAACTCGGTCGCACCCGTCAATAGATGCAGGGTTTTATGGTACAGAGCCCAGAGTAAAGAGTCCTTAAACCCGTTCCAGAGCTTATCACTGGTCGCCAGCGCATCAACAAAGGTGTGCAAGGAAAGCAGAGCAAGGTTTTCGGGGTTTTGCATCTGTTTGGCAAACTGGCTGATCACGGCCGGGTCATCCAGATCGCGTCTTTGCGAGAGATTTGCCATGAGCAAATGGTTTTCAATCACCAGCAAAAGCGCCTGCGACGCTCCGCCATCCAATCTCAGGCGGCGAGCGACCCGGGCAGCTAATTCGCTGCTGACAGCCGCATGGTTTCCATGGCCTTGAGGTTTGCCCACATCATGAAGCAGCAACGCCAGGTAGAGAATAAAAGGTCGATCCAGGCTGTGGAATAATGGAGCGTAAGCTTGGCGCGGAGGCGCCTGAGCTTCCCAAATCCGGTCGAGCTGTTCGATGCACATCAGCGTGTGCTCATCGGCGGTGTATTGATGATAAAACTCGTGTTGCACCAGGCAGGTGAGCTTTCCAAACTCGGGAATGTATTTGCCTAGAAAATCGACCTCGTGCATTGCGCGCAAAATTGGAGCCACGTTTCCGCGCTGATTCAATATGGTGAGGAAAGTTTCGCGCACGTGCTCGTCCGAAAGAAATGAGCGATCGACGAGCGATAATTGATTCCGGATCAGTTGCGCCAGGTCGGCGTGCAAACGCAAGCCCCGTTGCTGAGCGTGAAGAAAAACCCTCATCAATCGGCGTGGCTGATCGCGAAAAACGCGCTCGGAGACGGCATGGATTTCTCCATCAATGAATTTCAGCCCGTCCACAGGTTCAATGGACGGTTTGCGCCCATTGGGCAGGAATTTGCGAAAGGACAGGCGCGGCTCGGGAGCAGGCAGTAACGCCAGACGCCGCTCTAGAGTGCGGGTAATCAAAAAGATGCTGCGCGAATGCATGTACAAATCGCGCATGAATTCCTCGATACGTTTGCTGGGGGAGCGTTCGCGATAGCCTAGATTGTATGCAATCGCGGGTTGAAGGTTTTTGCTCAGGACATCTACCGCTCGGTTGCTATGATAATGCATCTCTGTGCGCGCGCGCAGCAGAAAATCATAGGCTGCTTCCAGTTGCTTGCGTTCGGGTTCACCGATCAATTTGTGGGTTTGTAAGTCCTTGAGGGAGCGCGTGCGGTATTTAAAAAATGCCATCCAGAGCAGGTTTTGGTAATCGCGCAAGCCCCCGCAGCCATTCTTAAGGTTTGGCTCTTGCATGCAGGCGGAATTGCCGAACTTGGCCCGGCGCGCATCCTGATCCTTTAACCGCATCGCGATATATTCCTTCTCGTGTTTGACTACGCATTTGCTCACGAGCGTTTTTTGGAATTTGATGAATAACTCCTCATTTCCCGTAATCAACCGGGCTTCGATCAGAGAAGTTTTGGATTGCATATCGCTATTCGCGACCTTTACACAATCATCGATGCTGCGGACGGAATGCCCAATTTTTAATCCAATATCCCAAAGAGGATAAAGCAGCCCATCCAGGATTTTTGAAAGGTACGGGAGAGGCCGCACGCCGCCCGCGACCTGGCGGTTGTGCAGGAACATGAAATCGATGTCGCTATGAGGATTGAGCTCGGCTCGGCCATAACCGCCAATAGCGACGAGAGCTATGGCGGGAAACTCCTTTTGAGCCTGCGCGGACAGGTTACTTTTGGTGGTTTCCCATAAATATTTCAGAATCAAATCAAGGATTTCCGCTCGGGCGCGACAAACTTCCAGACCTCCAGCTCCACCACGATGCAGGATCTTGAGCCGCAGAGTTTCAACCTTGAGAAAGCCTTTATAACGACCAAGTTCCTGGGCAGGCTGGTGGCCAGCCGGCAAGGTAAGCCGGGCTGCGGCATCCGCTTCCATTTTTTCCATCAGACCCTGCATAAGTCATTCACTTTGGGTGCAAACCCCAGTCAACGCAAGCGAACAGCCCAAAATCGATGCCTCTATGTGAGTTGCGCTCGAGCGCGCAAATTTCCAGGAGTGAATCCTTGCGCCCGAAGCTCGCGAAGACTCAGCGCGTCATGCCGCTTCGCCAGGCGCGCCCCGGAATCATCGGTAATCAGCGAGCAATGATAGAAAGCTGGTATTGGCAAGTTCAGTGCTCGGTAAATCAGTATCTGCCGGGCGGTCGAGAGTAAAAGGTCCGCTCCACGCACTACTTCGGTAATTTGCATGGCGGAATCATCAACAACTACCGAGAGCTGATACGATGGACCGGCGTCCCGACGCCATACCACGAAATCTCCAAAGTCTTTGCCCGCCTCAAATTGTTGCTGGCCGAAATGACCGTCAACAAACGAAACCACTTGCCCGTCAGAGACTCGAAAACGCCAACTGCCAATAGTTAGATCTGCGCTCTTTGGCTCCGATTCCGTATCATGGCCCGTACCTCCGGGTTTTGGGCGGCAAGTTCCAGGATAAATCGGCTCATCCTCTGCGCCCTGAGGAGCGCCCAAGGCGCGCGCGACATCTCGACGGGAGCAACGGCAAGGATAAATGAAGCCGCCGGCCTGCAGCTTCTCAAATGCGTTTACGTAATATTCCCGCCGCTCACTCTGATTGTACGGACCGAAAGCGCCATCACAATCCGGACCCTCCTGCCATTCCAGGCCAAACCAGTGCATGTCTTCGATCATAGCTGCTACAAACTCAGGCTTGCAGCGCATTGGGTCCAGATCCTCGTTCCGCAAAATCAAAGTTCCGGTGCGCTCACGTGCGCGCTCCTGGGCTACCCAAAATGTGCTGGCATGGCCGAGGTGCAACAGTCCTGTCGGAGAAGGAGCCAATCGGCCGCGGTATGGCTTTTCGGAAGCGCTGTTCAAATCAGGCTGATCTCACTTTTAATCCACCAGCCGTTTAGTGATTTCTCCATAAGCATCGATCCGGCGATCTCGCAAGAATGGCCAGTGCGTGCGTGTGACATCCACTTTGCCCAAATCGACCGGAACGACCAGCACTTCCTCCTGGTCAGCGCTCGCTTTTGCCAGTAATTCTCCCGAGGTTCCAGCGACAAAACTTTGTCCCCAAAATTCTATGCCCTCACCGGCCAGTTTCTCATGTCCGATGCGATTGGGCACCGCAACATAACAGCCGTTGGCAATGGCATGGCTTCTTTGGATTGTTTCCCAGGCGTCGTGTTGTCGCTCGCCGTGCTCACCTTTTTCCTCCGGATGCCACCCGATAGCTGTGGGATAAAAAAGAATCTCCGCCCCAGCCATGGCAGTCAGGCGTGCCGCCTCGGGGTACCACTGGTCCCAGCAAACCAGCACGCCTACTTTGCCGTACTGGGTTTGCCAGGCGCGGAAACCTAGATCCCCGGGTGTGAAGTAAAACTTTTCATAATAAAGCGGATCATCCGGAATATGCATTTTACGATATCGTCCCAATAATGCGCCATCTGCATCAATAACAACGGCTGTGTTGTGATAAAGGCCCGGTGCGCGCTTTTCGAACAAAGACGCGATGATCACAACCTTCCTTTGTTGGGCCAACTTTTGGAACGCTTCTGTCGTTGCTCCCGGGATCGGCTCTGCAAGCTCGAAGAACTTGTGATCTTCCGACTGGCAAAAATATTGAGAACGGAACAATTCCTGTGTGCAAATGATTTGAGCGCCGCGGTTGGCCGCCGTTTCGGCTGCAGCGAGAGTTTTTTTCAGATTGGTTTCCGGATCCGGGGCGCAAGGCCTTTGGATTAAGCCGAGCTGAACAACGCGTGATGCTGTGGTGTGACTCATTTGCCAGAAAAAGGCAGTCCGGTTGAAGGGGCGGGGGTGCTATTAAAAGTGTCGCTCATAGAAGCGCGCCCGTCCCGGGCGCAGCAATTTTGGCTAAGGAACAAGCGCATTCTAATTCGCTGACCATTACCGGTCGAACGTTGCTGCGCCCGGGACGGGCGCGCTTCGCACTCAACTAGCCGCGTACATCCGCTCGGTTCGGTCCAAAACTTGAGTTGCGCCCTTGGATTGCGTCTCCGATGGAGCTGTTTGGCCGAAGAGTTCACGCATGAATTTGCCAAGCGTTTCGTTGGTCGGGCCATAGCCGGAGTGGTAAATGTAATGCTCCAGATCATAGAGCAATTCATCGCCGCTGGCGTAGCGTTTGTCCAGGTCGCGGGCAAGTGCGCGATGGAGGATTTCATTCAGTCTCTCGTCGATTCTTTGATCCAACGCCCTGAAATCAGGGATGGGCAGGTTCATCATTCGTTGCCGTGATTCTTCCGGGTTGGCGCCTTTGAAAAGATTTCGGCCCAGCAACAAGTGCGCCAGAACCACTCCCGCGGAAAATAGATCGGAGCGCTTGTCGGTAATTTGAAAGTTTGCCTGCTCGGGACTCATGTAATCCGCCTTGCCGGCAACGACTTCCCCTTCATTATCAATTAAGAACCCTCTGGCTTTGGCAATGCCGAAATCAGTCAGTTTCACATCCCCCTCAAAGGCGATCATGATGTTCTTAAAGCTGACATCGCGATGAACAATGCCGAGGGGTTTGTTGTCCTTGTCACTCTTGGCATGGGCGTAGGCCAGGCCTCGCGCGACGCGGCTGACAATGAACACCGCCAATTCCTTTGGCAGCACCCGCTGTTTGTCGATTAATTGCTGGGCGAACTGCTCCAGATTGACTCCACGGATCAGCTCCATCGCGATAAAATAAATTCCGCGTGTTTCACCCAGATGGTAGGTCTGAACAATGTTCGTGTGGATAAGATCCGCGACCAGTTTTGCTTCACCAATAAAATTATCGATGAACTGTTTTTGAGTCGCGTAATTCTGGCGAACGACTTTGATGGCGATACGTTTGACAAATCCCTGGGCACCCTGTTGCTCGGCTTCGTATACCACTCCCATTCCGCCCTCGAAAATCTTGCGGACGATTTCATATCGAAACTCGTTTTGAATGGTGAAGAGAGCCACAAACTCATGTTGAGCCAACTGCGGCAGTTGTCAAGTCTCCCATAGGGCATAGTTCGAAAATGTGGGCTTTTCCTTGGAAACTTTTTCATTTTTCTGCTTGCGCCACATGGATGACACGCTTTAATACGCCCAAGTCATACGACTTTTAAGTTTAAGACCAAACATTAACAACACACTAAACACTATGGCAAAAGCACTCTCCAAATCTCAGGTTGCCGCCGCAATCGCCGAGAAGAACGGCCTGACAAAAAAGCAAGCCGCTGAAATCCTTGATAGCATCAGCCAGCTTGCTTACAAGCACGCTCGCAACACTTTCACTCTCCCCGGACTTGGCAAGCTGGTTTTGGTTAATCGCGCCGCGCGCATCGGCCGCAACCCTGCTACCGGAGAACAAATCAATATTCCTGCCAAGCGCGTAGTGAAATTTCGCGTCGCAAAAGCTGCTAAAGACGCCATTCTCGGCGCGAAGTAAACCCCTCTTCTCAGGAAGGCACTCTGATGTTCTCAGGGTGCCTTTTTTGTTGCTGTTTGCTGTCCTGGAGGTCAGTTCTTCGCGGAATGAATCAACGGAGCGTTTGGTATAACCGGGCCACAGGTTTCGTTCTAACACCCCATTCGGTATGAAAATCGCAGTTGTTGGGTGTGGCGCCGTGGGGAGCTTCTACGGAGGCAAACTGGCTCACGCAGGACACGAAGTTCATTTTCTTCTGCGCTCAGATTACCAGGTGGTTCGCCGCAAAGGGATCTTCATCCGCAGCCCACAGGGCGATTTTCACGTTCAGCCCAAATGCGCCAACTCCTCTGAACAGATCGGAGTTTGCGACCTCGTACTGATCGCCCTCAAGACTACTGCCAACGACCAATTTGCAAATCTCCTGCCGCCCCTGGTCGATGGGCGCACCGCTTTACTGACCCTCCAGAACGGCTTGGGAAACGAAGAGAAACTCGCCACCCTCTTTTCTATCGAGCAAATCATGGGCGGACTTTGCTTCGTCTGCTTGAATCGGCTCCAGCCAGGTCTGATCCATCATATCGAGCATGGCCTGGTCATGCTCGGCGAATTCCGACGCTTTCCCGAACCGCGTACGCACGATATCGCTTCCATGTTTCGTCAGGCAGGGATTCCCTGCAAAGTGACCGATAATCTCCAACGCGCACACTGGGAAAAGTTGACGTGGAATATTCCTTTTAACGGATTGGGCGTCGCCAGTGCCGCTGGTTACAACGCATTGGCCACTCAGGATTTTTCTTTGGAAAATCTGAGCTCTGTCGGGAAATGTTTGACGACGGATAAATTGTTGGGCGATCCCAGATGGGAACATTTGGTTCGTGAGTTGATGCAGGAAGTTATTGAAGCGGCTCATGCTCTGAAATTCAACCTCCCCTCAGAGCTCGTGGAGAAACAAATCGAGCGTACTCGAAGTATGGGAGCGTACAAAGCATCGACCCTGATCGATTTTGAACGTGGTCAGCCACTCGAGCTGAGAAGCCTGTTTCTCGAGCCACTCAACCAGGCAAAAGCGGCCGGTGTTTCTGTTCCGCGGCTGGAACGGTTATGCCGGGTTTTGAGCAAACTGGACCGCCCAGCCGTAGCTGGCTAGACAACACATTAGTTCTCGAGAGCCGATCGGGCTGCTGTACCTTTGTCGGAAACCTTGTCGAACTGAATCGCCTTGATCTTCAGAACGGGCTTAGCATGGCAAGAATTCGGGTTAAGCGTTCAGTTGTCGCGGTTGAGCAAACAAATTCGACAAAGTTTCCGACCAAGGAAATGCAAGGGTTTCTGCAGAATAGTTCTAAATTCCAACGCGCGATGCACTGCCGGATTTGCCCTGTAAGATCCCTATTGAAAAAATTGATGGGCGAGCTATGGTCGTTTCACCCACAGAATACCGTCATGAAAACCATAATCCGCTTTGCCCTGATATGCTGCTCGGTGCTGCTGCTCTCTAAAATGCCCGCGGCTGGGGCGAAAGAAGTCACTATTTACCGGGATGAATTTGGCATTCCGCATGTCTTCGCCGATTCGCTGGAGGGCGCCGCCTACGCCGTCGGCTATGCCCAGGCCGAAGACAGGCTCGAGGAACTATTGAAAAATTACCGCAAAGCCAATGGCACAATGTCGGAAGTGTTCGGACCAGATTATTTCCGGCACGACCTGATTCAACGCATATGGCGGCATAACGAAATCAGTCGTGAAAAATATCAGCAGGTCAGCCCCAAAATGCGCTCCGTAATTGAGGCGTATCACCGAGGCATCAAACAATTCATGAAGGAGCATCCAGAGCAAGTTCCTGCCTGGGCCCAGGAGATCCAGCCATGGGATGCTGTCGCGTTAGGTCGATATATCATCTGGGGTTGGCCTTTGGGTGAAGCGAACAGCGATCTGGAAGCCGCAGGCATTCACCCGGATGAAATGGCATACCGTGGCTCGAACGAGATCCTTCTCTCTCCAAGTCGCACAGCCATGAAAGCTCCCATCGCTATTGTGGATCCGCATTTAAGCTGGTATGGGGAATTCAGGTTTTACCAGGTCAGAATTTATGCAGGAGATTTTAACGTCTCCGGCGTGTCCGTGTTGGGAGCACCGTTTCCAAGCCTGGGGCACAGTCGTTATTGTTCAGTGGCCATGACGACAGGCGGTCCGGACACCTCGGACGTATTTGAAGAGGAACTTAACCCCGATAACCCACGGCAATATCGTTTTGATGGCAAGTGGCGGGAAATGCAAATCCGCAAAACGACAATCGTAGTAAAGGATGGCGACAAAAAGGTGAATCGAGAGTTGGAGATGGAATACACGCATCATGGGCCAGTCGTCGCCCATAAAGGTGGAAAGGCATATGCCATGGCCATTCCCTACGCTGAAGAAGTGGGCCTGACCGATCAGACTTACGCATCCATGACCGCGCGGAATCTTGAGGAGATGAAACGCGCTTTATCCCAGCTCCAGCTCATGGCCCAGAACGTGATGGTGGCGACCATCCAGGGCGATACATTTTACGTTCGCAATGGACGCGTGCCGATTCGGCCGGCGGGCATTGATTCCCATCGTCCTATCCCGGGCAACACCTCGAGTAACGATTGGCGCGGCATTCATCCATTTTCCGACCTCGTGCAGATTTCGAATCCACCAAATGGATATATGCACAATAACAATGTGACTCCGTTTGGGATGATGAAGGAGAGCCCCCTTACTCCGGAGAAATACCTCAATTATATTTACAATGCCACGCGCGAAATGCCGCGGCATCAGCGGGCGGAGATGGAGACCGAGCTTTTGGACGCAGCACATGACGTGACCGTGGAACAAGCGATTGATATTGCGTTTAACCCGCAAGTCTACCGAGCAGAACAATGGCAGGAACGGGTGAAAACAGCCTGGGCGAATGTTCCCGAGAATTCCAAAAAAACTGGCGCCTCTGATTTAGCGGAGTTAATAACCCATTGGAATCGGCGCAGTGAGGCTGACTCCGAAGGGGCCTTGGCATTTTATGCTTTCAAAAAAGGGTTGGGTGAAGACATGGCCAAAAAAGTGACGGTGCCTTCGGATATGACGGATGAGCGGATTGTTAGCGGACTGGAAAAAGGTGCAACCTGGCTTCAAGAAAAATTTGGATCGCTCCATATGCCTTATGGCAAATATTTCCGTGTGGGTCGCCAAGGCGGGACCCGCACGTGGCCGGTCGGGGGTGGTTCCGTCCAGGAGGCGGGCATGGCGACACCCCGGGCGATTTCATTTAGTCCTGTGGGGGGCCAGATGGTGGGGCGTGGAGGCCAAACCTCAACACAAGTCATTATCATGACCGACCCGCCGGAATCTTACACGATTGTGCCCCTGGGTGTAAGCGATCACAAAGAGAGCGAGCATTGGGATGACCAGGCTGAAAAGCTTTTCAGCAAAAGCAAGGCTGTGCGAACCTGGTTCATGAATCGGGCCGAACTCATGAAACATGTTACAACAACGAAAACCTTGAAGCTTAACTGATTCTCCTTTACTGAAGAACCTGGTACAAATCCAAAATTATAAATATGAAAAAACCACTTCTGATAACCTTATCGATCTTTAGTTTGGTGACCTTAGCCCCTTCTGCTTTTGCCGATGAATTGTCAGCATTTGCGGGCAAGTGGACCTGTCAAAAAACCAATGAAGATGGACAGCGTTACACCCAAACCCTGGAGGTAAAAAAGGACAAGTTCACATTTAAAGTCGGCACGGAAAGCGAAACCCGGCTGTACGCAGAAGGCGATGTGAAGGTGGACAAAACAGGCCCGTTCAAAACCGTTATCTTCTCCAACTTAAAAGCGGGCGGCTCTTCCTCGGACACGACTCCCATCGAGGAGACCTACGTCTCGATTTACAAATTCGCGGATGATGATTCTCTAATGGTCATAATGAATTTTGATAAAGAGCGCGATGAACAGCAAAAGCCCAGATTGGATGTTTATCACAAGGCGAAGCAGGCGGAGAAATAGAACAGAGTCGGGGGCTTTTCAACCTGGAATGCTCTTGTTCTGGGGATTCGACGACTGTTGTCTGATGGCAGGGGCCGTCGGTGTGACATAAGTGCCAGGCAATTGGTATTTTGGCTCCGGTATCACTCAATGCGAGCTGTGACATAGTGTAGGCACACTAGTGTGCCTGCAAAATATGCAAACAGTTGTGCTGTGCCGTTGAATTCGTTGGTCAGCCATTGACCAAAGCCAAGCATCACGAACACAAAGAGGCTCCAGACCAGCATTGTTTTGAGCATCCAGGGAACTCGATTTTGCTTTTCAAGGAATTCGCCACGTCCCACTGCGCCGAGCGCCAGGAGAAACGCCAGCACTTCGGCTCCGGCCAGGAGCCAAAAAGTAGCAGTTAGTCCCGGGACTTTGGCCAAAATAGTCTGACCAAATTTATCATTAAACCAGGACGGCTTGCCCTGGGTGACTTTCCCTATCCCGGCGAACCCCCACACCATCAAGAACAGGAAGTTGATAGCCAGCAAGGCTCCGCGCCTGCACCAGTCTGGGTAGGTTGGGTTCACGGAAAAAATCATACGCCTGGACGATGGCATTCGCCAGCGGGAAGGGAGATGGGAATAGGGAAAATGGGTTCCACTCGCAGACTTGCTGTTCGCGTCTTCAGGAGTTAAGAATTCTTCATGTTTTCACGAGTGACTCTTACCTGTCTGGCCTGTCTTCTAGTTGCTTCCGTTACCAAAGCCCTGGATGTTGGAGTTGCGTCTTGCGACATTACGCCCGACGTCCAAACCCACAAAGTGCCGCTGGCGGGTTACGGCGCGCGCAAAGGAAAACCTTCGACCGGAGTGCATGATCCTTTGCACGCTAAAGTCCTACTACTGCGAGACGGCAAGAAGATGATAGGGTTGGTCACTTGTGATCTTCGCTCCGTGACACCTTTGCTGAAACAGCAAGCTCTCCAAAAGGCCACCGACCTCGCTCTGACCGCCGATACCTTGCTCTTGTGCGCCTCGCACACACATGATGGACCTTCCATTTATCCGGAGAAGTTCTGGCAATTGCAGTTTGGCGAGTGCGATCCAGCGGTGATCGATGCAATGAGCACGGCCATTGCGGGAGGACTGCATGCGGCCGCGAAGAACCTGGCCCAGGCCCGAGTGGGATTCGGTTCTGAGCATTTGGAGGGCTTCACGCGCAACCGCCGCTGGCATTACGATAACGATGCTCGAAAGGCCGCCGGAGAAACTCCTGCTTTAAATTCGGTGCTTTCCATCATGCGCTTCGACAGCACGGAAGGCAAGTGCCGGGCAATTCTTGTGCATTTCGCAACTCACCCAACGATCCTTGGCGCCGATAACATGCTCGTCTCCGCCGAATGGCCAGGGGTTTTGCAACAATCACTTGAAACTGCATTCCCTGAAGCGGTAGCGCTTTACTGCAATGGCGCGGAAGGCGATCAATCACCTGATGGAGCAAAGGGTGAGAACGCCTTCGAGAAGGTCAAGGAATATGGAACGCGTTTGGCCGAGCGCGCACGGACTCTGGCAACGGCCATCAAAACCAAACCTGGAGAAACAATCGGGATGATACGGATCACACCGGATTTGCCACCAATCACTTTCAGCCCCGGCGCTAAAAATGGGCCTTACAAATCCTACGAAACTGCTGCAAAGGAAGCGCTTCCCAAAAAGGCGGAGATCCAGATCCTCCGCATTGGGGACACTGCGCTGGCAGGCTTGCCGGGTGAGCCTATCTGCGAAGTCGGCATCGAGTCGCAAAAGCAGGTCGGTGCGGCGGGATTCAAGAATGTGTTAACCATTGGATTGGCCAATGACTATCTTGGATACATCGTCAATGAAAAGGAATATCCCCATGCAGGTTATGAAGTGGACGAGCGTTCCTATTACGGCCCTGGCTTGGGAGCTTTCCTTGCCACAAACGCAGGCGGTGCCGCTCGACAGTTAATGGGAAAATCGGCGCAGTAGCTGACCCGATACTCATCCGGCATCGTTAGAATCACTGGCTGTTCTCGAAAAATTGTACAGAATAAAGTTTTATGGCGCAATCGATCCAGGAATTCATCGCCGCGATTGGAATTATTGACGTTCACGAACATCACATTCCAGAGATATTGCTCAATCCAGATGTGAACCTGCTTCACTTATTCCAGCAAAGCTATGCCGGCTGGACGCAATCTCGCCCTTACACCTTGCCATCGGAAACCCGCGATGCAGATCCCATGCTCGCGCCACCCGGGCCTACAACCTGGGAGGCTCTTTCGCCCTTCCTGGAAAAGAGCAGGTCGAATTCCTTCGTCCGCAATCTGGTCCATGGAATAACCGAGCTTTATGCGGCAGGCGAGCGAGCCATTACTCGGGGTAATTGGGAAGCGCTGGATGCGGAGGTGCGCCGGCAACATAAAGATCCGGAGTGCTGCCGCAAAGCTTTGCGAAGGGCAGGCGTTGAACAACTGATCACCGACCCTTATACCGATCCGCTGCTCGATCCAACAGCCCCCCTCGGCAGCAATTATCGCTCGGTGATGCGCATCAACGCGCTGGCCTGCGGCTGGCATCCAAAATCCATTGATCACAATGGTAACAGCGCCCAAGCCCTGCTGCGCAGAATCGGCATCGAACCCACTTCTTTCGACGATTATTTGGACGGAGTGGAAAAGCTGGTGGATGGCATGGCCTCGCGACACCAGGTCGCTTTAAAGAATGCGCTTGCTTACGATCGCGACGTGGCATTCGACGAGCCCGATGAAAAATTGGCGCGGCAGGCCTGGGGAAAATCTTCGCCTTCACCTGCTGAACGAAAAGCCTTCAGCGATTTTTTGGTGGATCGCTTGTGCCGGTTGGCAGCCGATAGGGATTTACCTATGCAAATGCATTTAGGCACGGCCATTCTTCGAGGCTCCCACCCATTAAAAGCCGCCGGCTTGATCGAGCGACATCCGCAGACACGTTTTCTTTTGATGCACCTGGCCTACCCCTGGAGCCGTGAATTGCTGGCGATGGGGTTTGTTTACCGGAATATCTGGATCGATCTGACCTGGTCGCTATTACTGAGCCCGTCACATTTCAAGCCGGCCTTGCATGAGGCGATTGAAATTCTTCCTGACGAATCACGCATGATGTTCGGCGGCGATAACTGGCACGTGGAAGAAACCTATGGGACGATGAAATTGGCCCGTCAATTGATCGGTGAAGTGCTCGACGAAAAAATTTCCAGCGGTTACTTTCGGCTTGAGGATGCACAGCGGCTTGCGAGCAAAATACTGCGGGAAAATGCGCTCGATTTCTTTAAATTGCGCCCGGCGCAAAACGACGAAATCAAGCAGGGATAGAGGAAAGAATTTCCAGCGCCCGCAACGTAGCTGAATTTCGGCCTTCCACCCCCAACTTTTCATAAACGTGTTCCAAATGCTTTTTCACGGTTGCGGCAGTGATGGACAAGATCCCGCCCACCTCGCTATTGGTCTTTCCTTGAGCAACCCACAAAAGAATCTCTGCCTCCCTGCAGGAAAGTCCAAGCTTTTCCAGCGGCTGGGCTGACTTAAAATTGGCATTGAATCCCGCGTATTGCTGAGTGCGTTCCAACCTTGCCTGGATGGCATCAAGCAAATCCCCGATGCTCACGGGTTTGATCAGGTAATCGTCAGCGCCGAGATTCATACCCGCGCGCACATCGGTGTGCTCACTGCGAGCGGTTAAAAAGATAAAGGGAATACGAGCTGTGGCAGGATCTTTGCGCAGTGCCTGCAATACGCCATAGCCATCGACACCTGGCATCGTCACATCGCAGAGGATAAGGTCCGGACGGTCTCGCTGAGCCAACTCCACGCCCTGCCGGCCTTCCCGGGCCGACAGTGTCTCGAACTGTTCCATCTCCAGCGCTTCAATTAGGTTTTCACGCAGGCATGGTTCATCCTCAATAATCAATATTTTTGCCATACAGATTCACTCGAAGCGCGTCCTTCTTGTACTCACGTAATTGATTTAGAACGTTCGGAAAGACGAAACAACAAAAAAAACCGGGCTAGTCAGTCAGGGGGTGACCGAAAAGCCCGGGGAATTTTCGAATTAAGTACAGCAGTAGGATAATGTAGAACATCGAACCAAGTCTGTACTTGGACCTGGTCCGAAACTTATTGGGCTATCAAAGAACAATTTCTTGCCCGAAATTCACAAGCGACTATACGCTGAATATAATCAATCGTCCTAATGTTGTCAAACGCCTTGCCACAACTATTAATTTCGATTGACTTCACTATTACTTAAACCAATCACCAATTCAACTATTTCCCAATAGTGCTTATAGCAACTGACTCTCGAACCTTTCAATTTGTTCAAATAAAAATCCAATTTCAGAACAATGCTGTTTACATAAGTCAGTTGATGGTTAGTATCGGCTCTCCCCAACCGGGAATAATGCATGAAAAAAATCGAGGCGATCATTAAGCCGTACAAATTGGACGACGTAAAAGAAGCGCTCTCTGCATTGGGCGTGCAGGGGATGACCGTTTCGGAAGTGAAAGGGTTCGGCCGGCAGAAGGGACATACGGAAATTTATCGGGGCAGTGAGTATACCGTCGATTTTTTACCCAAGATAAAGATTGAGCTCATTCTGCCTGACGGCATGATTGCGCAGTCGATTGAGGCCATTGTGAAAGCTGCGCGAACCGGAAAAATTGGGGACGGAAAAGTTTTTGTCAGCCCCATAGAAAATGCGATTCGAATTCGGACGGATGAAATCGGGGATCAAGCTGTATGAAATATGCAGGACGCGTGACACACCTCTTTTCACAAAGATGACCAGCTTGATCCACGAAAAACTCGAAAAAAATCCTGATTTTATTGACAAAACAGGATTGTGAATAACTCGTGAATAAGAGTTAATATGTTGTCCTCGCTAGTTCGAGTCCCATCGCCTAGAAACATCCTGCGGGCTGGCATTTTCGGTCAGACGTATCAAAAGCCCTGAATTCTCGTTGGCACATCGACGCGGGTTCTAAACGTAAGACGTTGGTGTGAAGCATGTTGCGGCATCTATATTTTGGGCGTGCCGCAAATCTGAATCTTGACAGCAGATTGTATTGGCGGCGCACGGGTTTGGTGCTAAAAGCGGTATCAAACAACCAGCTCAAAAGTGCGGTCGGACAGCCAGGTGAATAAAATGCTCGAAAATCGAGCTTTTGGGAAAAAAATGCAAGCTTCCGCAGACAAAATTTGGTCCACAGCGCAGGAACAATTACGCGGCCTGCTCAGTGCCGATATCTACAATCTTTGGTTTGCTCCCTTGCGCCCTTGTGCGCAGGACCAGAACAGCATTGTGCTCGAGGTGGCCGATGACTTCTGTGAGGTTTGGCTCAAAGATAACTACTTGAGCTTGCTTCAGGAAGTGCTCGCGGTCGCTTCTGGCCGTCACTTGCAGGTGCGCTTTAAAGTTTCTTCTGCCGACTCAGCGCTTTTAGCCTCTCCGATCATTTCACCAAAAGTCAAACAAACCGAGTCGTTGGCCGAAAGGAACTCGGCCGCACAAGACCTGAATTTCAATCCAAAAAACACGTTCGAAACGTTTGTTGTTGGCAATAATAACAATTTTTCATATGCGGCAGCATTGGCTGTCGCGCAAGCGCCCGGCAAATCTTACAACCCGCTCTTCCTTTACGGTGGAGTTGGGCTGGGCAAAACCCATTTACTCCACGCGATTGGCCAGCATGTAACCGCTCATAAGAAAGGGGCGCGCGTGGCGTACCTTTCCTCCGAGCGGTTCACAAATGAATACATTGATGGAATCCAGAACAATCAACTGGCGCGATTTCGCAAAAAATATCGTCAAACGGATGTGTTGCTCATCGACGATATTCAGTTCCTGGCGGGCAAAGAACGGATTCAGGAGGAATTTTTTCACACCTTCAATGCGCTGCATGAAGCGCACAAGCAGATTGTGCTCACCTGTGACAGGCCGGCCAGTGAGATTCAGAATCTCGAGCACCGGCTCGTTTCCCGCTTCGAGTGGGGTCTGGTGACCGATCTGCAACCGCCCGACGTGGAGATGCGCCTGGCCATCCTTCATAAGAAAGCCCAACTGATGGGGGTCGTGCTGCCCGAGGAGATCATCAATTTCCTGGCAAACCGTATTCGAACCAATATCCGCCGCCTCGAAGGGGCGTTGATTCGCGTCGCTTCGTTTGCGGCACTGACGGGAAAGAAACTGAGTCTGGAAGTTGTTGAAGGTTTGTTGCGGGAAGTGTTGCACGAAGAAAAGCGCAGTTCGATCAGCATCGAAGTGATTCAGAAGAAAGTAGCCGAGCATTATGACATTCGGGTGGCAGACATGGCCAGCAAGCGCCGGCCCGAAAGCATTGCCTTTCCGCGGCAAATCGCGATGTTCCTGGCTCGTCAGATGACGGATAATTCTCTGAGCGCCATCGGCGAAGCTTTCGGGGGGCGGGACCACGGAACCGTGTTGCATGCTTGCAGACTGGTTAAGGACCGGATGGAGGTCGATCCAAACGTCCGCCAGGCGGTCAGTTACCTCGAAAAGCAGTTGATGCGCTGATTGTGAGGTTAAATTAGTGCTAACTGTCTCCCTCCAATTTCTCAATTCACATTAACAGCCTGCTCGGGTCATGCCCGCAATCGAAGTCAGCCACCTTACCAAGGCCTTTCGAACGTACAAAAAGGAGCCAGGTTTTAAAGGGGCGGTGCGGGGACTTTTCCGGCGCAAATACGACCAAACATTGGCAGTCAAAGACGTCAGTTTCACAATCGAGCCGGGAGAACTGGTAGGATTTCTTGGACCGAACGGGGCTGGCAAAACTACTACTTTAAAAATGTTGGCTGGACTGCTTTATCCCACGAGCGGTTCGGCCCGAGTGCTGGGTTACGTTCCATGGGAAAGGCAGGATGGTTATCGGAGGCAATTTGCCTTGTTGCTCGGTCAAAAAAACCAGCTTTGGTGGGATTTGCCCGCGCGGGAAACGTTTGATTTGAACGGGCGTATCTACGGTCTCTCGCCCGAAACAATGCAGCACACGATCGACGAAATGAGCGAACTGCTCAAGGTGCAGGACAAGCTGAATGTCAGTGTGCGTGAGCTCTCCCTCGGCGAACGCGCAAAAATGGAGCTCATTGCTTCCCTTCTCCACCAGCCCAAAGTGCTGTTTTTAGACGAACCCACGATTGGCCTTGATGTGGTGTCTCAAAAGACGGTGCGAGAGTTCCTGCGCGAGCATAATGCCAAATATAAAACAACGATATTGCTGACAAGCCACTACATGACCGACATTAAGGAGTTGTGCAAACGTGTGGTTATTATCGACAAAGGTGTGATTTTTTTTGATGGCAGGCTTAGCGAAGTGGTCGATCGTTTCGCTGATTCCAAGCTTGTAACAATCCGCTGCGAAGGCGCAACCGATTGTGTTGGAAACCAGTTGAGCAAGTACGGTGAAGTCGTTGACCAAGGCCTCGGCAGCATTCAACTGAAAGTCAAGCGCGACCGCGTCATTTCGGTTTGTAAAGCATTGCTCGATGAGTTACCGGTGACGGATATCGATATTCAGGAAGTACCCATTGAGGAAGTCATCCGCCGGATTTTTGCCCGATAGCCTGGTCATCAAGATTCGATCCGATTGGGTCCACTGCTGCTAATCGCCGCAAGGTTGATCCATTCAGGATTCGGGTCCATTGTCTCTCGTGACGATTACAGGCATCGTTCTTCCGTTTCTCAGACATCAATGAATTCGAAAACCGGAACGTTCCTGGCGCTGGTTGTAGTCGGTCTTGTTGTTGGCGGCATATTCATCTTTGGAAAGAAGCGCTCGGGCGCTAACGTGACAGTCACACTCCGTCTCGCAGTGAATCCCGAAAATCAATTGGACTTTGTGATCCGCCAGGCTGAGTCCGCCAAATTCAAATACATTGTTGGCGCCAAATCGGGCGTGAAACCTGTGCTGGCACAGAAACTCTCAGTCAAAACGGTTCCGAAATTGTCCCTCGCTGAGGCGCATATCGAGGTCACAACCAAGGAATATGGGCAACGTTATATCGCAGCTTTCCTGGAAACACTTCAGGCCGACTGCGCCGGCCAGGCACAAATAACCCTCGAGAAGCAATCTATTGAATGAGATAGCGGTTATCCACACGACCATGAAATATCCCTCTTTCTCTGCGTCTTCGCGTCTCTGCGGTTTGTCTGATCTCCCGTTTTGGTTTCGACTTTCCCGCGCCGGGTCTCTGCGGTTAAATTCTGCCGGTCGATTGTAAAGCCCGCGTTGTTACGGTATGAAGGCTACCACATTGCCCAGCAGCCATCCGGTCCCCATTGTTGCGAGCCGCGGCGTAACTTCATTTTGTTGATTCTCACCCAGGTGACCGAGCCGTCCAGCGCTCCTATATTTCCACCGGTAGCCCCAAGATCCATCGAGGATTTTCCCTCGGCGCTTTCGTTGCTGAAGTCGCCCCCCGCCTGAACTGGACCGTTGCGGCCATGCGGCGCTACTGAGCGGCCAAAGCCGGGTGACCAATCGTTCATTTCCGTAATCAAAGGAGAAGTGGGTCCAAGATTGGTGCTTATATCGCTGAGCTTCTGCGGTGAAGACCATGTTTCGCCTCCTGCCAGAAGCTCCCATGGTGTGTTGGCGTGTCCTCCCAGATAATTATAGCCAATCACGTAGCCATAGCCTTGTTCCTGCCAGCCCTGCTCGGTGTTGAACGGTGCACCCAGGTTGGGGCATCCGAGCATCTTGTATGTGCCGGCGTATTGGATCATTTGGGTGCGAATCACCGCCGATAAAACAGGCACCGAGTCATCCACCACGCCATTGGGTGTCCTGCTATCGGAAGCGCCGCTGGGGAGGCGCTGGTCACTATCGTTGGCATACATGTGAGTAGCCAAAAGGAATTGTCGCATACTGTTGATGCAACCCGCCCGCTTTGCTCGCTCTTTGGCCCCCATCAGCGCCGGCAACAGCATTGACGCCAAAATGGAAATAATAGCAATGACCACCAACAATTCAATTAACGTGAACCCACCTGAAGATCGTTTGAGCATAATACAAAAACCGGCCTTTATTTATCAACTAGCGTGGTTCAACCGCCCGGTAAAAGCGCCTCCCTTCTCCCGGTGTTATCGTATTGGTCAATCGCGCCAGGCCGTCTGTGGTCAGTTCTAATGGACTGGTCAGCCTGGGCCAGGTGGAGAACGGCTCAGACAGACTATTTGTTGCCCGCACTTCTATTCCGGGCAATCGGCTTGAATCCAGCGGCGTCCCGTCGGCAGTGCCGAACAATAGTTCGAGCGTGGTGCTGTTGAGAAAACGCGGAGGAAAAAATTTCAGCGGAGATAGAACAGAGGCGACCGAAACATCCAGACAGATTCCTCCAATGGTGCTGTGCGCGTAAATCCGTCCGTTGCTGTAGGCCGGGCTAATCCAGCATTTGCCGGGTGTGCTGGCGCTGAATTGGAATGCGCGATAACGCGCCCGCTCGGTGTAGGCGTTAGGATTCGGATCAGCGAGGATTAATTGACCATCTTCGGTCAGGATCAACAAGTTGGTATTGACCAGGATGAGTCCCCCCATGCCGAAATTGTCGGTGGTCCATTTCAGCTCGCCTGTGGTCAACTCGATACAATTGAGTGGCGCTGTCAGGTAAGTGCTGTTCTCGCCCGATAACGAATAGACATATCCTTGATAACAAACGGGGCTCATCCAGATACTCCGGTAATTGGCAGCCGTTTTATAATAAAGCTGCGTGAGCGACCAGGCGCCATTGTTCAGCCCCACCTGAACGGCAGCGGCGCCCTTGAAATAAGCCGCGCTGCAATACACAATGTTGGAATAGACAATCGGAGAGGCCCCCATCGAGGTATAAATTTGTCCAAACGGATAGTTATATTTCCAAAGCAGAGCACCTGTGGTGGGGTTCAGCGAAACCAGGCCGGTTTGAGTAGCAAAAATCACCTGCCGCACACCCTGAATCGTCGCGACGATCGGTGTGGTATGAGTGACTCGTTCAAATTGTGAACTCCAGGCCAGGCTGCCGTCGGCCATCCGAAAGGCTACCAGGGTCTGGTTATTGGTCGAACTGTTCAAGTTCACGAACACCAGATCGTTGTCAACACAGGGCGATGCAGCATTGTCCCAGGCAATACTCGAAGCTCCAAAAGCCGAGAACAAATTGTTGCTCCACACAACGGAACCATTCACGGCATTCATGCAAACCAGGTTAAGCTGTTCCGACATTGATACCACGCGGCTACCACTGACCGAGGGGGTGGTGCGTGGACCGTCGCCTTTATAATAAGGAGCGGTTCCCGCCCCACCATCCCCGGTGAAATCCGGATCCCAAAGTTCGGCCCCAATAGGCGTAGCCCAGAGACTCGCACCGGTAGCAGCATCGAGTCCGACGCAATATTCGAGCAAATTACCGCCCGCATCCTTTCTCGAAATCAGCACAAAGGCCCGCCCCTGGCTCACAGCGAAAGTGCTGAAACCGTTTGTAAGCGTCATATTTGTCCATACCACACTCGGTCCGTTGGAGGGCCAGTTGACTGAGATGGGATCAGGAGTAATACCGTCGAGGGTGGGACCGCGATATTGAGGCCAATCGGTGGCGAGTGCGATTGCCTGGCAAGTGAGTGTCAAAAAAACGGCCGCCGCTTTGCGACCATCCTCGGCTCTGGATGCAAAGGCACCTGCCATAGGAACTCCACTGGAACCATAGCACCGATTTGCTGAAGGGCGAAAAGAAATGTTCCGAATGAAACTCTTAACCGAGATTCACTCCGTAGTTTGTCACTCAGTCTTTTTGTGGTCGTCCTTTGGTCTCACGGCAAGTTCAATAATTCGACCTGGCAGCGTGAAGGAAGCAGCGTTATTCGTCGGTCGCGAGTACTCGCAAATATAAACTTTCCCTTTCCCGCTGACATGCACGTCAATTGGTCGTCCGAGGGCGGGAAAAACGGTGTGCACCTCCGCCTCATATTTGCCCTCCGCATTTTTCTTGAGCTTTGCCTGAAGAACATCGAAACCGACACTGTCTTTAATCGAACGAATAAAGTTGCCGAACCGGGTCAAAAGAAATGACCCGCGAAAACCTTCCGGAAAATCATCTCCGAGATAAGCAATGCCGCCTGGGCATGAATGGGGATCAAAGGAATAAATCGGTGTGCCATTGAACCCACCGTCCGGGCCAATGTTGGGAATGGGCAAAGTGAATTTAAGACCGGGCGGTGGATCGGGTGTATGACTATATGCTTTCTTAGTCCAATTTGAAAAAGTGTAAGGGAAACCGTAATGCTTGCCTTTCTCAATCAGATTGAGCTCCTCTTCGGCATCGGCGTCAGGCCCGTTTTCTGTGGCAAGCATTTCGCCTTTGTCATTCCAGCAAAAGCCGTAGGCATTGCGAATGCCACGCGCATAAATCTCGAGCGGTGGATTTTCCAATTTGGGATCCAAGCGCCAGATACAGGCGGTGATCGGGGTTTCCCCTCCGCCGTACCACACGCCATCCCTGCCTGTCTGTCCGCCGTCGGTGCGCGCACCGTTGCCAACGTAGAGAAAACCGTCCGGGCCAAAGGCGATATGTTCGACGGCGTGGATGTAAGCAGGGCTTCCGGGGTAATTGGTCGTAAACCATGGCTTGGGATCCACCGGATCGCCATCGGCGAAACCGGTGGTGCGATAGATCGTCACATGATTTTGCGCCGGTTGTATCGAACCGTCCTGTTGATTCCCGCCAATATAGAGGCGTTTTTCTTTATCCATGGTCATGGCTACAGTGGCAAAAGTCAGTCCTCCAATCTCCTTGCCATGTGTGACGAGATATGATTTCGGCCAAAGGATCTGGCGTGTCGTGCCTGTTTCCGTCTCGACCCGATACACATCGCCACTTTCGGTAAGCACATAAAGCACATGACCCTCGCCATCACTGGTCATTCGAACACAGCGCTGCGGCATGCGCGTAACTTCTCGCACAGTGAAACCTTCAGGCGGGTTCGATAAAGGCGCGAAGGCACTGGCTTTTTGTAAGCTTTCAAAACTCCGAAAAGCGCTTCTGGAACGAACTTTCTTGACCAGGGCCGCGGAAATTCCGCCGCCAGGGTTGCCCCAGCTGTTCAGCACATAGGTGAAGAGGTCGGCGACCTCTTCGTCGTTGATGGCCACGGGCGGCATTGCGCCATTGTATTTTTTTCCAAGCACGACAAGAGGCCCTGAAATACCTTCAACTACAGCTTTGATCGCGCGTTCGAGATTGCTGGTGATGAGATCTGATTTCGCCAGCGGCGGGTAAATACCCGGCACTCCCTGGCCACTCACTCCATGGCAAAGGAAGCAGTTGCGGGCAAATAACTCCTTGCCGCGCTCCATGCGTGGTTGCAATTCCTCGGGGGGCGCAGGTTGTATCGTTACGTCTGGCTCAGCGCCGAAATGCGCCAACGGAATTAACTGAAACAGGGTAATCCATACCAGGGCAAACCGGTGGAAGGCGGGACGGACGGCCCGGCGTTTGGGGGAAGGGAACAAATCCGAAACACTCCGTTTAAGTCTCATCATTTCCATGTCTGTTTTAAGAACTCTATGAAGTTCTTGTGAGTAATGCAGTCCAAATCCTCCGCTGTATAGCCGCGGCGCGACAGCACCTCGGGTATTTTTGCAAGATCAGCGATCGTATTGAGATCGGTCGGCGTTTGCTCAAAACCAAAAGCCCCATCCAGGTCCGACCCAATCCCGGCGTGCCGGGCGTTTCCCGCGAGCTGGCACACGTGGTCTATGTGATCCACAAACTGTTCCAGCGCGAGATTTGCCGATTGAGGAGTCGTTTTTCCCCTCACCCAACCCGGCACAAGCATCCACGCATCCATCGCGGAGCCAATAATTGACCCCCTGGAGAGCAGTGCTTTGAGTTGCTCATCGCTAAACTGTCGCACGTGGGGCACAAGGGCACGGCAGTTCTGATGGCTCGCCCATATCGGACCTTGAAACAAATCCAGCGCTTCCCAGAAACATTCATCACACAAATGGGTCACATCCAGGACAAATCCCAGTGCCTGCATCTCTTTCAAAAGCTCGCGGCCTTTTGCATTGAACCCGCCACTTGCGCCGGTTCCATTGGCGTAAACGCCCTGGCCATAGTGTGCCGGCCCAATGGCTCGCAAGCCGTTCTCGTAAGCCCGCGCCAGGTGATTCATTGACAATATGGAATCCGCGCCTTCAAGACTCAGCGTACAGCCAATGGGCGGTTTTCCATTTGGGGCTGCTGAGTTCCATACGTCCAGGTGTCGCTGCAAATCCGCCGCATCGCGAATGATTGTGATCTCACCTGCCTCTTCCAGCGCCTGGTACCATCCAAGCTGTCCTTGCGTTTGAGCCCAGGCCTGCGTTGCCGAACGCCAGCCGAAGACCGGGCTGTAGGCACTGTGCTCGACCCGAGCGATGAGTGTGGCCACACAAAGTCCCACGCCGCCACGCCGCATTTCGGGAAACGACACCGTCCCATGCGCGCGGTCCGGCTTGTCGGTTTTCCCTTCCTCCGCGGCGCGTATCTCCGAAATTTCCCGGGTCAAATCGCGATTCCACTCCATGGCGTTCATCGCCAGATCGAGGTGGGCATCAAAAATTAATCGAGCGGTTTTCATTTCACACAAACTGAGCAAGCAACAATACCAACACCAGTCCAACCAGACCGATGCAGGTTTCGAGCACTGTCCAGGTTTTCAGCGTTTGCGGCACGGTAAGATTGAGGCTTTCTTTTACCAACCAAAAGCCACCGTCATTGACATGAGAAAGAAATAACGACCCCGCCCCCATTGCCAGAACCAATAGTTCGCGATTGATGCCAGGCGTATTCGCCGCCACGGGCGCCATTATTGCCGAAGCCATCGTGATGGCCACTGTGGCGGAACCGACTGCAACACGAATCGACGCGGCAACAAGCCACCCGAGTAAAAGTGGAGATACCTGTGCGTGCTCAACCAGGTGAGCGATCGAACCGCCGACCCCGCCCCGTTCGAGCATCTTGCTCAAGCCGCCCCCGGCGCCGACGATTAAGAGAATCGCCGCTGCGGGACCGAGACTTTCTTCGAGAAATTTTAGGATTTGTTTTGCGCCAAACTCTCGCCAGAACCCAAAGGAATACATCGATAACAACACCGCCAGCAACATAGCAATCGCTGGGCTGCCAATGAAATTTGCCCATTCCCGCAAGCGATTGTCTTTGGACAGGCACAAATCACCCAGTGATGAAAGCAACATGAGCAGCACCGGAAGCAAAATGGTCAGCAACGTTAGTCCAAAGCCCGGAAGTTGGTTTGCAGCAAGCCGGCTCGAGGCAGGAGCGCCAAGGTCCAACGTGCCATCGGATTTTTTGTTTTCGACCCTGCGCTCCTTGATCACCAGCGAAGTGAAAATGGGTCCGGCGACAATGGCTGTTGGAATGCCAATGAGCGCCCCGTAGAGAAGCGTTTTGCCAACGTCAGCGCCGATTTGTTCTATGGCCAACATGGGTCCAGGATGCGGCGGGAGAAAACCTTGCGATACGGATAACCCAGCCACCAGCGGAATTGCCACCCGGAGCAGGGGTGTCTTTGTTTCATGGGCGACTGCGTACACAATCGGAACCAAAAGAATGAGGCCCACGCTAAACAACACAGGCACACCCACCACGAATGCCACCCCCAGCATGGCCCAGGGTAATCTCCGCTGGCCTAACAGGCGGATGAAGTTTTGCGCGATCACATGGGCCCCTCCCGACTCGGAAAGCATTTTCCCCAGCATCATACCCAGACCCACAACCACCCCCAGAAAACCAAGCGTATTGCCAACGCCTTCCTGAAATGTTTTCGCGATCAGCGGCAGTTTCATCCCCGAGTGCAAACCAATCGCAACAGAGACAAGCATTAATCCCAGGAAAGGGTGGAGCTTGAACTTGCCAATCAGAACTACCAGGGCAATGATTGCCAGTAACGCGAACAGGAGGAGTCCAGCCTCGTGGCTCATGCGAATGATTCAGACAGTTAGGCGCCGTTCGCGTGCTGTGACGCGCCAACGCTCCGTGGCACGGCCATCGCGAATGACCACCGCTTCCGAATGAAGCGCTACCGTGGGACAAATATGGAGCGGCGCTCCAAACAGACAATCTCCCACGACAAACTGCTCGGCACGGCTGGTTTCGATAACGAGATGTTCTTCGCTATGCGAAACAGCGGTTGCATCCGGGACGTTCAAGAAATGAACACGTGGCGGCGGATTTTCGGAAGCAATTGCCTTGTGGCCCAGATCCAGGCAAAGGCGATTTGTACCGGGCTTGCTCACCACCCGAGTCAAGACCAGTGCCGCGATCAGAAAGTCCATATCGGTGAACCTAGAGGCATAGCCCTGATCCCAAAGCACACAGGTGCCCGGACTACACTCGAAAGTTTCATTCCTAGCGTGAATTGGAAAGGTCGGGGTGCCCCCCGCCACAATTCGTGGCAGGGCAAGACCAGCGGAAAGCAAGGTGTCACGAAAGGCATGTGTTGGACCAAACGCTGCCGCGCACAATTCTGTTCGCTTTGTGAGATTTGTTTCGTGAATGTGACCATCGTAAACGTGTAATCCACCGGGTCTCAATCCAGGCGAGGTTGCCAGAAGGCGATATAAGGCGATGGCCGCGGCGCCTGGCTGGATACCGGTGCGATGTTGCCCGCAATCTATATCGAGCAGCACCTCAATTTTTGCTCCGGAATTCTCAAATGTTTTTGAAAGGAAACCCACAGCAGAAGGATCGTCTGCGAGGCAGGAAAATGAGTTCTCTCGAAACTTGTTTGCTAAATCAAGCAACCTTCGGCAGTTCGGCCCAACGATTGGATATGCAATTAAGATGTCGCGAGCGCCGGCGGTCGCAGCCATTTCCGCTTCAGCGATGGTTGCGCATTTGCATTTGGTAATCCCGGCCTCGAGTTGCATGCGCACCACTTCCGGCAACTTATGTGTCTTGATATGAGGTCGAAGACGATCCGTGCCACCGGAGATGCGAACCATGCGAGTAATATTTTCGCGGATCCGTTCTGGATAGAGAAGTAACGCGGGGGAGGGAATTTCTTCCGCATTTTGGACTGCAAACCAATCACTCATGAATACAACAGGTAATCATTCCTGCTCTAATGCCAAGTACCTGCCCGAGAAGAAAGAAATAAAACGGGACCTAATGCGGATTGCTGGAAAGTATTTTCGATATCAGTGTAGCGAATCGAACCTCAAAGAGCAGAGACAATCAGAGGCGCAACCGAACTCGTAACGCGTTTGGAGTGCGCCGCATCCCAGCGCTTTTCATTGTGCTTTCTTCAGTCAAAAAACTCTTAAGCAAAGACAACCAAAAGCGCCGGAATGCGGCGCACTCCAAACGCTTTCGCGAAACCTCAAGCGCTCCCGGATTCGAAACTTAACGGGTTGGATTCTTAATTCTTGCAGAGGCCTTCGACTGAATGTAGTCAAGATCGACACTGTTGGGCGCACCTGCAAAGAGACCAGAGGTGGCAGTCCGGGGATCTCGCCAACGATGGATCTCCGAGTGGCCATCGGCAAAGGAGAGACTGCCCGCGTTGCCGTGAAAGGTTGCCGGAATGTCCACCCAAGCCTTTCCGGGGAGGTTGATAGGATCGTACGTCTCCATTGGAACAGCAAAAAATCCATCGTTGATGGTCCATTTGCTTTCGTCGAGGATCACGAAAGTATTGGCGGGGCCAGGACGGAGCATTTGGTTCATCTTGAAATACACAAGGAAATCGCCGCTCCAACCTACTCCAATATATGATTGCATTGACACGCTTCGTACTACCAAACCGCGATTGCCATACTGACGCGTATCGCCAGGACAATGATAAACGCCATAATTTCCCTTGAGGTAATCATTCAGAGGGCTGGCTCTCAGGATATTGATATTGGTCATGTCAGGACCAATATTACCATAATAAACGTCGCCCCCCATCCATTCACGGGCATTGCAACAATAGTCGTTGCGATCCATCCCATACATCATCCATGCCAGGGTAATTTGTTTGGTGTTGCTCATGCATTGAACGCCCTGCGCTTTCAATTTCGCTCTACTAAGCGCCGGTAGCAGCATGGCAGCCAAAATCGCGATGATGGCAATAACAACAAGCAATTCAATCAACGTGAACGCAAAAGGAACCGACGACTGGCTAATCCACAGTCTGCGTGATTTGGCAGTATACATAAGCTGACACGAAACGCCTGGCGCATGAGTAAACAACTATTCACGGCGAACATGCCGCATGCCTGCGCACGTGAAAGGCGTGATTAAAGGTTTACCATCTCCCATACAAAAGGGCAACGCGAACTTTGGACAATGATCGCAACAAACGCCCGGAGCGCGAGCCGTCCTCGGCTCGCAGCGCGTAGCTACACTCAATCGGGCAGAAATTCCTTACAAAGCCTCGTTTATTCTGGCTGAAAACAGTTTCGAAAGGGCTCTTGATTCGTTGCCGCTGCGAACCGGGACGGTTCGCGGTCCGCCGGAGCGCGAGCCGTCCTCGGCTCGCAACGCGTAGCTACATTCAATCGGGCAGAAATCCCTTACAAAGCCTCGTTTATCCTGGCTGAAAACAGTTTCGAAAG
>Ga0163163_10000147_pt1 | contig 73154 bp, 56 predicted proteins | sample S65metaG_FD_119766 | JGI IMG/M metagenome (GOLD analysis project Ga0163163, IMG submission 119766) | Switchgrass rhizosphere microbial communities from Kellogg Biological Station, Michigan, USA - S6-5 metaG | ecosystem: Host-associated > Plants > Roots > Rhizosphere > Soil | place: USA...
GCGTGGTCGGGGCCAGCGTCAAAGCATTCACCGCTGTCCCGCGATACGCACGAATGCTCATGATAAAATTATAGGCTGAGGTGTTTCCGGAAAGGCGGACGACGCCATTGGTTGGCGCGGTCCAGGTGTACCATACCGTATAGACCCAGAGGACGTTGCCAGGTCCAATATCTTCCCCTGGTTCTTCTCCAGCGCCGTTATTACTCCCTTGAACCGTTACATTTGTTCCGCTTAAGACGATTCGATTGGCAAAGAGATCGTTTGCAGACGCAGCATCGAGCCGTGAGCCAATTGCCGCAAAGGCGAGCGCAATCCCCACAATACATTTTAAGCTGCAGCGCAAGTGGAACCTCAGTCCCTCGACTTTAGTTTGACGCTGCCTAAAATCAAGGGAATTTTAGTAAAGGTAAATTCGGCGGTCAATTCCCCAAAAGGACATGTGCCACACATATAAATGGTTTATGGGCAGACCAATCTAAGGCCGTGAAGTGGAAAGTATATTATCAAAAATTGTTCGGAAATTTTACCAGCAAAAGCCAGCCGAGTTGCCAAAACGACCCCTGCAGGCTTATTTCTTGAATTTCACCTGTTCTCTAGTGAGTGAAATTGTTCGCGGCAGGGAGTTTGGGGGAGAATTTTCAGGCAGGACCTGAAGTTGAAGAAGGCTGCCTGAGGCCCCGCGGACCATTTTCACGATATCGGCGAGTGAAACGTTGCGGGTATCCACAAAGGAACTATCGCCTTGGGACAACGCCAGAATACGATCGCCCTTATGAAGTTGGCCGCTCAGCTCGGTGGGAGTTCCGGGCAACACCTGAAGGACGACCGGATAACCCTCCTGCGTGCCGAGAGCGGCGCCAATCCCGACCGGGGCCACGCTTCGGATTGCGTCCAGCGCGTCAGCTTGTTGAGAAAGATCGGGCAGTTTCTCAGCCCAACGCAAGGCTGCATCTGTGTCTTTTCCTGCCCAGTCGCCATAGAGTCGAGAGAAAAACTTCGCGCGATCCTCGGGACGGATTTGGTCGGCCACTGCAAACGCTGCTTCCGGGTCCGAAGCCAGCATGTTGCTGGCAGTTTCTTGAAGAACAACTAAACGACCGGCTGGGTCAGATAATTCATTTGCCCATAGCGAAGCCAGTTGCGGATTTTTGGCGAGTTCAATACCCAAGCCGGCATCGAGCCCATAAGCGGCGATGGTCCGAGCGCGTTCCCGCGGCGGCCTCAACTCGCCCTGGGTCCATTCTGTAACTAAAGTAAGCAGCGCGGTTTCATGTTCGGTCTCATTGGTAATTTGCCGGGCGGCACGGATCGCTGAGGCGGCGTCACCGGTCGCAAGCGTTCGAAAAGTTTCACGAGTTTGAGTCAGACGCTCAAGCTTGTCAGTACTGTTAACGGCCAGTTGTTGGTTAAATGCCCGGCGATGCTGAATTGCTAAAGAATCTTTTGATGCCGCGGGGCTTTGAAGTGATTGGCCAGTTTGCGGCTGCGAAGCTGGTTCGAGCGGTTTATAGGCCAATGCGGCATCCATTCCCTGTGACTGAAGACTGGCCGATTGGACGGGCTTAAAAAGAATAGCTATCCCTGCCGCGAACCCGAAGCCTGCCAGAATGATACCCAGAAAAACTTTTGCTCTCATCAGTCACCTCATTCACGATTGAGTTTCGAACTGGATGCTCGAAAGCGCAAGGAAATTACACCCGTTGGAGGTCAGGACGTGACAGAGAGGCGGGCGGGCTATATATCTCAACAACATATGAAGAAATCCGTAGGGCTTGCGATTCTTGCCGCTATGAACCTCCTGGTTAGTTGCGCCACCAACACACATTCGAATTGGATTGCTCTGTTCGATGGTAAAACTTTGAATGGCTGGATCCAAAAAGGCGGTAAGGCCAAATTCCGTGTAGAAGATGGGCAGATTATCGGAACGAGCGTTCCCAACACTGCCAATTCTTTTCTGTGCACGACCAGAGAGTTCTCGAATTTCATTCTCGAACTCGATTTTAGGGTGGATGAAGAACTGAACTCAGGTGTTCAAATCCGGAGTCATTGTTTCGACACACCAACGACGGTATCCCTTAATGGAAAGGAAAAGATAATCCCGGCCGGGATTGTGCATGGCTACCAGGTGGAGATCGATCCCTCTTCGCGAGCATGGACGGGCGGGCTATACGACGAATCGCGCCGTGGTTTTTACCTGAACGATTTGAAGAACAATGAGCCTGCTCGAAAAGCGTTCCAACATAATGCCTGGAACCATTTTCGAATCGAGTGCCGGGATGACTCGTTCAAAACCTGGCTAAATGATGTTCCGGCCACTAACTGTAAAGATGATATGACCCGCTCGGGCTTCATCGGCTTGCAGGTCCATGGGGTAGGTAATAAAGAGATACCCATGGAAGTGCGATTTAGGAATATCCGGCTAAAGGAACTGTAGAAGGAGAAGGATTGAAAGCGCCGGGATGCGGCGCACTCCATACGTTTCGCGAGTTCGTTGCTGGCCAGGATGTAGCGAAGCGTTTGGAGTGCGGGGCATTCCCCCGCTTTGGATCCTTTTTTCTTCGAATTTCATTTAGGTAACTGCGGTGTCTTATTTTTGCTGGTATTCTCTGATTCAGTTCGCATTCTTTCTCCATGGATTCTCCCAACTCGACAGCTAATGGCTCTTCGACTTCGAACGATCCTGCCCTGCGACTTCCTCCAAAGGATTGGCCGCATGCGCCGATACATCGCATTTCGGAAAACGCCGTTTATATAGTGACTTCGGGCACATTTCACAAACAGCCTTTCTTCGATTCCGACCAAGAACGCGATTTGCTCGAACGTTGTCTTTTATCATATGCGAAGCGGTATGGCTGGCACCTCGAAGCCTGGGCAGTTTTTTCGAACCATTATCACTTCGTCGCCCGGGGCAACCAGAATTCTACAAACCTTGGGCAATTTCTTAATCAGTTTCATTATGATTCAGCCACAGAATTGAATCGGTGCGACGGTCAAGCCGGAAGAAAAATTTGGCATAATTTCTGGGATACTAAACTGACGCATCAATACAGCTATCTGGCGCGGTTAAACTACGTTCATCAAAACGCGGTGAAGCATGGACTCGTACCTCTTGCTAATCAGTATCGCTGGTGTTCCGCCGCTTGGTTCGAGCGTGTGGCGTCAGCGGCGCAGGTAAAGACCATCTACAGTTTTAAGATAGATAAGGTAAATGTTTACGACGATTTTTAAACAATCGAAAGCGCCGGAATGCGGCGCACTCCATACGCTTCGCGAGTTCGATTATGGCCAGGATGTCGCGAAGCGTTTGGAGTGCGCCGCATTCCGGCGCTTTCGACTTAATAACACGCGCGGAAGGAAGCATGGTGATCCACCATCGCTATGCGTACCAGTTATTCTCAGCCAAGGATCTCGGTCTTTCTCACGTGGGCTGCTGATGTGGCACAATGTCTCATGATGAAAATACGAAAAGCGAACGAACGAGGCCACGCCAATCATGGCTGGCTGGATACTTATCACACTTTTAGTTTTGCAGATTACTACGATCCCGATTGGATGGGTTTTCGGAGTTTGCGCGTAATCAATGATGATCTGGTAATGCCAGGTATGGGTTTTGGGACCCACCCTCACCGGGACATGGAGATTATCACCTATATTCTCAGCGGCGCCCTCGAGCATAAGGATTCTATGGGAAATGGCCGAGTCATCCGGACAGGTGAGGTTCAGTACATGTCGGCTGGTTCCGGTGTGCAGCACAGCGAATTCAATCCTGCAAAAGATGAGGCCGTACACCTGCTACAAATCTGGATTCAGCCCGACAGGAAGGGCGTAAGTCCGAGCTATGGGGAAAGATCATTCAGAGAAACCCCGGCTGGCACATTACGTCTGGCCACCAGCAAAACTGGACGCGAGGGATCAATCGCAATTCATCAGGACGCGGATCTTTGGGTGGGCAAATTAGACAATGCCGATCGTGTCACTCACGAACTGGCGCGCGGACGTCATGCCTGGTTGCATGTGGCCGAAGGCGAAATCCTGCTCAATGGGAAGATTCTCAAAGGCGGCGATGCAGCAGCCGTCACAGAAGAAACCAGACTGGAGTTACAGGCCGAAAAACCTTCGCAAGTCCTGTTGTTTGATCTGAATTGAGTAGACGTGACGTCAGACTTCCGGAGCTTCCAGGAATTCTCTGGCGTCAGTAGCTTCGTCCTCGGGGACTTGCACGAGGATACCGCCGGCAGCCATCGCATAACCGTCGAGGCTCAAAGCGGAAAGCTCGTGCATGATTACTGGATGAAAGTTCGCGGCTTCAAGCCGCGAACGCGCCAGGTGCGCGTCGGCGGGGTTGAAAGCACGCACAACAGTTACAAGTTCCATGACAACTTAAGTTAGCGTTGGAAACGAGGTTTTTGCAACTGGTTCCCGCTGCCGAAAAGAAAGCTGGTTCCGATGGACTGTTTAAGCTGCCATCGGCTGTTTGTAATCGGCAAACACGATAACCCCGGCTCCGGTTTGCAACAAGCTCTGCACATGGACCTCGATTTGTTGTCCAATGGCGCTCTGAGCGTTGTTAACCACCACCATGGTACCGTCAGGCAAGTACCCCACCCCCTGCCCTTTGTCCTTGCCCTCCCGTACGATGCGCAAGTTAAGGATTTCACCAGGCACAAGGACGGTGCGCAGGGACTTGGCGACCTCATGCAAGTTCACGTAATTAACGGATTGCAATTCGGCAATTTTGCCCAGGTTAAAATCGTTGGTGTAAAGTTTCGCGCCCAAATTCCGCGCGAGCCGGATTAATTTCGTATCCACTTCCTTCTCCTCGGGAAAGTCGCCTTCATGAATTCTGACTTCATTCCGGGTGTTCCGCTGGATACGGTTCAACATCTCGATGCCGCGGCGGCCCCGCGCCCGTTTGATAGGGTCTGCCGAATCGGCAATAACCTGCAACTCTTTTAAGACGAAGCGCGGCACGACGATGATGCCTTCCATGAAATTGGCTTCAATCAGATCGGCGATACGGCCATCTATAATAACGCTCGTGTCGAGCAGGAGCAGGTTATCCGGTTTATTTTGGGGCGCAAAACGGACATAGGGTATAATAAGCGAAAAATCCTCTTTGTTGCTACGCATCGCAAGCACGATGCCGATATAACCAAAGCTTAGAAACAACCCGAGCCTCACAAGCCAGCGCGTGGTTTTTTCTTCGACAAATTCGAACAGGCCGGAACGATCGATGAGCAGCGCCACGACCGTGCCCAGCAGCAGGCCAAAAGTCGTTGCGGAAAAAGCTCGCAACGAGAAACCCTTCAACATTTCGTCCAGGGCAATCATCAGCCAGCCAAATCCGAACCCGATCACTGCCCCGAGCGGACCGGCATAACTTCCTCCAATGAACTCCGGACGCACCTGGCTGACGGCGTAGCCACCGATGCTGCACAAGCAAACAAACAAAATGCGTATGACCCAAAGCGCCATAATTATTCCTCACTCTGTTTGGGCGCAGCCAAAGCTCGCGTCGGCACTGAAGCTGCCGCATCCGTTTTAGGGGGCTTGTGTTGCCACAAGATACCCCAGAGGCCCAACCGGTTTAAATTGCTGGTTGTAATGCTCAAGTTATCGGCGATTTGCGACACTGAGTCCGCGAGTTTCTCATTCTTCAGCAAGGCCCCTGCCAAACCCTTTCCCGCCTGCAATTCGTCCAGCACAGTCTTCAATACTACGGTGGAAGATTCAATGTTTTTCACAGCGCTATGAATTTGGTCCGAGTTGGTGGCCAGAATGGCGCCCAGACCGGAGGAGAATTCTTTCATTTCCTCGGTAAAGACCAGGAGATTGCTGCTCGCGTGACCCAAGGCAGGGCTGTTCGTGGACACCAGAGCATCAAGGTTGTCCATCGTTCCAATAGCCTTTTCAGAAACTACTCGCATATTACCAACGGCAGCCGAAAGGTTGGTCAACGTTTGCTCATTGAGCACCAACCTGCGAACGTCCGCAATCGCATCGTTCAGTCTTAAGGCAGTTTCATCAATTCGTTGCAAAAACCCGGCAGCCGACCGCGCCACTTCCTGCATATTAAAAGGTGCTTCCGCGACCGCAATATCTCCTTCGTGAAAAATGTCACCCGCATTCCGAGTGGGCATGATAGAGACGTATTGATCGCCCAGGAAACCTGCCTGTTCGATTACAAACCGGGCATCTTTGTGGATGACGTACTGCTTGAAGATTTTCAAGGAGCTGGTCACATTTGTGCCGTGGGGAGAAAGAACAATGTCTGAAACCGTCCCCACCTGGACTCCAGCCATTAAGACCTGAGATTTGACTTTCAGGCCTCCAATATTTGCCGCGCGCAATTTGATGATGTAAGTCTGCCCGGGGAAGGTCACCCCCTTGCTGAACTGCAGCAGTAGCAGCGCCAGCAGTACCAGCCCAATCAGCACAAACAGCCCGACTTTCCATTCGAGACGGGACTTATTCATAAATCAAAATAAATGATCCTTTGGATTTGAAATTCCATCCACAAATTGCCGGATGATGGGATCGGTAGAGCCGAATATTTCGGCCGGAGTTCCGGTGGCATAGACTTTTCGTTCGTGCAACATAATGATGCGTTGTCCGATCCTTTGAGCGCTGCGCATATCATGAGTGACAACCACCGTAGTCACATCCAGCCGATCGCGCACCCGGATAATCAGTTTGTCGATACTGTCAGAAACAATCGGATCGAGTCCAGTAGTGGGTTCATCATAAAGAACAATTTCCGGTTCATAAATAATCGCGCGGGCCAACCCCACGCGCTTCCGCATGCCGCCTGATAGTTCCGACGGCTTTTTCATTTGAGTACCTTCCAAATCGACCAGTTCCAGCACTTCATTCACCTTCTTCTCGATTTCGCCCTCCGGCAGAGAACGGTCGCGGCGGAAAGCAAAGCTAACGTTTTCAAAGACGTTGAGGGAATCAAATAGAGCCGCGCTTTGAAAGAGCATTCCGAATTTGTGCCGCACGTGAAGCAGTTCGCGTTCGCTCATCGGCACGATGTTTTCTCCTTCGATCAACACCTGTCCCTGATCCGGTTTGAGCAGCCCAATCAAATGTTTTAGCAAAACGCTTTTCCCTCCCCCGCTGCGTCCAATAATGACCACCGACTCACCTTTCTTGATCTGAAAGGTGACGCCCTCCAAAACGGTGTGCGAACCAAAACTCTTTTTGAGATCACGCACCTCAATCATAGCTTGTTAAAAACTTTCCCCAAAGCAAGCGTCAGAAAGAAATTGGTGATTAGAACTGTGATTGAAGAATACACGACCGCTTCAGTGGTAGCTCGGCCAACCCCTTCTGCTCCCTCTCCGCAATTCAGTCCCTTGTAACAACTGATCATCGCCACGATGCCACCGAAGACAAAAGATTTGATTAAACCGATTGCCAGATCGGAATCGCCAGTGTATTTCAACATGTAATACCACAAATAGGCAGGATCAATTCCAAGCAGGAATACCCCTACGACATAGCCCGCCCCAATCCCGATGGCGATGGATTCTGCTGTCAGCAAAGGCAAAGCGATGTATAAAGATACCAACCGCGGCACAACCAGATAATCGACCGGGTGGGTGGCCAGAGTGCGCAAGGCATCAATCTGCTCGGTCACTCGCATCGTTCCCAATTCCGCTGCGAATGCTGCCCCGACCCTGCCCGCCACCATGAGCCCTGTCAGGACGGGCCCCAACTCGCTGCACATGGATACGCTCACCACCGCAAGGGTAGCGGTGTCCATTTTCACCTTGTGAAACTGAAAGTAAGTTTGGGCGCCCAGGACCATTCCTGTAAATGCGCCGGTGATGAGCACCACCGATTGTGATCTAACACCAACGAAATAGATTTGATAGAGCAGGTCGCACCAGGCCACCTTGAACGTGAAAAGGGACATGAATGTTTCCCGGGCCAGTAACGTCAGCCGCCCCAGCCCTTCCACCCATTCCGCAATCCAACCACTGCCCTGGAAACGCATGCGCGGCAACCTAACAGAGAGTGTTGCTATTGGCTAGGGGAAGGAAGTTAACAAACCCGCGCCCGTCGCACGACGTTTCGGTGCCGCGAAGCCGCAACTGAAAGTAGCGCAGATAGTGAAAAAAACTCGCCGGCAGGGATGCAGACGCTCCCAGAATGCATCACTGGAGACAGAAACCGATGGAGTAGTCGTCCGAGCCTTCGCCCTCGGGAGCGATGCCCTTAGCCTTTGGATTCACCTCCAATGCCATGAGTTGACCATCAGCAAAATAAAGCACCAAAGGAGCCGGCTTGTACGCCATCTGGCAATACCAGTGCTTCGGGGGTTCTTTCCGCGACTCAAAAGGGTTGGGAATATAATTGCGGCCCGATGGTTCTCCTAAAACTCGAAGACACTCGTCCACGTTCGGCGATAGAAAGGGCTTGCCGTGCTCCCTCCAGAATACGACCCAGATCGCCATCACACTATTGCTGCCGGGATGGAACAGAATGTCCGCTGTGGCGTATGGCAGCTCGGGATAGATCGAATCCTTATAGGACAGCCTCGGAGCGCCATTGTGATACAAGCTTACCGCCCTAGGCTTGCCCCAGACCGATACGACATGGTCCATGGTCGTTCCAAGGCAAACACCTGCAAACGCCACCTGTGGGCCGAGGACCAGCTCGTTGAGTTGAGACTTGATGAGCTTCGGTGCAGTGTTGTTCGTGTCAGTCAAGAGCGAGGCACGGACTTCCTCCCCCGGCCAAAAATACATGTTGTATATCGCGCCGATATAATTCGTACCGACCAGGCTCAGAAAGCGGCTGTAGAAATCCTCAGCCACAGCAAAGCTGCTGAAGCAGCACAGGAGAAGGAAAACGGCCCAGTATTGAAGGGCTCGTTTCATGCGACTAACATAATCCTACTCTTCGTCATTCAATCAGGAAAACAATTCCTACTAAAGTTCATCTTTAGCGCTGTGATAATTCGTGAGAGTAGAACGTTGACACGAATTCCAGCCAATTTACGCGAATTGAATCATGCCAGGATTTCTTTCACAACTTTCCCGTATACGTCCGTAAGCCGGAAATCGCGGCCCGCATAGCGATAGGTGAACTTTTCGTGATCGAAACCCAACTGATGCAGAATAGTGGCATGAAGATCGTGAACGTGGACGACGTTTTCGACGGCTTTGAATCCGAACTCGTCGGTGGCTCCATACGTTGTTCCACCCTTTATTCCACCTCCGGCCAGGCAAACTGTGAATCCGTATGGATTATGATCGCGCCCGGCTTTTGCGACACCTGAACCGTCCAACTCCACGGTAGGAGTCCGGCCAAATTCACCGCCAAAAATGATGAGGGTATCATCGAGCATGCCTCGCTGTTTGAGATCTTTGATGAGAGCCGCCGCGGGCTGATCGATCTCCTTGGCCAGTTTGCCGTGGGCTTTCTCGATGCCTTCATGGCTGTCCCATGGCTGGCTGGCGCCGTGCCAAAGCTGGATAAACCGCACGCCACGCTCGAGCAACCGGCGCGCTATCAACGTTTGCCGGCCATGCACACCAGCTCCATACATTTCGCGAATCGATTCCGGCTCGCCAGTGATATCAAAAGCATCAGCCGCTTCGGTCTGCATACGATAGGCCAATTCGAACGACTGGATTCGAGACTCGAGCCGGGCGTCGTTCTGTCGCGTTTGCTGATGCTCCTGATTCAACAGCTGCAAAAGATCGAGTTGATGTCGCTGAGTTTTCGTCGAGCTATAATTGTTACGAATATTCTCGATCAGTTTCTCAATCTTTGTGTGCTGTGAATCGATGTGTGTCCCTTGATAGGCGCCGGGCAAAAACCCGTTCTGCCAGTTATCGGTTTCCTTGATGGGGTATCCTCCCGGACACATGACGATAAAGCCTGGCAAATTCAAGTTTTCCGTTCCCAGCCCATAGGTGATCCAAGAACCCATGCTCGGACGGCTTTGCACCGCATCTCCGCAATTCATCAACATGAGCGAGGGTTCGTGGTTGGGCAACTCCGCTTTCATCGAGCGAATGACTGCAACGTCGTCAATGCATTCCCCGATCTTCGGGAATAAATCGCTGACCTCGATCCCGCTTTGGCCATATTTCTTGAACTTAAACGGAGATGGAAAAGCCGCGCCTGTTTTGCGCTCTGTTTTGATATACTCGCCTGGCAAAGGTTTGCCCGCATATTTTGCCAGGGATGGTTTTGGATCGAAACTGTCCACATGCGACGGGCCCCCATTGAGAAAGAAATGGACTACACGTTTCGCTTTGGCAGGGTATGGTGGGGTCTTTGGGGAAAGAGGGTTTACTAATGGGGAGGCTTGTGCTGAAGGTGCCAGCAAACTGGTTTCACCAAACAACGCCGCCAGACTCACCGCGCCCATACCCATCCCGCAACGGGAAAGAAAATTACGTCGAGTCAGGAGCAGGTCCTTAAAGTTCGGCTGATGATGGGGGCTCATTGAGAGATTTTGCTTTCGAAAAAATCAGTCCACAAACAAAAATTCATTCGAGAGCAGCAGAACCTGAGCGTATTGCTCCCAGGGTGTCAGGGGCTTTTGTTCTTCTCCGGGAGGGCCGCCAAATTCCTTTGCCGCATTCCACTGCTGCGTTGACCGTTTGGTTTTGATTGGAGATTGGACCATACGGAGAGTTGGTGGCCAGATAAAATCGTTGTAGCTTAAACTTTGGTCTATGGAAGTGACAAAATCAATGGTGTCCCCTTCCTTTACCTCGAGGCTCTCTACTTTGGTTTCGATGCTTTTGTTGTGCACCTTCCAGTTGCCCAGTATTCCTTTGCGGCTTGAGACAATATAGCATTCAACACCGTGACCTTCCTGATGCTCGTGCTTTAAAGTTCCTTCGATGGCCAACGTCCCCTCAGTAGGGGCGATCCAACGGCGAATGACCGCATGTTGCCGATCATTGCCCGCATGGCCCCCGGAAGCGGTCAACTGGGCCCAACCCAGTTTTTCATCCGGCCATGCTTTGCCACCTTGCCAGGCCTCACCGGAGAAATAGGGAAGAGGAGTAAAGCCCTTCACTTGTTTGGTCATTTCGTCGAACTCACCGTAACCATAGCTCCATATGCCGGGCGTTCTCTTGATATCCGACGTTTCCTCAGGAGGCGATGCTTTCAAAAAGGCCAATGCCTCCTCGAGCTGGTGCGCCGTTGGATTACGCTGCAACACGATTTGATACAATTGTATAACACGACTCTCGGCCAGCTTGCTATCTTCTCCCATTTCTTTCGCTCCAACCCGCCCCGCCAAAGCGCGCGCTTGTTCCGCTACGAAAGGAGCGTTCATGAAGAAGAGTGCTTGCTGCGGGACGGTCGTCTCGGAGCGTTGCGGGTTGTGCATGTCCGGATTTGCGAAATCGAAGACGCGAAGCGCCCCGGGCAGGAATTGCCGATCGATGAATCCATACACGGAACGTCTTTTGCTGTAGGGAGCTTTAAACATTTCTTCCGCCTTACCACCTAGTTTACCATCGAGCTGACCCGACACAGCAAGAAGAGAGTCACGCAAAGATTCAAAATCCAATCGCTGGCGGTTCATCCTCCAAAGCAACTTGTTTTCAGGATCGATTTGCGAAGCCGATTTTTCCAACGCGCTACTTTCGAGCTTAACGCGAACGATCGGTATTGAAGCCGAACTCTTCGATTCCCGCGAACTGAGCGCTCCGGACATGGAATTATCGCTGGTTTGCTGATACACAGCCGAAAGCATGAGGAGCCGATGCAATTTTTTTATGGACCAGCCGTTCTCCATGAAATAAGACGCAAGCCAATCGAGCAACTCCGGGTGCGTAGGCGCATCCGCTCGAACGCCGAAGTCGCTGGGAGTTCGGACCAGGCCCGCGCCAAAATGGTGCAACCAGATGCGATTAACAAAAACCCTTGCGGTGAGCGGGTTTTCCTTACTGGCGATGGCTTCAGCCAGGCCAAGCCGCCCGCTGCCTTTGGAAAATGGCTGCCGCTTTTCGCCCGCGATGATTTCCAGGAATTGTTTTGGGACTTCCTCGCCTTTGTTGACGGGGTTTCCGCGTTTGAACACACGCGGATTTTTTTGCACCGGACGATCTTCGAGAATGACCGCGTAAGGCGGAGCGCCAGTGGATTGCAAGATCCATTTGTCAATCTGAGAGCAAAGTTTGCCGAGTTCGACGCGGGTGCCTTCATCAAAATACCACTCGAGATCGACGATCGCTCCGGCAGGCACAGCGGCGGGCGAATCTTCCGCGTACAACACTTGCCGAAGTTCTTCTTCCTCTTTGCTCAGTGCCTTGGATTTATCGGCGGCATCATTCCACTTCTTCTCGACGGCGCTGAGCAGTTTGCCATAGGTCTCAGCCACTTCCCGCATCGAGGAGGGTGCTTTTTCCGAGAATGCTTTTTCAACCACTGGGTTCAGTTTCTGCGTTGTATTCGTGCAGGAAGCAAGGAGAGCCCCGGTTTTGGCAGCGAATTCACTCGCTGGCAACGCCGCATAAGCGTTCCAAGGGGCCCAAATGGGATGAAACGCTTTGGCCGTGGATAACAAATAACTGTGCCATGCGCGCACTATTACTGCATTCAAATCGTCCGCCTGAACGAAAGAATAAAACTCTTCGCTGGGAAATTTTTCAACGTTAAGCACGGCAACCAAATAATCGCCGACTTTGTCTCGCAATCGTTTTGAAAGCGCTTCTCGTTTGGCGTTAAACAAGGATTGGAATTTATCCTCGCGGTTTTTTAGTTCTTTCTCGAAAGAAAGGTAAGCGCTCACCGACCCAGCGCCCGGACTGAGCTGGACCTCCCGTTCATTGCACCCTTGAAATACCCCGTATAGGGAATAGTAATCTTTTGTAGGTATGGGATCGAACTTGTGATCGTGGCATCGAGCGCAGCCAACCGTCAAAGCCTGGGTGCCCCGCATGACAACGTCGATCCGATCATCGATGATGTCATGGACGACCCCAAGAAACCTACGCCCTAGAGTGAGAAAACCCATTGCCGCGAGAGAATCGATATCCGCGTCCTCGGTCAGATCGGCCGCGATTTGCAGCTTGATGAAACGATCGTAAGGCATGTCCTGATTCAATGCTTTGATGACCCAATCTCTATAGGCTGCCGATTGGATAAACCTGGTTTCCTCACGGTCGCCATAGACGTAACCCTTGGTGTCAGCAAATCGGGCCACATCCAGCCAGTAACGGCCCCATCGTTCACCGTAGTGAGGCGATGCGAGCAAACGATCAACCACCTTGCCGAAGGCATCTGGTGATTTGTCCACCAGGAAGGCTTCCACTTCCTGGGGCGTGGGCGGAAGGCCTGTTAAATCGAAGGTGGCGCGCCGGATGAGTGTTCGTTTGTCGGCTTGGGGGGACAGTTGAAGGCCATTTAAGGAAAGCTTTTCGATGATAAAATTGTCGATGGGTGTCCGCGGTCCGTTTGTCGTCCTCGATTGGCCCGCTCCGGTTGTTTTTGGGACTAAAGGCTTTTTCACTGATTGGAAAGCCCAGTGTTCCGCCGCCCTCTTACGCTTGTCTGCCGCTGCAGTCGCGTTTTTGTTCTCTTTCGTTCGAGGATCAGGCGCGCCCGTCTTCACCCAGGTTACAAAATCAGCGACCTGCTGATCGGTCAGTTTGCCGTTCTTAGGCGGCGGCATTTGTAGTTCTTCGTTGGAATATCGAATCGCTTCAATAAGTTTGCTGCCTTCCGGGTTGCCCGGGATTATGGCCGGTTTGCCCGAGCTGCCGCCTTTGAGCATTCCCTCCTTGCTGTCGAGCAAAAGCTCGCCTTTTAGTTTTTCGGAGTCAACGCTATGGCATTTGTAGCAGCGTTCGACCAGGACCGGGCGAATCTTTTTTTCGAACAAATCAAAATCTTCGGCGCGGACCGACCCGCAGCATAAGAAACTCAGGAAAAAAAAGGCGAAACCAAACCGTATGAAGAACTGCTTCTCATGGGTCCGGAAGTGAGCGCCGGATTTCCTCCGGGTGAGGCCATAAGTGATCTCGATTGCGCAGAGCGGGTGCTCTGTGCTTTCCAGCCGCCACGGATCGGCTAAACGCATCGAATTGATGTTACACGATCCGGCCGGAGATTGCTGCAAGGATTTTAAAGTTTGATAATAAGGAGTTTACACATTGGTTTGGATTGCCGATGTTTCCGGCACGGCATGAACCTGCGACGTTGGTGGCGCGAGCATTCGCTCAAGGTGCTGGCTATTCGCGATACGCCGAACGCCATAGCAGGCGGCGTAGCGATCGGTTTATTCTTCAGCCTCGTACCTCTTTTTGGGCTCAAGACTCTGTTGACCATTGTTTTTGCCTGGCTAACTCGCAGCAATATTCTGGCCGCCTTCCTGGCATCTGCATCGCATAATATCGCCCTGCCGCTCATGCCGTTGCTGTATCGAGGCGAGTATGACGTTGGTTATTGGCTGTTAGCTCATCCACACCAATTGCCACCACCACTTTTGAAAGCTCCCTGGGAAGGACACAAATTTATCAATTGGTCTACCATTTACACTATTGGCAAATACCTGTTGGTTGGCTCGTTTGTATTCGCCACACCTGTAGCGTTGCTCGCGTTTGTAGTCACCCGCAAGATCGTCGCGCGCCATCACGCAAAACATCCCCATCCCACACCGACAAAGTTGCCGGGGGACACCGTGTGAGGGCACACGGCCTACATCGTGTCTCGATTGGGCCCGCGTTAGCCGCAAGCAGGAGCAGTCGCACAGACCTCGGCACACCATTCTTCGATTTTGCCTTTAATCGTATCCCGGATTTCTCGGATTCGAACGAGTTTTTCGTTGTGGTTGCCCGCGAGGGCGGACGGGTCGGGGAAACCCCAATGCAAACGAGTAGTCACGCCGGGAAAAATTGGACAGCGTTCGGCGCTTGCCTCATCGCAAACCGTAATAACGTAGGCGAAACTCTCGCCCGAATTATAGATGTCGGAAACGGCTTTGGTTTCATTGCGGGAAATGTCTATGCCGATTTCCTGCATGGCTTCGACCACAATAGGGTTGAGCTTGCCAGGTTCGAGACCGGCACTGTGGGCTTCGAATTGTTCCCCGCAGATGCGATTGAGGAATGCCTCGGCCATCTGGCTGCGGGCGCTGTTGTGGATACAAATGAACAGGACTTTCTTTTTCATGTCTGGGGTCCCAGTCAGGATTTGCCGCAGCAGTTTGGCTCGCGAATGCAACGGCAAGCGAACATTGCTGCGGCGGCGCCAAGCGGGGGAGCAATGAGGTAGAGCCAAAGATGTTCCAGATGCGAGGAGATGAGCGCGGGAGCAAAGGAACGAGCGGGATTCATCGACGCGCCGCAGATGGGTCCGGCGAACATAGCTTCAAGTGCGATTACTGCGCCGACCGCGATTCCCGCAGTGATGCCCTTTTCTTTGGCGCCAGTCGAGACGTTCAGGATCGTGAGCATGAGCAAAAATGTGAGAACGAGTTCAAGAACGAAGGATTGAAGTTCCGAGCCGGCGGGGAGAGTGGCGCCCAGCAATTTGCTATGCGGAAACAGAAGCTTAAGAAGGCCACTCGCGATGATGGCCCCGACGACCTGGCTAAGGATATATGAACCGACCTGGGAGCCTGGCAAACGCCGAGCGGTCCAAAAGCCAATAGTGACGGCGGGGTTCAGGTGCGCGCCCGAGATGTCGCCCACCGTGTAAATCATCGCCAGAACAATCAAGCCAAACGTAAGAGCAATCCCTGGGTGAGTGATCACGCCACCGCTGACTTCGTTAATGACGATGGCCCCGGTTCCCACAAAGACCAGGGCGAACGTGCCAAGCGCCTCGGCAACATACTTCTTCATCGGGGATGAATTAGCACGCCAAAGTGGCGAAAGCAAAAAGAAGCAGCGGTCATCACCCGCAGCATAAGAAGAAATGGCTGCTTCCAACACAGACGATTTGCGTCTCTTGCTTCACCTGCGGTGTTCAGGGATTAGAACTTCAGATGACCTGCAGACGGTGTCGGGTGCACCCAGTATCGCCTCAAACGTAACAAAGCAGTCAGCGGGTGGGACTTTAGTCCCATAAAAGGAACCTCTGGAGTTTTCATTCCTCCCATCTATATGAATAGTCGAACCGAATCGAGGTCTTCTCAATATGAAACATGAAAGCGGTTTCCGCCCTCCTGGCCTTTTGCCGCTTCTGTTATTGCGGCGGGAGCATACACGAGACCTGGCGTTCCGGACCTTAAAACCGATGCTGGATTCCGTCGGTAGTCTCGATCCCAAGCTGCCGGTTGCTCGTTTCCGCGGCCACAGACTCATTGTGAGGGTCTGGCGAACAAGTTCCTGGAAGAAGACGGTGAAGGTATTGGCACGGCCGCAACTTTAACTGAGCAGGTCTTTGCCCGCTCTGTAAACTAAGAATGCGCAGGCAAGTGCTAACCAACTAATCTGGGGTCTGCACCCACTATCGCATCCAAAGAGCTTGGATTTTAAATAGCCGAAGTCACTCGAGATGCAGGTGGTTGCAACATTGAAGGGCCGATGCAATAGACAAGGTCACGACGCAGCATTCTCGAGGACCCCTGCTGGAACCGATTGGAAGTATGTTAACGAGAAAAGGGCTCAATCCTTCAAATCGTAGACAATAAATAATCCGAACAAGGCGAGGAAAAATTAAAGAAAAAGGCGCCAAGTTTCGATGGATCATAGTTTTTCGAACATTTTATGAAACAACTCACTCGACTGCTGTTTTCGATCCCATGCCTTTTACTTCTGGCCTCTTCTAGCATCGCCGCTGAGCGCGAGGCTAAACCGGCAAGGAAAACCGTTCATGCGGATGATGGGCTAGAGCTTGCGTGCGATGTCCGCGGTGAAGGAAAAACCGCCCTCGTATTCCTGCACGGTTGGTGTGGCGACCGTCAGTATTGGAAGAATCAAGTGGACGAGTTCGCCACCAATTATCGAGTCGTGGTGCTCGACCTGGCCGGTCATGGGGAATCGGGGAAGACGCGAAAACATTGGACCGTGAGTGATTTGGCCGGAGATGTCGAGACTGTGGCCAAATCGCTTGGTCTCCAGCGGATCATACTGGTCGGGCACTCGATGGGTGGGCCGGTTGCGCTCCTGGCGGCGAAGCGGATGCCAGGTAAGGTAGCCGCAGTCATCGGGGTTGACACATTGCAAAACGCCGAATTCAAGATGCCCGAAGAGGTCACCAGGAAATTTCTCGATGATTTCGCTGCGGATTTCAAAGGAACCTTGGGAACAGCCCTGCCTGGAATGCTACCCGAAAAAGTCGACCCCGAGTTGAGAAGCTGGATTTTGACGAAGGCCGAAGCTCAGGATCCTAAGATGGCTGTCGGTCTCATGACTGACCTTACTGGCCTGGATATGAAGGTGATTCTGAAGGATGCCAACGTACCGGTTCGTTGCATCAACTCCAGCGGTGGATTTCAATTCTTCACTCCAACGGCGATTGATATCAACAAAAAGTACGCCGACTACAATGCAGTCCTTTTGGAAGGTGTTGGCCACTACCCCATGCTTGAGAAACCGGTTCAGTTTAACGAAAAGCTTCGAGAGGTGCTCAAGGAGTTTGCCTCCGGGAAATGATTACGAGTGCAACCACGGACGCTGGGTTCTGTCGGCCTTAGACCAATGTTGTAAACCTTTGACAGAACGGGTTTAATAACCCTGTTGAGCTTTCGAAGCGAAGAAAACAATTTGCCAGGAGCTGCGCATGAAACTTCCTCCCTTTCCCGGCGGCGGCTGTGGTCTTTCCGCCTTGCTTTAATACTCTTACCGTTTCTCTTACTAAGCCTGCTCGAAATCACATTGAGGTTCGCGGGCTATGGTTATAATCCACATTTCTTCAACCGTCAGAAAATTGGTCGCGAAGAATTTCTCGTGCAGAACGATGATTTCAGTCGGCGCTTTTTTCCAAAGGAGATTGCGCGCAATCCCGGTCCAGTCCGTTTTCGCGTCCACAAAAAGCCGGGCTCATTTCGCATCTTTATTTTAGGTGAGTCGGCAGCGATGGGCGATCCCGCCCAGAGTATCGCTCCATATCGTTATCTTGAAATGCTGCTGCGGGAAAAGTTTCCAGGCAACGAGTTTGAAGTGATCAATGTGGCATTCACTGCGATCAACTCCCATGTTATCCTGCCCATCGCCCGAGAGTGCGCCGCCCACGAAGCAGATTTGTGGATTATCTACATGGGTAACAACGAAATGGTTGGTCCATTTGGAGCGGCAACGGTTTTCGGATCACAGGCGCCGCCGCTGCCTTCGGTGCGTCTGGCCCTCGCCCTACAACGACTCCGCACCGGTCAGTGGCTGATGGAGCTCGGACGCAAACTGAGGAGCCAAGGAAAAAAATCGCCTGGCGGGGGTCGAATGGCGATGTTTTTGGACAATCAGATCGCACCAAACAGTCCGCTCAAGGAAACCGTATATCGCAATTTCCAAAAGAATTTACATGATATCGTAAGTACAGGGGTCAATTCCGGGGCGAAGGTTCTCTTAAACACTGTCGCGGTGAATCTCAAGGACTGTCCGCCGTTTGCCTCAATCACCAACAGTCATCTATCTTCCGCGGACCGTGTCCAGTTTGAGCAGCTTTACGCCGAGGCGATGGAGAAGGCGGCACAGAAGGAATTCGCAAAAGCGTCACAACTTTTTGAGCGTGCAGCCCAGGTGGATTCAAAGTCGGCCATGTTGCAGTTTCGCTGGGGAGAATGTTTGCTCGCGCAAACAAATTTTACGAGGGCCCGGGAACGTTTCCAACTCGCATGCGACAACGATGCGCTCCCCTTTCGCGCCGATTCGCGGATCAATGCGACGATTCGGTCTGAGCACGAAAAGGTGCGGAATAAGGAGTTGATTCTATTTGATTCGGCAGCCGCGCTTGCAGCCGACAGTGAGGCGGGGCTTTGCGGACGAGAAATCTTCTATGAGCATGTCCATTTTGATTTTGATGGACGTTACCGGCTGGGGCGTGCCTGGGCCGAGCAAATCGAATCCCTGCTCCCGCGCAACACAAACGCCTGGGTTTCGCAGGCATTTTGTGATCAATTGCTGGGCTTATCCCCGTGGAATCGCGCGCAGGTTCTTCGTTTGATGCTCGAGAGAATACAAATGCCTCCTTTAAGCGGTCAGGCCAACAACGAACGGCGACGTGATTCGTTGGAGGCGCGGCTGACAGAATTGCGAGCGGAAATGAATCCGGACAACGCCGCGAAGGTTCGGAAGGCTTTTCTGAAACTGCTCGAGCAACGGCCCGAAGACTATTTTCTGCATCAAGAATTTGCCCTCTTCCTTGAACTCACCGGAGACCCGGCGGCAGCGACAGCGGAATGGCAACGCTTCGTCGATTTATTGCCGCAGGACTCTCTCGGATATTATCAGGCCGGCCGATTGCTCGTCGCTCAACAAAGGTATGCCGAAGCCGAGGTATCGCTCAAAAGAGCCCTGGCAATACGTCCAAGCCGCGTGGACGGGTGGATTGAGTTGGGCAACACCCTGGCTTTCGAGAAAAAATATCCCGAAGCACTCGCCAGTTATTCGATGGCCCTCAAAAGGAATCCGCAGAATAGGCAAACTCTTCTTCGACGGGGCAAAGTGCTAGGGCAGCTGAAGCATCACTCCGAGGCCATAGAAAGCTATCGCGCAGCAATCCAACTGAAACCGGCCGATGGGCTGTCGCATTATGAGTTAGGGCTTGAATTACTTGAAGCTGGGGAACTGAATGCGGCAGGGAAGGAATTCGGTGAAGCGGCGAGGCACAGTCCAGATAATGTCGCGGTGCGGTTCAACTATGGCACATGGCTGATGAACCAAAAACATTGGGCTGAAGCGCAGCAGGAATTCGAAGCGGTGCTCCGTCTCGAGCCTGGCCATGTTCAGGCGCAGGAAAAACTCGTCACCTTACAAAAACAGATCCAATGAGGGCCAGACAAGCCAGGAATCAGGGAGGCGACTCAGACTTGTTTTAATAAACAACCGGATAATGCTTCCGCACAGTTATTAGAGCGCGCGCATGAGTTCATCATGATTTCCGGAGGGGAAAGCACGCCACGATGAGTGTCGTTTTGAAACCGCCGATTTCAGGAGGAAGCCGGACGGTTGATAACTCGATAACGTTTAAAGCTTTTGGCGGCTAAATAAGCCATCGAAACCGTGCATGCCGCTATCATTATGATGCGCAGGCAAGTTGCGGTCGGGAAGGAAATGCCAATGCCTGTGGCCACCGCGACGTATGCGGCCAGGCAAGCAGGGCATTTCGGCATCATCACCAGGGTGGCTGCGGACAAGAGCCACCCGGCGATTTCCCCACCGCGCCGCGCTCGCAGCGCGTTCGGATTCGACCGGCAGCGGCATTTGCGCGGCAACACAAGCGTTTTCATCACGTTAATGGCCATGCTCGCAGCCGCAAGGGTTCGTAGTTTCAGGTTTTGTGGAGGCGATTTCGGGCCAGTACGGCTTGTCCGCATCGACGAAGTCGTTCGTGCCATACCGGTCGTGATACCGAACCCATTCCATGCTGAAAGGGAGGTGATCTTCGTCACGGCCTTTGGGGACCATATCGAGAATCACGTAGGTGCCGACCAGCGCATCGAGGCCCCGGCCATAGGTGGAATAGGTGTGAAAAACGTCGCCGGTTTCGTCCTTGTAAAAGACGCTCAGACCGGGAGCTTCCAGGCTTGGAAATTCCTGAAGCGTGTAGTTGTAATCAACCTTTCCCTTCACTTCCTCTTCATTGAAAGAAACGTGAAAATCCCGATTGAAATCGGTGTCGTGAGAAGACACCCAGTTGAACCTCCAGCCCATCCGTTTTTTGAAGGGGACGATTTTGCCCAGCGGAGCACGCGAGACCATCGTGAGCGTGACATCCCGAGCTGCGAGATGGGGAACCGCCCCGTCCAGGTGATCGGACACAAACGAGCAACTGGGACAGCCCTCGTGCCAATCCGGTCCGAACATGAAATGGTAAATGACCAGTTGGCTGCGACCGTTGAACAGTTGGGCCAATGTTTTCTTCCCGTCCAAAGTATCAAATACGTAGTTTTTCTCGATTTTGACCCAGGGAAGTTTGCGCCGCTCGGCGGCTAGCGCGTCGCGAGCGTGCGTGGCTGCCTTTTCTCTTTTCAACAGCTCTTTTCGCGCGGTGAGCCATTCTTTTTTAGATACGACCTTTCCTTTTGGAATGGTTGAACTCGTTCCACTTGTTAATGTTTCCGTTGCCATAATTTTCCTTTTTTCTAGTTGTCGGTTGATCGCGTGATCAACCGCTCTTTCAAAAGAACGACGAATGAGCCTGGCCGGAAAGGACAAGATGGATAAAGTGCAGCAAATTCGATCGTCCTGGTCTTGCTCTTCGATCGGTTCTCCTAACCTAACTTATTTCACCACTTTAAGCTGTCAAATGGAGGAAGCAGGTCAATGCGTAGGCGCGAAGAAAAGGGGTCAACCCAAGCTGCGAACAATTACCTTTAAGCGCGATTTTTTGAGGAAGAACTCAGGCAGCCGTGAGCGCGGCGCGGGCGTCTTCGAGGGCGCCGGTTTTTTCGAGGAAGTAATCGTAGTTGCCAACGTAAGTGGTGATCTCGCCGGCGTTGACGTGCAGAACTTTGGTGGCGAGTTGACGAATGAAATGAACGTCGTGGGAAATGAAGATGAGCGTGCCTTCGTAACGTTCCAGCGCCAGGGTCAGCGACTCGACGGTTTGGATGTCGAGATGGGTCGTAGGTTCGTCCATGAGCAGCAGGTTTGGCGGGTCCACCAGGAACTTGATGAGGTTGAGCCGGCTCTTCTCTCCGCCGCTCAGGACGGTCGTCTTTTTGAAAATCTCGTCCTTGCGGAACATGAACGAGCCGAGGATGCCGCGCAGTTCTTCTTCTCGCATCAGCGGGGCGCTGGCGACCACTTCCTCCAGAACCGTCCGCTCGGGGTCCAGGGTGTCAGCGCGGTGCTGACTGAAGTAACCGATCTTGGCGTTGTGACCGAGATCGCGCTCACCCTGCTGAAATTCGACCACCCCGGCCAGGATCTTTAGCAGCGTGGACTTGCCTGCGCCGTTTGGGCCGACGAGGACGGTCCGTTCGCCGCGCTCGACGTTGAGATCCAGACCGGCGTAGACACGGGTCGCGCCGTAGGCCATGTGGATGCCGTGAAGGGTGACGGCTCGCTGGCCGCCCCGGGGCGGCTGGGGGATTTGGAAACGGAATGGTTTGCGGGGAGGGGCCGGCTTCTCGATCAGTTCCATGCGCTCGATTTGTTTGAGCTTGGCCATGGCTTGCGAAGCTTTGGACGTGACGGCGCGGAACCGGTCGGCGAATTGCTGGAGCGCCTGGATTTCCTTTTGCTGATTTTTGTGAGCGGCCAATTGCTGCTCGTAACGTTCCTCGCGTTGACGGAGATAGTCGGTGTAGTTGCCGGTATAAGCGATGAGCTTCTTTTCGGAGATTTCGTGGACCTGTCCCACGACTTCATCCATGAATTGACGATCGTGCGAAATCAGCAGCAGAGCGCCGGGATAGTTCTTCAGATAATTCTGGAGCCAAAGTAGCGCGAGCAGATCGAGATGGTTCGTCGGCTCGTCGAGCAAGAGCAAGTCAGGCTCCATCACCAGCAATCGGGCCAGCCGGGCACGCATCACCCAGCCGCCGCTCATCTCGCGCGCTTTGCGGTCGAAGTCCGAATCGCGATATCCGAGGCCGCGCAAAATCTTCTTTGCTTTGGTCTCCACCTGGGGATCGTTCAATGCGTCGTGTTTGGCGTGAGCCTCCATGTATTCCGGGGTGGACACCTTTCCGGCCCCTTCGAGTTCGTGCAGGCGCCGTTCCAACAAAGGCAATTCCTCGACGCGGCCCGTCGCCACATCCAGGACGGTTTCTTCGCCCTGAGCTTCCCCCTCCTGTGGAAGGTAGCCCACCATGGTCCATTCATCGCGTTCAATCACCCCTGAGTCGGGCGACTTCTCTTTGAGGATGAGCGAAAAAAGAGTTGTCTTGCCGGCGCCATTGGGCCCGACCAGCGCAACGGCGTCGCCGTAATTCAATTGGAACGAAGCGTTCTCGAAGAGCGTTCGCCCGCCCAGCGTCATCTTAAGATCTCGAATAGTCAGCATGAAAAATAATTGTCGCCAACGGGTTACCGTCGCTGGACGGAGAGAAGTTTGTTTACCTCCGAAAAGCCGCGTTATGCCTGCGGCGACGAAGCGCACACAGTAGACCGGGTTCGCGTGAAGTCAATCCAATCCGGCGGTAGGGACAACTTCCACGTCGTCCCCAATCTCTCCAATCTCGCCGGTTCGTTCCCCATTTCACGCTCCACTCACCGCAAACAATTATTGAAACCAAACCTACAGAAATCCGGAAAACCGCAGCCTCCCTTTTGCATTTGGCCCAGTACCCCAACGGGGTCAACTATTCGGCGACAACCTGGCATCGGGGGTTGGATCAGTTCAACACGGTTCTCGTATCGTAACTGACGCCTAATATGATCTTAGGAATGATTTCCGGAAATTGGTGCTGGCGGATGAATTGAGCTTTCGCAAGAGACGTATTTGCAATAGCTTATTGCGCTGTCAACATTTCCGTAAAGATTTTCGGAAAATTTGAACTATGGACGTTTACCGGCATCCCAGTGCGATGGAGCCTTTGCTTCCTCAGGCGCGGATTGCCCGCCTGTCTGAGCTGACCTGCGAAATCCTGATGGCATACGTTGGAGGAACTTGGCAAGCGGTCGGGAATTCTCCGCGTCATTAAACGCCTAAAAATGGTCATTTGCATTCTCGTTGCGTTTGTTTGCGGGCTGGTGAGTGCACTTGCGGCCCAACCTGGCGCAGCGCGGTCCTCTTCCGACGATCCCGCCTCGCGGCCGGCGGATTACCAGCCCTCCGGCGAGTATTATGATTGGCGCAAGACCGGGCAACCGGAGCGGCCCTGGTTTCATAAGTATGACCAAAGCCTGGTGATGAAAATCTTCCTCGCCCAAAGAACCGACGAGGGAAGAAGCTGCAAGGTTTACCTCACCTTCGAACAGGCGCTCGAAGTTATCGAGCGGCTCGATCGCATCACGTGTGGAGCGCCCAAGATCGTATATCTGGTGGGCTGGCAATATAACGGTCACGACTCCAAATATCCGGCCTGGGCAGAAGTGAATGAGCGGCTAAAACGAGCGCCAGATGCCACCGCGCTGGAGAGCCTGAAATGGCTAATGCATGAAGCCCGGAAGCATCACACCACAGTCAGCTTGCATATCAACGCGCTGGATGCGTACGAAGACAGCCCGTTGTGGAAGGAATATCTGGACAAGGACATCATCGCGAAGGGCAAAAGCGGCGCACCGCTGAAAGGAATTGTCTGGAACGGCCAGCAATCGTATCCGTTGAGCTACGCAAAGGAGTGGGACACTGGCTGCGCGAAGCGACGGATTGACGGTTTGCTCAAGATGCTGCCGGAGCTCAAGGAAGCGCACACAATTCACGTTGACGCATTTCACACTTATCCGCCGATGCCGCCTGCGCCTCCGGGAGAGCGCGATGAGGGCTTTAAAGGCATCAGCCCGTTTTTGGGTTATGGTCCGGAGCGCGAGTGCGCAGCGCAGCGCAAGACTTTCCGTTACTTCCGCGATTACGGGCTGGATGTGACATCGGAGCACAGCGCCGGCGGCCGGCTTGAACAATTCGTCGGCTTGCAGCCGATGGCCTGGGTTTATGAAGAGCCAGCGACGAACATCCCGCCGAGCCTTTATTGCGGCAGCCCGATGCGGGCTGAGGCAGAGATCGGGATAGACCCAAAGAAACTGCCGGGTTTGCTGGAGCAGTTCTGTCTCAAAGCCGCTCCGGAGATTTGGGCCAACGCCTGGCGTGAGAGCAACGGAGGCCTCCCGCCCGACTCAATCGAGCGCCAACGCGTGATTCAGGGGGATGACTGCTGCCTCCGGCTGGTCTGGAAGAAGGAGCCAACGCTTCTGGCCTACAGTCGCAGTGGCTACGCAAGCAAGACCTGGAAGCTGCCCGCCGATTGGACGCGGGTGGAAACCGTCAGCCTTGCCGACGTCACTGTTGAAAGCGTCACGGAGGCTGGCACTGCTGAAATCAAGGATGGTGCGCTCACGCTTTCGCTCAGGGCCGGGCAGGCGGTTTTGATCAGGCCGAGGTAAGGCCGGTTGTTTGCAATCCCGAACAGGATCGGTCCTCCACTGGCGATTGCCAAAATTAATTTCCGGGGAAATGGGCGGCGGCCCGCAGTGGCGTGACGTGCCCCGCTACCATTTAGTTTGATTGACAAACCTTGTGCTCTGCTGCCGTCTCCCTCTCCTCCTCGGGAGACGCTACAGAGATTAACTCCGAGCCGGAGGAGCACACCTAACGAACGATAATTTTCGTGAGACACATTGTGTGTCGCAGATCGCGCTGCTCGTGACGGAAACCTGGAACCTCCAAGCTGCAGCTTCAACGGCTTGAGTACGCGGCTGCCCGGTGTTCTTCTCTGCGGACCGGCTGATAAGTCCCCGGCACCGTCCGGAAAGCAATGTTGAGCCGGTTCCAGCCATTAATAGCCACGACGGCAAGGGTAAGATTCGCCAATTCCTCGTCGTTGAAATGCCGGTGCGCTTCTTCGAACACTTCGTCGGGTACGCGCCCCTCGGTGACGAGAGTGACGGCTTCCGCCCATGCCAACGCGGCGCGTTCGCGGTCAGTGTAATATGGCGATTCACGCCACGCGCCCAGTCCGTAGAGCCGCTGCTCGGTTTCGCCAGCCGCGCGCAGGTCCTTCCAATGCATATCGAGACAGTAGGCGCAGCCATTGATTTGCGACACGCGCAGCCTGATCAAGTCGAGCAGCTTTTTATCGAGCCCACACTGGCCCAGATATGTTTCCAGCCCGAGCATTGCCTTGTAAGCGCCTTGGTTAGCCGAGGCAACTTTGATTCTTGGTTGCATGATCTATTCCTTTCATTTCTTTCATGTATTTGACGTTCAAAAATCGAACGCGTTGATTGCGGCGCAGTTATCCCTTCACGGCGATGCGAAGAGAAAGCAACGTAACCATCGGGTCGAATGCTGACGGCGTCAATGACATGTCCCGCATCCTTCGCTCCATTTGCAAGTTCAGGCATCGTCTGGGGTCCTCACCCCAACCTGAAAGAAGGTGTTTCCCTAAGGTGAAGGAAACGTCTGGCTGCGCCAATATCGCCGTCCTATGAGCTTGAAACGATCAACCATGCGTGCCGCCGCCCTCGACCGTTTCGGCGGCGTCGAAAATATTCACCTGAAACAACTCCCTGTCCCCGAGCCCGGGCCGGATGAAGTGCTCCTCCGCATCGAGTCCGCCGGCGTGGGCGTTTGGGATCCCTACGAACGCGAAGGGGAGTTCGCCAAAATGTTCGGCACCAAGCCGATTTTCCCCTATGTGCTGGGTTCTGACGGAGCGGGAACCGTGGCCGCGGTCGGCGCGCAAGTCCATCGCTTCAAGGAAGGCGACCATGCTTATGCGCTGGCCCTCATCAATCCCAAAGGCGGTTTCTACGCGGAGTACGCCGCGGTGAAAGCCGACAATGTGTCACCTATTCCCAAAAAACTCAGTGTCGAACAGGCCGGAGTCATGCCGAGCGACGCGTTGACGGCGTTGCGCGGATTGGACGAGATACTCCAGTTGAAGAAGGGGGAATCGCTGATGGTATTCGGCGCCGGAGGTGGGATCGGCCATTTGGCCGTTCAACTGGCCAAACGCATCGGCGCGCGAGTGTTTGCTGTCGCCTCGGGGGATGATGGTGTGGCGCTGGCGAAACGGCTCGGCGCGGACGCTGTCACGAATGGGCGCAAGGATGACATCGAGGCCGCTGCCCGCGCTTTTGCTCCTGACGGTTTGGATGCGGCGCTCGTTACGGCCGGTGGCGAGGCGACCGACCGCGCCCTCCGCGCGATGAAAAAGGACGGACGTGTGGCCTATCCGAACGGCGTGATGCCGGCGCCAAAAGGGCCGCCCGGCATCAAGGTCGAAAGCTACGATGTCGAGCCAAGTCCCCAAAAGATCGAAAGGCTCAACCGTCTAATCGAGTCCGGTCCGTTTGAAGTCCACGTTGCGCGCACGTTCCCGTTGGACAAGGCCGCTGACGCCCATCGCGAACTGGACAAACATTACCTGGGCAAACTCGCGCTGCGTCCGCAGTAAAGCGGACGGACGCAGATTTTTTTCGACCAGGTTCTTTTTGGAATCTGGTCTGAGGACCGACTCAAAGACGAGGGTCCTCGCATTTTCCTGAATGCAAGATCCTGGCCTAATCGAGCGGTTCGCCCGCCGTTCAAAAAGTGGGGAACTACGGCCTCAACTGTGACGCTGAATCCGTCCGCCCGTCAGCTGTTGGAGAACTGAGAACCTCCAAGGCGCGAAAGGCGGCGGCGCCACGGGTCTCGACGCCAAGCTTCTCAAATATTTCCTGAACGTGTTTTTTGATGGTGGACTCGGTGATGCCCAGAATGATCGCAATATCTGAGTTGGTCTTTCCCTGTGCGACCCACAGAAGTGTTTCCGCCGCTCGGGGAGTCAGGCCCAGGGTCACTAACGGGCGGGGCGACGAGAAATCGGGTTTGAATTCGCGATTGGCCTGTCGCTTGGAGCGTTCGAGACGTGCTTCGATAGCTTGCACCAGGTCGCTATTGGCGACGGGCTTGGTCAGGTAATCGTCAGCTCCAAGATTCATTCCACTGCGAAGGTCATCTTTTTCGCCTTTGGCGGTGAGAAAAATAAAAGGTATTAAAGCCAGTTTTGCGTCCTCCTGCAAAGCGCGCAACACGCCATAACCGTCCAACTCGGGCATCATGACGTCGCAGAGAATCAAATCAGGCTTTTCCCGGCGTGCCAATTCCACCCCTACTCGCCCGTTTTCCGCCGCGATCGTCTGGTATTCTTTGAATCGCAGAAGAGAAGTGATATTTCGTCGCATCTCCGGTTCATCCTCAATGACCAAAATCTTTTTCATGGGTTCCTCTCAAAAATCGGCAGTCGAAGCGTCACTGTTGTGCCTGCTCCGACTTTGCTCTCAATTCTCACCTTGCCATTATGCAGATCCGCGCATCGTTTCACGAGCAGCAGGCCCAGCCCGGTACCGGTCCGGTTTCCGACATTGGCCCCGCGATGAAAAGCAGTAAACAGCATTTGTTGATCGACCTCGGAAATCCCGATTCCCTTATCCTCGATGACAAAAAGGACGTCGGTACCCTCCCGTTCAACCGTTAACCGCACGGTAGTTTGCGGCGCCGAGTATTTCACCGCGTTACCCAGGAGATTGTTCAAAATGTGCCCCAGCAATCGCTCATCGGCGCGCGCAGGCGGCAGGTCAGCCGGCAACGACAAGTCAATGGGACAAAGGCGATTGGTCGAGGAAAGCACTTCATCGATGGCACGCTGGCAGAAGGTGCCAAGATCGAGCGTCGAAGGTTGAAAGTCCAATTTGCCGGCATCAAGGCGGCTGAGGACAAGGATTTCCTCCATCATGCCGGCCATGCGGCGCGTGTTCCTGGTGATCGAATGCAGTTGTTCCTCACGTTCAACAGCAGTCATTCTCGGGAAAAATTCGTTCAAGAGTTCGGCGGAAGATTGAATAATCCCGAGAGGCGTGCGGAACTCGTGCGAAACCATCGAAACAAAATTGCTCTTGAGCTGGCTGAGCTCTTTTTCGCGTTCAAGGGTCTTGAGCAATTCCTCCTCGGCGCGTTTGCGCTGGGTAATGTCCAGCGCAAGGGACAGCACATGAGGTGTGTCATTGAATTTGATGATTTCGGCTGAGAGCAGGATGGTGAAAGGCACACCGCTACGATCCAGCCAGCGGCATTCTCTTTGGCGAATCGATCCCACAGTACACATACTGTTCCACGCCAGGTCGCGTTCCTTCGGGTTTGCCCACATGCCGAACTCAGCGGAAGTGCGACCGAGAACTTCCTCGCGCGGATAGCCCAGGCGGTTGACGAAGGCATCATTAGCCCAGACATATTTTCGGTCGCTCATGCGGAGAATGTTAATAAAGATGGGGCTGGCTTCGAAGGCCACGCTGAAACGAGCTTCGCTTTCGCGCAAACGAGCTTCGCTCGCCCGCAACTCGAGTTCTGCCTGCTTGCGCTGGGAAATGTCCAGGGCCAGCGAAAGCACGTGCCGCTCGTTATCGAGAGTAATTGTTTCAACGGAGAGCAGGATGGTGAAAAGCTCACCGCGACAATTGCGCCATCGGCATTCTCGTTGACGGATCGAACCGATGGTGCGGATTTCTTTCCAGATCTGATCACGTTCTGTGAAATCGGCCCACATGCCTAATTCACCCGAGGTTCGACCCAGGACTTTCTCGCGAGGATATCCGAGCCAACTCAACAAGGCGTCGTTTGCCAGAACGTATTTCTCGTCACTCACCCGCAGGATGCTGATGAACACAGGACTGGCCTGGAAAGCCACGCTGAATCTCGCTTCGCTCTCCCGCAGCCTGGTCTCGCTGGCCCGCAACTCCTCTTCGGCTCGTTTTCGCTGAGTGATGTCCAGAGCCATTACGAATATGTGCGGGGTGTCGTTCAGTTTGATGGTTTCGGCCGAAAGCAGGACGGTGAAGCGCTGGCTCGACTGATTTCGCCAGCAGCATTCACGTTCGCGAACCGAACCCCAGGCGTGAATATCTTTCAATAGCAACTCCCTTTCCGCGGGATCCTCCCACATACCCAGTTCGAGACAGGTACGCCCGAGGACATCCTGCCGCGCGTAGCCTAACCAGTTCAGGTGCGCATCATTCGCCAGGACGTACTTCCCGTCACTCAATCGGAGAATGCCAATGAGAGCCGGGCTGGCGTGGAAAGCGGCGCTGAAGCGGGCCTCACTTTCAGCCAGGGCCATCTCAGCACGCTTGCGCTCTATACCCAGCCCGATTGAATCTGCGATTGACCCGAGGGTCTTGGGCAGATCATCCGTCAGAGGACGCCGGGAGAAAAGCCCCAGCACACCCAGCACGCGATCCTCAATCAACAGGGGATAACCGGCAAACGCGACCATTCCTTCGCGCGCTGCCCAAGCTTTGTCACCAATCCGTGGATCGGATTGGACATCGTTAGTCAGCAGCGGCTTCTTTTCCTGAGCAATTAAACCGATCTTATACTGGCCAACGCGAACTCGGCTGTGAGGCCCATCCAGATGCGTGTAACATCCGGCACTGGCCTGGAGCTCCAAAGTTTGTGTCATCTTGTTAAGTGTCCAGATGCGGACAAAGGCCACCTCCAGATGCTCGACCACTAATTCGCAGCAGCGTTGGAGCATCGGCTGAAGTTCAGCTCCGGCGTTTAGCGCCATTGCCACCTCGCCATTGAGTGTGGACATGCGCACGCGTTGCTTGAGCAATTCTTCAGCGCGCGTGCGTTGCTCAATTTCCCGGTGCAGTTCCTTGTTGGCCTGGCGCAGCGCGTGTTCCGCCCTTTTCCGTTCCGTGATATCGGTAATGATCGCCTGGATGACCTGGCGTCCGCTCCATTCAATCCGGGTGAGAGCGACTTCGAGCGGAATCTCTTCGCCTTGAGGAGAGGAGGCAACCCATTCGAAGCGCGCGCTGCCCTTGGCGATGCATTTTTCAATATATTTGCTGCCTAAAACATCGGAGAGCTCGCCATTAGGCTGGAATTTAGGCGCCATTTCACGCGGATCTCTACCCACCATTTCGTCCGAGCTTTGTCGTCTCATAATCCGCACGGCGGCAGGGTTGACCTCCAGGAGTTGGTTCTCGTCATGAAGGACAACGCCCTGGCTTGAATCCTGGAAGAGCGCGCGAAACTTCTGCTCCGATTCCCGGAGTGCCTGTTCCGCCCGTTTGCGCTCGCTGTTATCAATGATGCTGGCGCGAATCAAATTGCGGCCCTCAGCTGGCAGGCGCAGCAACCGGACCTCGGTTGGGACCAGTCGGCCGTCCGGTTGCTGATGAATCCACTCAAAAACCGGCATGCCTCCGGTGAGCGCCTCGTCCATCTTTTCGCGGGCCAGTTCGCTGGAGCGTCGTCCGCTGGATTGAAATTCAGGGCTGACGTCCGCAGGCGTGAGTTCCGCCAGCTTGCTCATCGGCACTCCGTAGAGGCTGCAGGCATGTTGGTTACCGAATAAAAAATGTCCCGAATCGCCATCAAAGACCACGATCGCTTCCGGCGCGTGTTCAACCAATGCGCGGAAGCGCGCTTCACTCGTGGTGAGCGCGGCTGTGCGCTCATTGACTCGGCGTTCGAGATTTTGTGTCTGTAATTCGCGCTCGACCTTTTTTTGCTCCTCGAGCTTCTTTCGCTCGCTGATGTCCCGGGTCATGGCGACATGAATATTTCTCCCATTTATGATCACTTCGGTGACGGAAACCTCAAGTGGAACATCTTTGCCATCCAACCGCCGGAGCACCCATTCGAAACGATGTGTCTTTTGCTTTTGGACGATGCGGATGATCTCTGCGGCTTTCTGGGCGGAGGCCGAGCCATCGGGTTGGACCGGAGGCGAGAGCTCGTCAGGTCGAGTCCGTAACAATTGCTGCTTGTTTTCCGCGCCAATGAGTTCGACCGCTGCCTGGTTGCAATCCACAAGCACGGCAGTTAGGGGACCGTGAACCTCATGCAACCAGATGGCGTCAGCGCTGCGCTCAAAAAGGCTCTCGAACACGGAGTCATTGTACCCAAGCAGGCGCCTCCCCGCACTGGTCCTTTCGTCCCATTCTGGCCTTCGCACAGAAGAGCTGATCATATGAGAATGAAACGATTTGCAGGCCGCGCGCGCAAGCCCCAAACCGTGCAACGTTTTCCCTTAATGACTCAGCTAGTATCGGCTCAGTTATCCGAAAGAGCCAGTCCCGCCGCGCGATATTCTGGAACTACCTCCTGACCCTTCGCTCACACGACCACGAAAGCGAATCTGATGCGTTTGGAGCGGTAAGAATCCCGTTCCAGTCAGAAGCGCGCAAAAAACAAATAGGAAACTTATTCATCATGAAACAAGAAAGCAAAATTAAGACCTTAAACGAAACGATAGGCCTTCGCCGGCTGGTGCTCCCAGTATTGAGCTCGCTCCTGCTGGCATCCAAAGTTTCGGCCTCTCTCTTCTCCTTCTCGACCGGTGATCCAGACGGAAAGATTGCTACATTATCGCGTCCGGCTGGCCCAGGGAAAATGCAGACTGAGACGGCCGACGATTTCGTGGTAACGCAGGCGGTCGTCCTAACTCAGGCAACATTCACCGGACTTTTGCCCTCGGGAGCGGACCTCTCCAGCATTAGCGGCGTTGAAATCGAGATCTATCATGTGTTTCCCGGCGACTCGGCGCTTCCACCATCCGGAAACGTCCCAACCAGGACCAATTCGCCATCAGATGTTGAAATTGATTCGGCAACGCGCGACAGCGCCAACGGCAGCCTGTCTTTCGCCGCAACGCTCGTGAATCCCAACTTCACTGCGTCGAACTCCGTCGTGAACGGGATCAACAAGAAGCCCGCTCAAAGAACTAATGGCGAAGGCGCAGTAACCGGACAAGAGGTCACGATCACCGTGCGTTTCAATCCACCTATCTCGCTTCCCGCCGATAATTATTTCTTCCGCCCGGAGGTGCTTTTGGACAGTGGCGATTTTCTGTGGCTTTCCGCGCCTAAACCGATTGTCGCTCCCGGCACTCCTTTCGCGGCCGACCGGCAAAGCTGGATTCGCAATGACGACCTGGCTCCGGATTGGTTGCGCATCGGCACTGACATCACCGGCCAGGGACCGTTTAACGCAGCGTTCTCGCTCTCAGGTGAGACCGACGCAGACGGTGACGGAGTCGCGGACTCTTTGGATCTGTGCCCGGGCACGCCAGTTGGCGCAATTGTGGACGCAGAGGGTTGCAGCGTTGACCAACTCGCGCCATGCAGCGGTCCAGCTATTGGCGGAGCATGGAAGAACCATGGCCAGTATGTTTCCACAGTCGCACAGGTAGCCGAAGCGTTCCTGGCGCAGGGTTTAATCAGCGTGGAACAGGCCGAAGAGATTGTTGCGGAAGCAGCTCAGTCTGATTGCGGCTCCGCAGGAAAATAATGGCGCAGAACTGTAAACCAGAAACAAAAAAGCAACTTACGGAATACTTATGATAACACAACGAAACACAACAAAAACGACCATTGAAACGCCAGCCCTTCGCGTGCTGTGGAAGTCTGGCGTGACGGCGCTTTCCGCCAACAAAACGATCCCCGCTGTGCTGGGGCTGCTCCTGACAGTTGGCCTCCCTGCTCTTGCGGACGATAACCGCGCTCCAGACGTCCCGGCGGAAATCGCAGTGGGGGCTACCAATAAAGTTCACTTCCATGGCTTTGGAGTGGGGGACCAGATATACACGTGGGACGGCTCCAGTTGGGGAATCCCCGTTCCCAACGCCACGCTGTTCGACACCGAGGGCAACATAGTTGCCACCCATTTCGAGGGGCCGAGGTGGCAGAGCAATAGTGGCAGCATAGTGCTGGGAGCGGTGGTGCAGCCGACCGTTACCGTGGACACGAACGCTATTCCGTGGGTGCGGCTCCGGGCCGTCACCGCAGAAGGTCCGGGCATTTTTGCCGACACCACCTTCATCCAGCGCGTGAATACGACCGGTGGCAAAGCGCCATTGGTGCCGGGCGCATTTGTTGGGCAAGTTGCCCCTGTGCCGTACACAGCCGATTACTTCTTCTACCGGCACTCCAATAACTGATTCGCTTCCAAGCCCCGGTCGAGCTCCAGGGCTTCGACCGGGGAACAAGAGCCTTTTTCTTTTCTCAAGGAACGCCTTTTAATGAAAGACCTCTACAAAGACACGCTTCCAGTTCTTTTTCGGCATTGGCGAGCGCTCTCAATGATTCGAGTAAAACAAACCATGAAAGTTGTAAATTAAATGAAAACCAAAATTATTTTGCAGGATCTCCAACATGACGGTCTGGACCGACGCGGATTTCTGAAATGCATGGCCTGGACTGGGACAGGAATGCTGTGGACTGTGACCAGCGGGTTGCTCGGCTCTGTTCTGTTGCCAAATCGAACAAACGCAGCCGATTTGCCTACGAACGGCAGCTTCAGTTTTGTCCAAATCAGCGATTCACACATCGGTTTTAATAAAGCGGCGAACACGGACGTGGCCGGCACGCTCAAAGAAGCCATTGCGCGCATCAACGCGCTGCCAAAAGCGCCGGATTTTATTCTGCACACCGGCGATCTCACGCACCTGTCGGAGCCGGAGGAATTTGACACGCTCGATCAACTCCTGAAAGGCCTGAAAACCTCGCAGATCTTTTACGTCCCCGGAGAGCACGACGTAATCGGCGATAATGGTAAACGCTATCGCGAAAGGTTTGGGAAAGGAACGAAAGGCCAAGGCTGGTACAGTTTTGATCACAAGGGCGTCCACTTCATCGGACTGGTGAATGTAATGGACATCAAAGAAAATGGCCTGGGCATACTGGGCAATGAACAGCTTGGATGGCTCGAGGAGGATTTGAAGGATCGCTCGAGTGAAACCCCCATCGTTCTATTCGCCCACGTTCCGCTCTGGGCGGTTTATCCCGAATGGGGCTGGGGCACCGACGATGCGGCGCAAGTCTTGGGTTACCTGAAACGTTTTGGTTCGGTGACGGTGCTCAATGGACATATTCATCAAACCCTGAGAAAAGTTGAAGGCCGCGTGACCTTTCACACCGCGAGGTCCACCGCGTTCCCGCAGCCGAAACCGGGCCAGGCGCCGAAACCAGGGCCGTTGAAGGTCGAACCCGGCAAGCTACGTGATTATCTCGGCATTACCGATGTCAACTATGCCGAAGCCAACCAACCTCTGGCCATCGTGGACTCCACACTAGCGTGAATTAGCTTCCAGATGGATTATGAATCGCAGCCTTTTGTTGGTTCTTTTTTCCCTGACAGCGCTTGGGGCACATTCGATTGCCGAAGAAACTAATGTCGTCGGATCGGCCTCGATAAAAACCGGGCGCTCGTTGTTCCTGAAAAATTGCGCGCACTGTCATGGTGATGATGCGCGCGGTGACGAAGGACCGGACTTGCATGGCCTAAAGAAATCCGACGACTGGATTGCCCGACGCATTCGCAATGGTGTTAAAGGAGAAATGCCCGCCTTCGGCGAAAAGTTTTCGCAATCAGATGTGGAAGGGCTCATCGGGTATCTGCGCTCGCTGTCCTTGCCGGACAACCGAATGGGACATTAGTCCCATTCGGTTTGGGGAACCAGCGGTATACTCTTGCTCCAACAAGTGTGAAAACAAAAACCAAATTTATCATTGTCCAGGCCTTGTGCTTGACCAACTTCCTCGCCTCTGCCCTGGGGCAGGCGGTGTTCATCCCTGATCCCGGTTTAAGCGTCGCCATCCACGAGGCGCTGGGAAAAAGCGGTCCCCTGACACAAGAGGACATGCTGAACCTGACAAACCTGAACGTCCGCCGTCGAAACGTCAGCGACATTACGGGATTGGAAACGGCTCGTAATTTGGTCTCGCTTCATCTCGAGATCAATCATCTCAGCAATGTGTCCATCCCGCCCACGTTAACGAACCTTTCGGTGCTCGATTTAAGCGCCAATCCGCTCACCAATCTTTCCGTGCCGAGTGAGCTGACGAAACTCACCTCACTCACCGCCGAAGGCTGTGGTCTCACCAACCTGATCGTGCCTGCGACTCTGAGCGGCTTGACGAACCTTGACGTCGAGGGCAATGACCTCTCTGGTTTCAACCTTCCTTCGAATCTTACCAGCCTGGTTTCTCTTGACCTCGGTTTTAATCGCTTCACCAATTTTTCCCTTCCCAGTGGGCTGACCAATCTGAGCGTATTCTATTTCGCAGGTAATCCGCTGACTAACGTCATCTTACCTGAGGGCCTGTCGGGCATGACCGAACTTAATCTTTCTCAGAATTTGCTCGCGCGCTTCAGTCTGCCCGCAGGGATGACAAATCTGACTGAGCTCGACCTCGCCTTCAATCAACTCACGAACCTGAGCCTGCCTGGAGACCTGAGGAGCTTGCTTGACCTTGACCTCGATTTCAATCGGCTGACCACTCTCAACTTCCTTTCCAACCTGCCAAGTCTCAATTTTCTACACCTGCGCGCCAACCAATTCACGAATTTCAACCTGCCCTCAGGCTTGACCGGGTTAACCTATCTGGACGTCAGCGAGAGCCCTCTTACCAATATCATTCTACCAACGGATCTAAATCATTTGACCACTCTCCGCATTTCCGGAAATACGAACCTGACCAGCCTGACCTTGCCTTTTGGACTGACCAACTTGACCGCGCTTAACCTGACCGAAAATCAACTAACCAACCTTGTATTGCCTTCTGACCTCGGACGTTTGGATTTTTTCAACGTTGGCGGGAATCATCTTACCAGCCTCAATTTGCCAGCTGGCCTAACCAATTTGACCGGACTTTTCCTCGTCGGGAATCTATTGACCAACCTGACCTTGCCTCCCGACATGACACATTTGGTGACGCTCAGCTTCCTCGCCAATCCGCTGACGACATTTGTCCTGTCCGAATCGCTGGCTGCTTCGACGAATTTGACCGTGAATTTGGGGACGCTCGCCTCGCTACAGAGCCAGGGTGTATCCGTTTTCACCTACCCTCTGACCATCCAACTGGTCCGGGTTCTACAGTTGGTCGGCGCTTTCAAGTTTGGAATCACCGGTCCCCCAGGTGTTTACAGCATCCTGCAATCGGACGATCTCACAAACTGGAGTGTGCTGCGTGACACGACTAATAACCTGGGCAGCGTTAATTTCACGGACGGGACAGCCAATCTTTCTCCGCGGAAGTTTTACCGGGCGGTGCTGCAAAACCCTCCTGCGAACATGGTCTTCGTCCCGCCGAATGCGTTCACGATGGGCAGTCCGACCAATGACCTGGACCACAGCATTTTCGAAGTTCCGCAAACCACAGTGATACTCACTCGCGGTTTTTGGATCGGGCAACACGAAGTGACGCAGGGGGAATATCTTGAAGTTATGGGCACGAACCCAAGCAACTTCCCCGGTGATCCAACTCGACCGGTGTCCAGCGTAACCTGGTTCGACGCCACGAACTACTGCGACAAGCTGACTCAACGAGAACTCGCGGCGGGACGTATTCCCGCCGGTAGCGAATACCGTCTCCCAACCGAGGCCGAATGGGAATGTGCCGCGCGCGCCGGCACTTCGACACGGTTCAGCTACGGAGATGATCCTGGCTACAATAGCACTACGAATTACGCGTGGTTCCTCGACCTCGCGCATCCTGATCTAACTGTTCATTCAGTGGGGCAGAAGCTTCCCAATGCCTGGGGAGTGTACGACATGTATGGGAACGTCTGGGAATGGTGCCAGGATTGGTTCGGCAACCTGTCGGGCGGAACTCAGACCGATCCCACCGGCCCTGGTTTCAATCCGAACGGAAAGGTGATGCGTGGTGGCGCTTACGACTATCCCAACTCGTCCTGCCGCTCGGCCTCGCGGCTGTTCCGTCCCCCGAACCAGCCTGATACGGACGTCGGGTTCCGGGTGGTGCTGGTCTTGGGGTTGCAATGACAAATATTTTCCAAAGACTTGCGCTGGTCATTAACCCGCGTCTTAAATTAATTCCATTCATACTTGTATTCCTTGCTCTCGAGACCGCGCCGAGCGCGCCTTGGAACAATATCGGTCCCCTCAATCTCGCCCGCCACTCGCATACCGCCACCTTGCTGCTCAACGGTAAAGTGCTGGTCACCGGAGGCGTCGGCAGGATTGTCGGCGTCACTGACAGTGTCGAACTCTACGACCCGGCAACCGGCAGCAACCAGCCGACGGGTTCCTTGAACATCTTCCGACGCAACCACACGGCAACACTGTTGCTCAACGGCAAAGTGCTCGTTGCCGGCGGTTCTTTCGATGGCAGCGGAGCGCTCTCTGACGCGGAATTGTATGATGCTGCAAGTGGAAAATGGACACCGACCGGAGCAATGATTGGCCCAAGGGAGTTTCACACTGCCACTCTCTTGCAGAATGGCATGGTTCTGGTTGCCGGCGGCAGAAACACCAGCGGCCCCACCAACAGTGCCGAACTCTACAACCCCGCCACTGGAACCTGGCAGCCCACCGGCTCGCTGCACACCAACCGCAATCTTCATACGGCGACGTTGCTACCCAATGGTCAGGTGCTCGTTGCTGGCGGTGGTGGCTTTGGCGCCAGCGCCATTTCCGGCGCGGAGTCATACAACCCGGCGACTGGGAATTGGACCTCGGTCGACAACATGAAGGTCGCGAGGTTCGCACATACCAGCACTTTGTTACTGAATGGTCAGGTGCTCGTCGCCGGTGGCGCAGGCAACGCCCCGTTTGACAGCGCGGAGTTTTTCGATCCCGCCTCTGGGAGTTGGCATCTGACCGGCTCGCTGCAAACCGCCAGGGACCTTCACACCGCAACCTTGTTGCCCAACGGCAATGTGATGGTGGCCGGGGGAATTTTTAATGGGGGCGGAACAACCAACGTTGAAGTGTATGACGTACTGGCGGGCACCTGGACAACTACCAACGCGCTGAACACCGGGTGCTGGAATCACACCGCAACGTTGCTCGCAAACGGCTCGGTCCTGGTCATTGGAGGACGCGACTCATTCGGCGCTGGGCTTGCGCATACCGAAGTGTTCGATGCAGCCTCGGGGTTTTGGTCGCCAACCGGCGCATCGAACGTTCCCCGGGTCCGTGGCAAATCAGTCCTGCTGCCCACGGGCAAGGTCCTCCTCATGGCTGGCACGAGCAATCAGTTCGCTGTCACCGCCACCGAACTCTTCGACCCCGCGCCAGGCACGTGGGCGCCTGCCGCTTCTCTGAACTTTGGCCGAATTCAGCCCAGCGCAACTCTGCTGGCCGATGGCTCCGTGCTCCTCGCCGGTGGATTCGGGGTCACCAATTTTGTTCGCTTTTCGGAACGCTACAATCCTGCCACCGGCATCTGGCAGACAAACGGCCCGCTCATCACGCCCCGCGGCCTGCACACCGCCACGCTTCTTCTGAACGGCAAAGTGCTGATTGCCGGCGGCATTGATGATACTTCACCCGGCCCATCGCGAAGCGCGGAATTGTATGACCCCGCCATCAGCAACTTCACCCCAACCGGTCCAATGAACACGGGCCGCTCCGAGCATCGAGCCATACGGTTGAAGAGTGGAAAAGTTTTGGTCGTCGCAGGTTTCGGAACGAATAGCTCTGTCCTCAATAGCGCGGAACTGTTCGATCCCGGCGCCGGCACATGGGCGCCAACCGCACCGCTGCCTCTGGGTCTGACCAGTCACACCGCCACTTTGCTTCCTGACGGCAAAGTTCTCGTCGCCGGCGGCTTCGGCACGACCAATACTTCCGATGGTGCGTTTGTGTTCGATCCAGAGAGTGGAAGCAACGGAAGTTGGACCGCCGTGGGTTCGCTGAATATTGGCCGCTGGGATCATTCAGCTATCCTCCTGCCCAATGGAAAAGTGCTGGTCGTGGGTGGCGAGGACAAAAGTTTCAATTTCCTGCCGAATGCGGAAATATTTGATCCTGCCACCGGGCAGTGGACGCCGACCGGCTCACTGGGCACCGCGCTTCAGGAGAGCACACTCACGTTGCTTCCGAATGGGAAGGTGCTGGCTGAAGCCGGTTTCATAACCACCGTCGCCCAGTTATATGATGGCGGCCTGGGCTTCCCGAACTCGTCGCAACCCCAGGTCACAGCTATTACTTCACCACTCCACCTGGGCGACAGTCTCGCCATCGCCGGCGCAAAATTCCGCGGCAACTCTGAAGGTTCGGGCGGCAATGAGGCGCAAAGTTCCGCGAGTGATTGCCCAGTCATCCAATTGCGCAACATCGAAAGCGGTCAGGTTCAATTCCTCTCGGCTATCAGTTGGCAAACCAATTCGTTCGTTTCGTTGCCGATAACCAATTTCCCGGCTGGCTACGCGCTGGTCACGGTTTTCGTCAATGGCATTCCCAGCGCCTCTCAGTTCCTGCTCATCTCACCGGCGTTGCCGACCATTGTGCTCCTTAACCCCGCGAGACTGCCCAATGGCAGCTTCCAATTTGGTTTCGTCGGCGCTCCAGGCACGAATTTCACCGTCCTCGCTGCCAACGACCTTTCATTGCCCTTGAGTAACTGGACTGCGTTGGGCTCTGCCACGGAGATCTCCGTCGGTGAGTTCCAATTCATTGATCATCAGGCGCAAAACAACTCGCCCCAATTCTATCGTGTCCGTTCGCCTTGATCGCATCTGGGGCTTAAGGGATAGCGCTATACACTTTCCGGGTATCGGCATCGGGCCTGAACGAGCAATGGGGCCTTAGTTCCAGCCGGTTTGGGGAACCGGCGTTTCGCCCAGGCCTCAAACGCATGATGATTGCTCCAATGCACGTCGCACGTTGCCGCCGCGTTGGCGTTCCTCGGTACTCTGGCTTCACACTCATCGAGTTGCTGGTGGTGATTGCCATTATCACGATCATCGCGGCGATGTTGCTGCCCGTATTGAGCAAGGCAAAAACTCGGGCCCTGAGCATGGCCTGTATGAATAACCTCAAGCAACTCGGGGTGTGCTGGCATCTCTATGCGGTGGATCATGATGACCGGCTGCCTCCGAACAATTCGGTCGCCAATATTAACTCCGGGAATTTCCTGGCAAACGCTGCTTCGTGGTGCACCAATACCGCCCCTTACGACACCGATCCGCAGAGCGTTCAGAGTGGTCTCCTTTTCCCTTACAACTCGTCCCTGGCTACCTACCATTGCCCCGCCGACCGCTCGACGTTAGAAACGCGGGACGGGGCGAAGCTTCCGGACATCCGTTTGCGCAGTTATAATATGAGCATGTCCGTCAACGGCGCGCCTGAACTGGAACCCGACCTTGCTCCCTCGATTCCTTCGTTCACCAAGTTTACGATGATCAAAACACCGCGCCCTTCCAGCCTCATCGTTTTCCTCGACGTGCATGAAGATGAGATTTTCGATGCCATGTTTGGTGTCCCAGCGATCGGTGTGTGGGGTGATACTCGGACGTGGTGGGACATACCGGCAAACCGCCACAGCCAAGGCTGTAATGTTTCATTTGCGGACGGGCATGTCGAGCATTGGAAGTGGCGGGTCCCAAAGGTGGTCAAAGCACGGTTCTCCATCCAGTCCGTGCCAGATGAGGAATTGCCAGATTATCGGCGTCTCCAGAACGGCTTCCGGCAGTACTGGGACTAACGCTTGGCTTGGTGGGCTCGGAACGAAAATGGGGCTTCAGTCCCACCACTTCCATAGTGTTTTCGTGGAACTCATGGGCGCTTTCTGGTTCTCAAGTTTGTCAATGAGTGTGCTGTCGAGATAAGAATTCTCAAGAGCACCAACAGAACACGATAACGTCGTCCGATTTGAACAAGTGAAAATGGCGCAGAGTAAATTCAGGATTTTCCGATCGGTTGTCCTCTTATCGCTATTCCTGTCCGTTTCAGGGTGGGCAGTCGAACCGCAAACACTTTTCAACTTTCCCCTCACCAGTGGCCGCACCGATCACATCGCTGCTCTGCTTCCCAATAGCAAAGTTCTCATCGCAGGCGGCTTTAACACGAGCGACACCAGTCCGAGCACGGAGCTGTTCGATCCGGCCGCCGTGGTTCCCACCCCCGCGCTATTGAGCCAACCGGCGAGGCTCGAAACCAGCGCCATCCAATTTACTTTCCGAAACACTCCCGGGCTCAGCTTCGCGGTCCTCCGCACGACCAACCTTGCCCTGCCTGTTAACAACTGGGCCAATGTCGGAAATGCCACCGAAGTCTCTCCCGGCCATTATCAATTCACGGGTGGCACGCCACCCACCCCTCTGGGGTTCTATGTTGGCCGCTCGCCAAGACAACCAACTCAACTATGAAACGTTACATTCAAAATTTAATCGGCGTGGATCCGCTTTTTCTGGTGCTGACTTTCCTCTGTGTGGGACACGCGAAAGGTGCGAGTTTTGTGGAACCCGGCAGCATGGGAACGGGCCGATTTGTGGGTACGGCAACGCTTTTGTCCAATGGCCAGGTGCTCGTGGCGGGAGGCGGAGGAACCCCGATTTTTCAAAGCGTAGCCAGCGCTGAGATATACGACCCCGCTACTCGGGTCTGGAGTTTCGTCGGCTCCATGTCCGTGCCCAGGATTTCCCACTCGGCTGTCTTGCTGCCGAATGGAAAAGTGCTGGTCGCGAGCGGCGTCGGGAACAATGACACCAATGTCGCCAGCGCTGAACTATATGACCCGGCCACCAGATCCTGGACGAACACCGGTCCAATGGCCGTGGGACGCTTCCGTCATGAGATGATTTCATTGCGTAATGGCAAGGTGCTGGTCACGGGAGGGTTCGACGACGCACTCCTCCCTCTGCTGAGCGCGGAACTTTACGATCCAATCAATGGCACGTGGTCTTCTGCTGGCGCCATTGCAGGTTCCGCCACGGCGAGCGTCTTGCTGCCGGACGGAAAGGTTCTGCTGCTCGAAACTCAAGGTCCCAATAATGTTCCTGCCGCAGAAATCTACGATCCGGCAAGCGGTGCATGGACCAACACCGAGGCCCCTGGCGCGAGCCATTTCAACGCGCTTTTGCTGCAAAACGGGAAAGTGCTCGCGGTGGGCGGGTTGGACACCAATTCCCAACCCATCGCGACTACAGAATTGTACGATCCTCTCACGGGAAAATGGTCGCCGACCCAGCCGCTCAATATTGCCCGATACAGCCACAAGGCCACCTTGCTTCCCGATGGCAAGGTCCTGGTGACCGGCGGCAGTCGCCCCGGTATTTCAATGGTTGTCAACTCTGAGCTCTATGATCCAGCGAGCGGAACCTGGTCGCTCAACGCCTCGCTCAATGTGGGCCGGAATAGTCATACAGCCACCTTGCTCCCGAATGGCAAGGTGTTGATCGCCGGTGGAGTCAATGACGCGTTGAGGGCGATTCAGACAACTGAGTTGTATGAGGCGGCGGCCCTGACGTGGAGCGCGAGTGGCCGCATGAACATACCGCGCAGCGCCCGCGAAGCGCTCCTGCTAGCCAATGATCAAGTGCTTGTTGCCGGGGGGTTCAACGGGACTGCCCTGCCCAACGCTGAACGATACAATCCATCGAATGGGACCTGGACAACCACCGGCTCTCTCCTCACCGCCCGGACAGCTCACACGCAAACACTGCTGGCCGATGGGAACGTGCTGGTTGCGGGTGGCCTTACAAATAACAACAGCGAAACCTCGGCATCGGAGCTCTACGACCCGGTCGCGGAAGGGTGGCAACCGACAGGGCCACTGAACGATGCCCGATGGGGAGCCGTAGCAGTCCGACTGCCGAACGGAGATATCCTGGTTGCTGGGGGACAAAACACACAGGCTGTGTTGGGTAGCGCCGAGCGATACAGCCCGGCCACAGGCCGTTGGGCCAGGACAGGGCCGATGACCACTCTACGAGTGGATTTCGCGCTAACCCTTTTGCCTAATGGCAAGGTCCTCGCGGCCGGTGGCCGAAGCGGACTGCAAGCGGGCCTTCTCGGCAGCGCGGAAGTTTTTGATCCGGCTTCTGGAATTTGGACACCCACAGGCCCGTTGCGCACCGCGCGTGAGGGCGCAACGGCGACGCTATTGCCTAATGGCAAAGTCCTCTTGGCTGGGGGTGACAACGCAAACATTATCATCCCCAGCGCCGAACTGTACGACCCTGGAATTGGACAATGGACCGCTACCGGAGCCATGCGCAACCCGCGGGTGGATCACGCCGCAGTGCTGCTGGCCAACGGCATGGTCCTTGTGGCGGGCGGATTCGGGCCCGAAGATACCCCTACCAACGCGGAGCTATATGATCCCGCAACAGGGACCTGGACACCTACGCTCCCCCTCATTACTGGCCGGGAAGGTCACTCTGCCTTTCGGCTTACCAGCGCCAAGGTCGTCCTGGTCGGTGGGTTCAACTTCGATGACGAAGATGCAAGCGCCGCCTCCGAAATTTTCGACCCAGCCAGCGCCGTCGCGCGCGCCTCTGTGCTGACTCAAGCGAGCAAACGGTTGGAAGGATTCCACTTTGAGTTCAATAACACTCCGGGCCTTGCTTTCACCGTGCTAAGCGCACCAACTCCCGCCGACCCCCTTGCTAGCTGGACTCCGGTTGGGACGGCCTTGGAAGTTCTGCCCGGGGACTACGAATTCACCGACGCAACCTCGACCAACACCCCACAGAGCTTCTATCAAGTCCGCTCGCTGTGAGCGTCGCCGCACATCTCATTATGAAGAGACAATTTGAATCATGGGTACCGTGACCTCCACCATCGCGCCCGGCCTGCCGGGCCTTAATGACAGCGACGTGGCCTGGGGCGATTTTGATAACGACGGCCGGCTCGATTTGCGGATCACTGGCCTCACCAGCTTTTCAGGCGGCGCGGTTTCGCATGCAACCTCAACCAGGGCGCCAACGATCTCGTCCTAGTTATCAGGCAACCAGAAACAAAACTATGCACAAAAACCTTCTTCTCCTTTGCACGCTGCTTTTGAGCAACTTAATCACCTCAGCTCTATCCCAGCAGGTAACCCTTCCCGATCCAGGGCTCGATGCCGCCGTTCGTCAGGCATTGCAGAAACCAACCGGGCCCTTGTCCGGCCAGGACTTACTTAGCCTGACCAACCTGGACGCCAGCAGCCGCAATATAAGCGACCTGGCAGGGCTGGAAACCGCTCGCAACCTGGTCACCCTTTCGCTCCAGTCCAATCGCCTCGCTCTTCTCACTGTTCCCAGTGAGCTGACCAATCTGGTCACTGTTGATCTCAGCTTCAATCCGCTTAGCAACTGTGCATTTCCTAACGGCTTAAAGCTCTTGGACAGAATCCTGATTCAGTTTAGTCAACTGACAAGCCTCACTCTGCCTGCCGACGTTGTCGCATTGACCGAGCTCAACCTCCGGGGCAATCAGTTCACCAGCTTCACGCTGCCTGCGAACCTGACCGGGGTGGGTTTTCTCGGCCTCAGTTCCAACCAACTCGCCAGCTTTACCGTATCCACGAATCTCACGGAGTTGAATAATCTCGATCTCGAGGATAATCGGCTCACCAGTTTTACCTTGCCTTCGCGCGTCACCAACATGTTCTTCCTCAACCTTGGTTTTAATTCCCTCACCAACTGTACTCTTCCGAACGGGATGGCGCAGTTGGATACGCTTTTGGTCGAAGCCAACGCACTTGCCAGCCTGGCCCTGCCTGCCGGGATGACCACGATGCTCGACCTCGAGCTGTGGGGCAATCAACTAGCCAGCCTGGCGATTCCCGCGGACATGACAAACCTGAACGTGATCAGCGCCTTCTTTAATCAGCTCACCAACCTCACAATCCCCGCGATGCTGAGGAACCTGGCCACGCTCGATCTGGAGGGCAATCGGTTCACCAGTTTCAATGTGCCTTCGAACCTGACTCGCCTGGGGTTTCTCAATCTACGCGATAATCAGCTTATGAACATTGTCATGCCGGCAAGCATCACGAACTTGAGTTTCGTTGACCTTGGCGAAAATCAGCTTTCGAATCTCACTTTGCCCTCTTCGCCTCATTTGACCTTCCTCCGTGTGAGTTCGAATAAGCTCACCAGCCTCGGCTTGCCTCCGGGCATGACCAATTTGAACACGCTTTTCGTTCAGTCCAACCAATTAACCACTCTCACACTCCCCCCCGGTCTGACTAATTTGGTCCAAATAGACCTCCGCGGAAATAATCTGACCACATTGACTTTGCCGCCGGATCTGACGTCACTAAGCACCCTCCTGCTGGGTGGTAATCCCTTTAATACCTTGGTCGTGTCGGAACCGATGGCCGCCGGGAAGTTGGCCGTATTGGTCGCCTCTCTACGAAACCAAGGCGCATCCGTTTTCACCTATCCTTTAACCATCCAACTGGTCCGGCTTCTTCAGTTGGCAGGCGCATTTGAATTTGGAATTACCGGTCCCCCGGGCGTTTACACGATCCTGGAATCTGAAGAGCTCGGGGCCTGGAGCGTGCTGGGTGTCACGACGAATAGCCTGGGCAACATCAATTTCACGGACACGACCGCCCATCTTTCCACGCGGAAATTCTACCGTGCGCTACTGGCTCTTTAGTCCCATGGCGTGGAGCCACAATTTGGGAAACATATTCGCGCTTTGATGTGGCTCATGACCGGCTCTACCAAGTCCGTGCAGGAGCCATTGTTCGAAAAGAAAAGCTCATGAAAATTCTGAAATTATCGTTGCTCTGCGGAATATGCTCTCTACTTGTCCGAGCTGAATTTGCCCGAGCTCAAACACCACCCAACTTGAGCCTGCGCCTTTACGCCGGTGCAAATATAACGGGCGGAGTGGAACCTCGGCTTTCGTGTGGTGCTGGTGACGGAACCGCTATGAACGGTTCCTTCCTCCAACTCCGAGGCGACTCTCTCGCGCTCCGGTGACAACAATGACGCAATCAATGACATGCCATGACAAAGATTAGCATCCTGTATCCGAACAGCAATGGCGCGCGCTTCGATATGAGCTATTACGTTGGCAAGCACATGCCTCTTTCAGTTGAGCTCTTGAGCTCCCATCCCGGCTTCAAAGAGGTTTCCGTCGAGCGCGGGATTGCCGGTTCTGAGCCAGGGAGTAATGCGGCATACATCGCTATGTGCCACTTCTTGTTTGATTCAATGGAATCCTTCCTTGCCGCTTTTATGCCTCACGCCGCGACGCTGCAAGGTGATATGCCGAACTATACCGACATCGAGCCGGTCATTCAGATTAGCAAAGTTGTTTTATCTCAGACCTGCGCCTGACGACAGAAGCCAACACATAATGCAAGCACGCCACACATTAGCCCGAAGAGTCTTTCTAACCGCCGGCATCTACGGCTTGGTGGTCTTGTTGCCGCAATACTTCATGGAAGGAACGCTGGACCGCTACTTTCCTCCTTCGCTCACGCATCCGGAAAATTTCTACGGCTTTATCGGCGTAGCGCTCGCCTGGCAATTCGCATTTTTGCTTATTGCTCGTGATGTTCAGCGTTTCCGCCTTTTCATGCTGCCGGCAGTGTTGGAAAAGCTATCGTTCGGAATAGCCGCGCTTGTGCTTTATGCGCAGGGTCGAATCCCACCTTTGGTGGCTTGCGCAGGAAGCGTCGATTTGCTTTTCGCTGCATTCTTTGCGCAGGCGTTCCGCTCCACCTCCCGAGTCGAGGATTTGCGAGAGAGAGATGCCGGCCAGTTTTCCAATTTTTCTCTGGCAAACACAGATTCAAAAAAAGGACATCAAAACACGATGAAAGAGAAAATATCCCAGCTCGAAACAACAGACTAAAAATATGCCCCTGATCAATGTAAAAATAATCGAAGACGTCTTCTCTGAAGCGCAAAAACAGGAAATGATCCGTAAGCTGACCGACACAATGGTATCAATCGAAGGCGAAAACATGCGCCCCGTAACGTGGGTTGTCCTCGAAGAGGTCAAGAGTGGCGACTGGGGAATTGGCGGCAATTCCCTCACCACTAACGATGTGAAGGCCCTCGCGGCGGGTAAGCCCAAAGGCTGACGCCTTACCTTCTACAGCGATCCCGGCCATTAACCGGCGATTGAACTCCACACCGCCATGAGCCGGGTCGCTAAATCAGGATCGGTTATTATCCATTTACCCGCGCGTTGACTGCTTATGACAGATTTCAACGATCATTTCTCAATTGTCGCGCGCCAGTACGCCGATTTTCGCCCACATTATCCAGCCGCCCTGTTTGATTTTCTGGCCACGTTAGCGCCTGGCAATTCTCTCGTTTGGGACTGCGCCGCGGGGAGCGGTCAGGCGACGACCGACCTGGCCGCACGGTTCAAGACAGTGATCGCCACTGATGCAAGCGCCGAGCAGATCGCTTCGGCTCCGCGACGTAGCAACGTAGAATATCGCGTCGCGCTGGCGGAGCAAAGCGGGCTCGCGGACGAGTAGTGGGGTTGGCCACGGTTGCACAAGCATTGCATTGGTTCCGCTTGGAAAGTTTCTTCGCCGAAGCAAGTCGCGTGCTAAAACCCGGCGGGGCTCTGGCTGTATGGGTTTACGCGACGAACCTTGTGGAAGGAGAAGCGGTCAATTCAATCGTCCAGGACTTTTATTCAAATGTTGTGGGCCCTTACTGGCCACCCGAGCGGAAAATGACTGAGAACGGCTACAGCAACATTACGTTGCCGTTTTCGGAGCTCAAACCGACACCGTTATTTCGCATGGAAGTGCGTTGGACATTCGACCAGCTCCTGGGCTATTTCAGCACCTGGTCGGCAACTAATCGTTTCATCGCGGCCACCGGCCGGAATCCGCTCGAGCGCCTGGCGGAGGCACTGGGGAATGTTTGGGGTGACCGGAATTTGCCTCGGCTCGTCCTCTGGCCTCTTTCCCTGCGGGTGACTCGGAAAAGCAGGTGCTAGTCACGTGAGCTTAATTATATCTGCTCGACCTTCGTGTGCGCTCCGAGCTGACCAAGACGGCGGCGGCTTGCTCAACCATCGTCTGGAGAATCACCGCTGCAGGTCGAATGTTGCGCACAAGCCCGACCTCGGGTGCTGCCATGGAACGGTAATTGCCAGATCTTCCCTCGGCAGAGGGTGTCGACACAAAATTGCCGAAACGTGAGGCTCAGGCAGAGTCTAATAGGCGGCAACGTGGTCCTGCTTCAGGGAGATTTCTGGCAGCGTGAAGGAATCACCGGTTGCAAACATTCCATCCTCGGCGGTGGTTGAGTCCAACCCGAACCGGTCCTGAATAACACAAGCGCTGAGCACGGACATGAGCACCGGATCCCAGCCCACACGATCCGAATCGGACATCGCGGGGAGTTGGTCGAGCAGTGCGATGACTTTCTTCTGATCGTAAAACGGAAGCGACCGGAGAGCGGGACCACGCAGTGTGTCTTGCATCATTTCATGGAACCGTTCGGTCGGAACCATGGTCACGGGCGGGGAGAGAAATGGATGCTTTTGACGGCGATACACGGTTTCCGTGATCACAGGCCTGGCGGCTTCGCGCAGCAGATATTTCTCAGTTGTGCCGCGGATTTTCAGCGATACTGGCGCGCGACAGACGCACTCGACAACGTGATGATCCAGGAATGGCACACGGCCTTCGATCGAGTGGGCCATTTCCATCCGGTCACCAAGCAGATTGAGGATGTAATTCGGTAAAAAAGATTTTGCCCACACGAACAGGGATTTATTCAGCGGATCGCGACCGTTAAGGACAGCCGGCGCATCCAGGCCGTCTAAAAATAAACGAGTGCTGTCGCGTCCCGCAAACCGTGCTTTGAAGTCCGCGTCGAAGAGTCTCTCTCGTTGCAGACCTTGGGCGGCAAACACCTTCAAGCAGCTTGGAACGAAGCCGAGCAACCTCTCGACGCTCTGGAGCAATCCCGCGTCGCCGGCGGGCATAAGCATGCCGCGCGAGACTCTGTTTGAGGTTTCGAGCTGTTTCAGCAACTGCTCGACTTCAACGGCATTCTGCCCTTGCGCATTATGCAGCAGCATATCCGTGCGAAAATGAACGTAGCCGCCAAAGATTTCATCCGAACCCTCACCGGTATAAACGACCTTGTAGCCGGCGTTACGAACCGCGCGGCTGAGCAGGTACTTGGAGACACCATGACCATTGCTAAACAATGTCTCCGAATGCCAGATGGCGTCGGCAAAGTTTTCCGCGATATCGGACTGCTTGATCGGGATGGGATGGAAGCTTGCTCCGGTTCGCACCGCCATCTCGCGGGCGATGTCGCCTTCGTCGTAAGCGGCCTGATCGAAAGTAAGGGTAAACGCCTGGATAGGTGAACTGGAAAGCCGTGAGGCGAAGCCGAGCACCGCGCAGGAGTCCAGTCCGCCGCTCAGATAACAACCCACTGGGACATCGGCCCGCATTCGCAGCCGAACTGCGTCCTCAAACACCGTCGCGAATTCCTCTATGTAGGAACGCTCGTCTCGCCAACCCGCCCGCAACTCGGCGGCGGGCGGGTAGTGAAATTCCCAGTAGCGCAACACCCGCAGACCGCCGCCTGGCGTCGCGGTGAGGTAATGACCGGGCGGCACCTGATATACTCCTTTAAAGAGAGTGCGCTCGCTCATCGCGGGGCCGGTGGCGTGTTGATAGAAATACTCGTGATCCCACCCCGAGGGCACTCCGGCGGCAAATAGGGCCTTGACTTCGGAGGCAAGGTACAGGGTGCCATCGTGGAGGGCATAGTAGAGCGGCTTGATCCCGAAACGGTCGCGGGCGGCGAACAGGGTATGATTGGCCTGATCATAGAGGACAAATGCGAACTCACCGCGCAAATGTTGAAGGCAATGCGCACCAAATTCCTCATACAGGTGCAAAGCGACCTCACTGTCCGAGCGGGTCCGAAATAAATGTCCGCTCCGCTCCAATTCACGCCGCTGGCGTTCAAAGTCATAAAACTCGCCGTTGACAATGATGTGAATCCGATTGTCTTCGTTGGCGATGGGCTGATCGCCGGTAGTGAGATCAATAATGCTCAGCCGCGCGTGACCAAGGCCAACAGAATTATCCGGCGATAGCCAAATGCCTTGGCTGTCCGGGCCGCGGTGATGGAGTGATCTTGCTGCGCGCTTGAGTGCCTCCGCTGAGACGCGTTTGTTGTTCGAGAAAAAAGCTGCAATTCCACACATAAATTTTACTGCGTTGCTCGGTTAACCGCTCTTGATTTTGATGAGCTTTCGGGTGTGAGTTTCGCACGTCGTCGTGAAGGGGCAATGGGACTTTAGCCCCGGCTTGGAATTGGGAAGTCTGGTTTTCCAAGCCGGATTGCGGCGCTTTCATGCATTTCCACTTTCCAGCGTTTCTCTGGGGAGGTTCATCATACGCATGAAACCCTATGCTCGAAAAAACTGCTACTGGTACTGAAGTCCCATTCCAGTTCGTGGAACCGGCCGCAAGTTTTAGCCTCCGACCAGTATGAACAAACATGTGTCATCAAAATATATCCGTAACGCAGGCCGCCTGCGAATCGTTGCTCGGGGAAAAAAGCCGAAATCCGAATCGCGGCGGCGATCTCAGGAAACAAAGCTGCCTTCGACACTCGCCCGGGACATTTTTTGGCCCGCGCGCGAGTTACTGATTTCCCTCGGATGGTTACGATTATTCCAAACGATCGTCTCGCCAAGTTACGCCGTAGCACGGAAGGGATTTCACCATGATCGATAGAGCCGTCGCAATCTCTCCTCAATTGTAGATAAAGCCTCATATTGGTACGCCTCGGAAAACCAGGTTGCGGATCCCTATGTATTTGTCCCACATCAATGTCACCATGCCCAAAGGAAGCGAAGAGGTGGCGCGCAAGTTCTACGCAGGGCATCTGGGCTTGAGAGAATTGCCGAAACCGGAATCGCTGCGCTACCACGGCGTTTGCTTTGATGCGGGGGGGTTCCATCTGCACGTTTCCATCGAGGAAGGACGCAGCGGGACTGATCGTCAACGGCACTTTGGATTGGGATGCGGTAACCTCGAGGGTGTGAAAGCTCGGTTGAAAGCTGCCGGTTTGATTATCGAGGATGGCTTACCGGCGACCTGGAAGCGATTTTTTACTTACGACCCTTTCGGCAATCGTATCGAAATACATCAGCCGGGAGGATTGAATGTTGAGGATAGCGTCTGATCTGCATTGGGCTGGCGAGTTAGCGCCTTGTGTCTCCAAAAACGCGGCCGTGTCAAAGACCCGCCGCAGCGCATGCGACCCGTTTGAAAGCTCAGTCCGCTGATATGAACCCTTTTGCCAGAAACAGCCTTGGCCTAAAAGCGCAGCAGTGCTTGCAACACCTTCCGCAATGACGGAAAACCAGAGAAACCACAGAGGCGCGAAGGACACAGAGAAAGAGGAGGCTTCCGACGCCTTCTCTGTGTCCTTCGCGCCTCTGTGGTTTAAAGTATCCTTGGAGACTGTGCGGTGAGTAAAAGGGCGCTCCAAAAATGGAGCGCTGGTGGCGTTGAGGTGCACCGGAGATGAACCCAGGTCCCGCTTCGGCAACCCAGTTCAGTGATAAGCCTTGGTCCAGTGGTGGCATAGAGCCGTCGAGTTGCCGCACCGGATGGGTGGGCGTTGGATTTGTCGGAGCATTCAGTTCGGCTGCGAGCGAATGCGGAAAAACAGGTTAGTGCCAGATGGGCGGCCGCAGATGGTGTCGTTGGTGCCATTCACGAAGCTGTTGCTCAGAACAGTCAGTGCGAACCAATTCGTTGTGGTGAGATTGGTCGAGAACTCCGGATTGATGCTCCAACCGTTCGTCCCGGTTGAGCGGAGGAAGACGTTGTTGCTTATGGCAACTCCCAGGATATGAATCAAAGGTGGCGGTGGCGGAGTCGGAGCCACGGTGAGTATCTGTGCGCCAAAAAAATGAACGGAGCAGATATAGTTATAGTTCGATACCACGGTTGGAACGGTATACGTGATGGTGCCGTGGGAAATGTTGTTGTTCACGACTCCAGGACTGAGGATCTCAAACGGGTGGATCGAGTCCGTGTTAATATCAAAAGTATAGGTTTGGCCGCGGACCAGTGTGAGAATCGGGTTAGCCTGGCTTCCGTTGATGGAATAAAAGAAGCCGGGGGAAGTGACGCTAAAATCCGCCGCCGGCACAGCTTGCGAAAACAGGATCGAGACGATCAAGGTGGCCGCAGTTCGGTGCGCCCGTAGTGCGTTGCGGAGTGTGCCCATTACCAAGGAGTGTTTTATCGAGATTGTTTTTTTCATATTGTGTCTATTCTTTCCAATGGGAGCGCAACCTTGTCTTTCAGTTCCCCAGAGTTGCTGGAGCTTTAGTCCCATTGACTCCGAACCTGGGCTCCAACGTTAATCACACTGGTCGGTCTTTGACGTTGAGTTCGAATAGAGGTGAGATATGCTGGATGCTTAGCGTATGAATTCGCAAACGGCAGGCTCGTTTAGCCCGACGGAACGACCCGACGATTTTTCGAGCATTCACCCATTTCCTGGAACAGCACCCCCGGTAGCGCTGGAAAGGCGGCGCTGCTCACCACTCTGGGATTTGGCGTGTTTCAAGACGGCCCATCATTTGCTCTACTCCCGCGTGTGGCAGGAAGCCTAAGCCTCAAATCTCGTAAACCAAATCACAGTAGCACAAGCCTGTTATGACCCGTTCGCAAACACCTCGAAGACACGCGGGGTTTACGCTAATTGAACTACTGGTGGTCATCGCGATCATCGCGATCCTGGCCGCGATGTTATTGCCGGCGTTGTCCAAAGCTAGAATCAAAGCCCAGGGAATCAGTTGCATGAGCAACAACAAGCAGCTCGCCCTTGCCTGGATAATGTATGCCGACGACAACAACGACCGAGTTTGTGTCAATAACAACGAAGACCCTACTGGTCAGTCCTGGATTAGAGGCTGGTTGGCGTGGGATACCTCGCCAGACAACACCAACCGGCTATACTTAACGGAAGAGAATTACGCGAAGCTCGCCCGCTATTCGATGCGCCAGGCCAAGATTTACAAATGCCCCGCCGATAACTTCCTCAGCTCACCGCAGAGGACTGCGGGTTTTCCCGAACGGGTCCGGTCCATGGCCATGAATGCCGCCCTGGGCGCTGGATCGGGCAAGGACTCTGTGTCGGTAAAACACATCGATACTCTGCACGGGTTGATAACCCCGTCGCCCGCGATGACGTGGGTGTTTGTGGATGAACACCCGGACAGCATCGACGACGGCACTTTGTACGCTTACGGTCCCAACTGGGGAAAGACCTGGCCTAATATGCCGGCCAGCAACCATGACGGCGGTTGCGGTTACAGTTTTGCAGATGGACATGCTGAAATCCATAAGTGGCGTGCCGCGGCCACTGTGAGGCCAGTCCGGTACACTTATGTGAACTTGAGCGTCGCTGTTGGGTCTGATTCAAGGGACTACGACTGGGTTGTGGCAAGAACCCCACGCTAATTTGTTAAATATATTGAACGGTGCCTAACGTACCTTTCGTCCACCCAGCCAAAGCAGGCCGTCGAGAATAAGCCGGTTCTGAGCTTCGCTTTGAAAAGTGGAAGAAAGCTCTTTGTTGGTCTTATGTTCGTAATCAATATCATTGTGACCCATATTGAAATAAATCATCCGGTAGCGTGTGTTCGTCCAGACTACCGGATAATAACCTTCGTGCCAGATCTCGTGGGGCTTCGGCCCGGTCCCCAATGGGTAACTCACAGGATCAATTGACAACAGAACCTTGATATTTGTGTTGGTTCGCAGGTCATTGGTCCACTTATACCATTCATTGGGCGCAGACTTGAACGTTCGCGGCAAATGCAGAGTTACGGGATGTTCCGGAGCCTCGACGCGCAGCACCGCAGAAGTGGGCCTCCAGGTATTGCCGACGTATGAACCGGCTCCAAGAAACTCATTGTGATACCAGTCCCAATTCTGAGGGACCTCCGAAGGTGTCAACGCAAAGCCGGCAAAATGAAAGCCCATCCAAGCGCCGTCCCTTTCCATGTACCTCCTGAATACCTCACGTTGACGCGGTTTCTCTGGGCGCGTATCCAGGAACAGCACGACTTGATATTGTGCAAGAACGTGATCGTTGAGCTGGTCCCAATTGGTGGTTGAATCGTAAGTGAAATTGGCTGGGCGGGCGTTGGTGGCAAACCATTGATTTGCCTCCCGCACAAAGCTGATGTGCGCCTGGTCGTTTTTGCCCGTATAAAATGCAAGCACTTTGAAAGCCGGGGAATTGCTTTCAGCTTGCACGGTCAAACAGCCTAGCGTTACCGCAAGGGAAGAGTGGATCAGGTAACCGAGGGAACGGGGGTAAAAGGGTTTCAGTTTCCTCCGGTTGAATCTACGGCCCTTCATGCTTTAAACATCCCACGCATGAACTCGGCGGCCAGTTGAGCATTTCGATCGGCGAACTCAATGCCCACGGTTTGGCCATTCTCCACCGGCAATTGGTGGCACAATTCGTAACTGAAATAACCGTCGTACCCAATGCCCCGCATCGCAGAAACGAAATCGCCATAGTACTGGTTCGTCTCGCCTCCGATCACTCCATCATGGCGCTCGTATCCGTGGATGCTCCCATCGGCGCGACGCTCGAACTCGCCGCCGATATGCGACAACACCTGCAACGGACCGGCCGCGCGCGCGGCCTCGCGCATCGCATTCGCGCTCTTGTCCGGCATCAGGGGCGCATCAAGACACACCTTAAAATGAGGAGAGTTCACTTCACGCACCATTCGTAGCACATCATTATGGTCCTTGATAAGCGGGCGATGATTTTGCAGCGCCAGGGTCACGCCTCCGTCGCCGGCATAACGCGCGCATTCGGTCAACGCCTCGCGGCACCAGCCCCAAATCTCCTCGGTAGAAAACTTCTCGTGAACGATTGGCCATAGGTTCTCCATGATGTCATAGGTGGCCAGTTGCGGATGCAAAGTGACTCCCCACCACGCCAAAAAGACCCGCAGATGCTTTGCTCCCAGGTCCGCCGTCATGCGGATGAGCTCACGCAGGTAAGAAATCTGTGCCTCGCGCACCTCCGCAGCAGGGCAGCTAAAATCGTTGTTTGCCGCCACTGCGTGAATTTCGATTCCTTCTCCCGCGGCCATCGCGTTCAACTCCTTGCATCGCCGCGTCGGCCAATCGAGTGGGTTGCCATGAGGCCGCTTGCCATCAATCTCAATGCCATCATATCCAAATCGTTTGGCAGTTTTGATCAGCTCGGGAAGTGTTAACGCTTCACCTCGATACCAGATCCCAAGATAAGTTACACTGTAGAGTCCGAGTTTCATTTTGATAGAGGTTGCTTTTCGGCTGCCCAGAGGATCGCATTACGGAAGAGCGTGGTGAAGGCTTTGTTCTCAAAAAGCCACGGACCATGACCCATAAAAATATAGACATTGCGCGCCGGCATGCGTTCGTTAACCCAGACAACCGGATGATCGCCCATTCGGACTGCAGACGGGTTCGAATAGGTGGATTCATCCACGCTGGCCAGCACGTGAACATTAGCCCGCGGGCTGCGGTCGTAGGTGTACCATTCCTCCTTGGAGATGACAAAAGATTCCGGCACATCCTTCATACACGGATGCTTTATATCCTCCACACGAACTGTGCCAGCGGAGAAGTTCGGGATATAGTTCTTAAACTTGATCCCGCCCATGAAATCAGAAAACCACGGCCACATGGGGTACCCGTCGAACTCGCCCAGCAGCGTTGCATGATGCAAGCCTACCCAACCACCGCGACCCTTTTCAAGGTAAGCCTTGAATGCCGCCATCGCCTCCGGTTTCCAACCGTACGGGACAAAATCCAACTGAAGCACCAACTGATATTTCGCCAGAAATGGTTCTGTGATAGGCGCGGTGTTGGTAATATAATCCACTTCAAACCCGTTTTCCTCCCCACACTTCTTCAGCCACGGTTTGGCCGCTATCGTAAACTCAATGTGATGGCCTCCAGATTCCGCCAGGGCCAGAACTCTAAAGCTGCTCGCGGATTTAGTTTCAACCAAGGCCGGCTGAGCCAGGCCAAGGCTCGCGTCCAGCGCCAGAACCCAACAAACACTTAAGACCCATTTCACTGCGACGCAGAGTGCGCTTTCCTTCGATTTTCAGCAAAGCATAAGATCTGCGATTTGAGAAGAGCCTCGGCTCCGCTCTCAGGAAGTTGGTTTAACGAGCTGGTTGGAGGACCTTTTTTTTGTTCGCCCAAACCTTCCAATATCCTGCCAGCCGATTACAGAAAGCAGCCGGCTTTTCAGCGTAAAAGCGCGTTCCGATTGCCAGGGCCGCATCTCGTAATTCACGTTGACGTTCCTCGACCAACCCGTGCAGCACTTCCACCTCAAGTGGCTGACGCTTCTGGATACACATCTTCTGCAGGGCGTGTCGCAGCATGACAAGATCATGGTCATCACCAAGGTGCTCCCCAAGCATATCCAAGTCCCTGGCGAGGGCGTCCATTTGCTCAGGCCAGATCCGACGCATCAGGGTAACTTGATACCAAAGGTCTTTCGCGCGCTTACGCCATTCATGAAAATTCTTAGACGAAGGGGTTTTGAGCGCGCTCTGATAAGCCTGCCTGCCGTCAAGGTACGCGGTCCTGACACCCTCTCTCAGCGCCTTCCATCCTTTGCTTGGCACCTCCAGGCATTTCAATTGTTTTTGCACCCGACCCAGTCGTCGCCTGATTGCTCTGGCGGTTCGTTTTTTGGCGAAACTCCTCATCTCGTCTTCGAAATCTTTTCGCAACTCCGCTCGAATATGACGCAAGGCGCGAGGTGCGAGCTGTCCCTTAAAGTGACGGCTTAGACTGGTTAATGTCGCCAGTTTGATATACGCATCCCTTGGTTCCGCTAAAAGTTGAGCTGTTTTCCGCAATCGTTTGGTGATCAGACCAAATTCTCTTCCACGGGTCTCAGCGCGAACCAACCGCAGCAAGGCGCGAATCTTTTTGATATCCTTGCGCGCAGAATGAATCGCCTCTCCCTGACGGCAGTCCGCCACGCATTCAAATGCATGCAAAACGCGCTCGTTTCCAATGCGTCGAATGGCCTTCGGTATCGATTCTTTTCTTTTGAAACAATAAGCCATGGTCAAGCGCGTGTTTGTTTTCGAGGCAAACGTCGTCGCTGTGCCAGCGTCCTATTGGCATATTGCGGGTTGCCGGTAATTTCACGGTCCAGCCATTCCGGGGCTCGAAACGCTCGACTTTCACGGACAGAGTCGAACTCAATGTCCGCCGTGAACAGGCCTCGGTGCGAACCGTAATAAACATCCATCTCTATGATTCGGCCATCCCACGGGATTCGGTAGCGGCGCTTGCTGATTCTGGCCGCGCGGGTCAACGGCCAGAGCGCGCGAAATTTCGGCTGTGGGATTTGCATTTCTTCCTCCAACCGGCTCTGTCCATGTCCTGCCTTGAAAGTGACGAAATGCTGTGAACCTTTTCGTCGCAAGCGAATCTCCAAATCTTTGTTCGCGATCGGGAAATAACCTTGAATGATTTTGGTCGATGCGAATCTTTGCCAGCGCGGTGGTGGGCTATGGACCAGGAACTTTCTCTCGATTTCCAAATGTCGAGGCATTCAAAAACCTCGCTCGTGCGCCATAAGTGTCAAGGACCTCGGTGGAATGCAATCCGACATCCTGAATCGGCCGGCGTCTACAGGTACGTCTGGCCTTTCACAAGTTTTTCTTCCGCCGACGGGTGCACCCCAAAACTTTCGCCCGAATGGAAGGCTTAGCGGTCGGAAGGCTTAGCGGTCCTGCCTTGACTGGCCCTTCCCTGCCCTTCAATAGTTAGTCGATACCCCAACGCGGAAGAACTCCTGGAGGAGTGAGTTGGTCACGAGAAAATTGGTCTGCCCCCGGGCTCCAGTGGCGAGTAAAGTCCAGGATGAGCCAGGGGGTAGTGCCGGAGCCTGATACAGTTGATAAGTCAAAAAGTCGAGGCTATTGCTAATGTCCAGTTCCAGCGTGTTCGTTCCATTTGAGCGAGCCGCAATCAGCGGCTGTGGCGGTTCCAAAATAAGCGGAAGAATACAGACAGGGGAGGAAACAGACAATCGCCTGCCGGTATCACTTAATTGGCCACTTTGTTGGTCGATAGAATAAAGCCGAACGTCGTTTGAAGCCTGGCCGGCCACGATACAGTAAGCGCCAGTCGGATCGATGGCGAAATTGCGCGGGGTGGCGCCAGTCGGTTGCTGCTGGATTGGGGTAAGCGTACCATCGGTTGCGTTCACATTAAACACGGCAATAGTGTTCTTCCCTCGATTTGATCCATAGACGAATTTGCCCGAAGGATGCACCGCAATTTCCGCGGTGCTGTTTACGTTGGTAAAGCCGTCCGGCAACAAAGTGCTGATGGTCTGGAACGCATTGAGCACTCCGTTAGTTGGGTCGTAATTGAAACCGATTATGGTAGATGAAGTTTCGCAGATCAAATAGGCCCTTTTATATTGCGGAGCGAACGTCAGATGTCGTGGGCCCGAGTGAGCCGGCACCGAAGTAATCAAGGTTGTGTTGGTCGTGAGTTTGCCCGTCGATGAATCAAAAATATAACTCCTCACCTGGTCCAGACCCAAATCACAGACAAATGCAAAATGGTTGCTGGCGTCGAGCGTCGTACAATGCGCATGGGGACTGGCGCCCGGGTGCTGTATGTGGGCAGTGGCGACGCCCAATTGACCGTTCGTTTGAATCGGGAACACAGTCACACTACCTCCACCATAATTTGCCACGATGATATTTCGCCCGGCCCCATCCACCACCACATGAGCTGGCCCATTGCCGTTCGAGGATTGCTGGTTCAAAAATGTAAGTACGCCCGTGGCGGAATTTACTGAGAATGCGACCACTGTTCCCGCGCCCTCGTTCACCGCATAAAGAAACTGCCGATTCGGGGTCACCGCTACCCAGGAAGGATCGCCCGTTGTCGCGGCGTTGCTGATGGCCCCGAGTGCCCCGCTGTCCAGGTTCAAACTCGATTGGTAAATCGCACCTGCGTAAGTTCCGATGTAAAATCGCTCCAACCCAGCAGCGGGAGCCGCACGCCCAAGATTTTCGACTCCGGACAAAACCATTGCCAACAAAACGAACTTCCTCAGCCGAAAAGCATCACTAGAACAGCACAACAAAGACATCATAATAGGTGTGATTAAAAGTCGGTCATGAAAAATCGGAGAGCGGCCCGTCCCGGGCACAGCAACGTCCGACCAGTAATGGTTAGCGAATTCGCACCGCGGTTGTCCCTTAGGCAAGTTGCTGCGCCCGAGAAGGGGTTCCAATGACCGTCACTCTTAATGGCACCCGTCATAATAAACTGACTCTACCCCCTTGATCAATTCAACTAATGGGGCTTTGTTATCTTGGTGGCCACAAAAATAAGAGTTAAAACTGCTCAGCAAGTTCTTTTGATTTTGTGGAGCGTGCTAATTTTTGGAGTTGGGACGGGAGTTGCTTTCTCACAGCCCTCGAGTCCCAGGCTGGATGCACGAGTTGCCAGCAGCAATATAATATACAGTTTGTCCGGTCAATCTGGACTATTCTATACCTGGCAAACTTCATCGGACTTGACCAATTGGATTCCGTACCAAACGGTTTATGCAGATTCGACGACCTTGTCGTTGACCGAATCGGTCTCGGGACTAAGTGCGACTAAGTTCGTGCGCGCCAAAGTGAATCAGACCAATACAGCGGTTGTGACGAATTATGCTACTTGGACTAATAGCGTGCGTTTGAACAATGGGCTGGTCGAGGCCGTGATTGTGCCGCAGGCGGGGCGCGTGCTTCAATTCAGATTTTTCGGCTCTTCAGATGGCGCTTTTTGGGAGAACCAAAACCTTTATGGACAGACAGCGACGCCCACGAGTTGGAATATAGAAGGCAGTTTCGGCGGAGATAAGGCTTGGCCATCGCCTCAGTCGGATTGGGGTTGGCCACCCCCCTCAGGATTTGACGGCAGTCCGAACCAGGTGGCCATCACCAATGGTGTGGTGGTCCTCAGCTCGCCTGAGGATGCCACCTATCGTATCCGAGTTACACGAGTGATTGAGTTGAAGTTTGACGAGCCGGTGATGCGGATCACCACGACTTTCCAACGCACGACAGCAACGACATCGACCAACAAGCCACTGGGAACCTGGGTTATCGCTCAACTGCAGGAGCCGATCGGTTGTTATGTGCCAGTACCGCAACCCTCAATTTTTCCTAACGGCTACACCCAATTAGGCAATGGGATACCAACACAATTTCGGAACACTAACGGAGTGGTCTCATTTACCCGGGACGTGGCGACGGCGCATAAGCTTGGATTCGACTCGGGAGTGATGGTTTGGGTCGGAACGAACGTCGCTTTGCGTATTGACGCTCCGCGCCTGAGCGGTTTGCCTGCCTCCTCCTATCCTGACGGCGGGTGCAGCACAGAAATCTACACAAATCCAGGCACCAATGCTCCCTATGTAGAACTGGAGAGTTTGGGGCCGCTTTATTTGTTGCCTGTGGGCGCGCAAAAAGATTTCGTTACGACCTACACGTTGTTCCATCGGACCCAAACTGATCCGGACGCCGAAGCAGGTATTATCTTGAATAGGCCAGTACCCTAGCCCAGAAGTAATTTGGTTGGGTTTCCGAACGTATTTCTGTCTGACATAATCGGGGCATTCTGAAAAGCTTTCGCAATGACTCGCAGCTACGCGTTCTTCATTGCTCTGATCGGTTTCGTCAGAGCGCCTGCGCAGGAGGCGATCCTTCGCGTAAATATAAAGGACGCGGTGACAGGATTTCCAACCGCCTGCACTGTGCACCTTGTTGATGCCCAGGGAAATTTGGTGCTCGAGAACGAGTCTTTCAAATCCGGTTTCCGCTCTGCTGGATCTTTCACCAAGCATCTGCCACCTGGTCCGACTTTGCTTCGGATAACGCGCGGGTTCGAAACTCGGGCTTTCAGCACGAACTTTGATCTGGCTTCCAACCAGGAGAAGACGTTGAACGTGCGGCTCGAGCGCCTGGTCGATCTGCGCCAACGTGGGTGGTACGGCGGCGATAGCCATGTCCACATGTTACACGGAGAAAAAACCGTGCCGGTTGATTTTGATTTCGTGAAGCTCAGCGCCCAGGCCGAGGATTTGCAATGGCTCTCACTCGCCCAGGCCTGGACCCTGGAAAAACCGACACCGGAAGCTTTGGACAAAGAATTGCGGTCTCGGTCCACCCATAATTGCGTCCTGAGCTGGAACCTCGAAGCGCCAAAAAATTACTATAAAGGCGACGCGGGTCGCTGCCTCGGTCATTGCTGGAATTTGGGCATGGAGGGGCGAACGGTGCGCGGGATGAACGTGATTGAGGTGCTGCTTGCGGCCAGCGCCTGGGATTATGAATCGAGCAAACCCACCTACGCCAATTTCGAGTCCCACCACCTGATTCATTCACAAGGAGGCACCGTCTTTTACACTCATCCAGCTCGTTGGTGGATGGGCCCGTGGGGAGGACGCGGGGGCTACCCGAAGCAGGAACAGATGCGAGTCTCAAATATGGCAGTCGAACTCCCGCTGGATACCCTCATAGGGCCGACCTACGATGGATTGGATCTATTAACCGGCTCGAATGAAACAGTGGCGAATGCAAAATCCTTCCAACTCTGGACACTGCTCCTTAACCATGGTTACCGGCTCGCTGCCACTGCATCATCCGATGCCTGTTTTGATCGACCGGGCGGCGGAGTGCCGGGTATCGTCCGCACTTACACTTATTTGCCCAGCGGTTTCTCCCTGCGCAAGGCTGCTAAGGCCATAGCGGCAGGCAAAACATTTGCGACCACCGGACCGCTCTTGCTCGCGACAGTGGATGCGGCCCCACCGGGGTCGGTCTTTAAAGTGGGCAAACAGCCCCACGTTATGGCCATCGAAGCCTGGGCGGCGGGCAGCGATGCTCACGGCCTGGAGCGTTTGGAAATCCTGTGCAATGGTGAACCTTTCAGAAGCTTCGTGTTTGAGGGTCACCCCGACTACATCCGGACCAATTTCACCTTTCAAGAATCCACGGCTGGCTGGTACTGTGCGCGCATTTTCGGCCCACATCCAGAAAAGCAGGTCGCCATCAGCGGCGCTTTTTACTTCGAAGACCAGGCCGGTCGACGGCCAACCCCTGTGCCAGCCCGGGTCCACGCGCAGCTTGTGGACTCCGAATCCGGGAAGCACCTTTCCGGTACGCTGACCGAAGTGACTTATTACGGGACTATCCCCCGAACCGGTAAACGCCATGTGCTGAAGAATGGTAAGGAACATCTCACCGTGCCCGGCACTGTCAGGCTTCGCGCCGAAGCCAAAGGCTATGAACCATTAACTTTGAGTCCGTTTCTCGATTCCCCGGACCTGGTACGAACGGTCACCGAAATGAGCGATTCTGAGCTTGTGAACTGGAAGACATTCGAACGCCTTGCTGAACAATTTTCCAATATAGAATTAGTATTTCGACTTAGGAGTATTCAGAGGTGAGCAAGCGGTAAACTCATGTTGGGGATCGGAGGGATCTACGCGTCAACGCTCTGAACCCTCAGTAGGATCTCGTTGAAACCCGCCCGGCGCGATAACTCATCCAAGAGAGATCCTTGTCTCCTCGGAGCACGGTGGTAGCAGTAACTCCGTTAAAGGAAGTATCCACTCTTTTTGCCTGAGGAGTGTTCAGTGAGGCAATCCATTTGTGAATTTCGGAATGACCATCCGCAAAGGCGAACCCTGCCGCACCATTGTGGTAGGAAGCCGGCTGATCCACCCATTGGTTCACATACGGATTGAAGAACCCTGCATCGTTAATGCTGCAGGGATGCTCATCCAAATAAACCCACGTGTCGGTCGGTCCAGGATAAATGAACTCGCTGGCCTTCTTGATGTGTTTGTAAATGGTATCCCAGGGACCACCTTCTGCATTCCCTTCGCCAATACCGATGTTGCCGGATATGCTCCGAACGCGTGCCGCCCAACCTCGGTTTCTCTGTGCACCGCTCAGGTAAACATCAGCCGGGCATTTGAAGACATTACTGCTTTTGCCGAGATACTTTCCCAATTTGGCATACTTGTCGTCTGTCAGGAAAAGAACGTTTGTGTTGTCCGTGGAGGTACTCCAATCAAGCCAACCCACAACCCATGGCGCCGCCTTTGGATTTGAGGCAATCGAGCCTGATTGCGCATCGCCGCCATGATAGCTTTGGACGATCCGATCGTTATTGTCGCTGAGGTACATCTGCCATGCGAGCATGATTTGCTTGCTGTTATTCATGCACGAAATGGCTTGGGCTTTGATTTTTGCACTGCTCAACGCCGGCAGCAACATTGCGGCCAGGATGGCGATGATCGCGATCACGACGAGCAACTCGATCAATGTGAAGCCGGGCAAAAACGGGCCACGGCGAGAGTTCAGGATCATCGATCTCCGGGAACTTTCCATATCGTCACTCTTGTTTGGTACTATTATTTTTAGTTTAACCACTAGCTATTTTGTGCGCTTCGCTTGTGTGGTAAGGGTCATAGAAGATATAGCCGGTAACGAAATAGTGTCAATAGATAAAATTGTGTAACGCTTTCACGCTATTTTTTCCTCCTCTTCTTCCCCAGCAATCGTCCCTAACTCCACGACTGCCCGCCGGACGGAACACGGAAAAAATGACAAAAGAATTTTACTTGCAACACCACTCCAATGCACATATTTTAGCGGTACTACCTATGCGCACAAATATTTGTAGCGTAAATTCATTCCCTCCTGATCGCACGCGCAACCAATCTCCGGGTGCACCCCGCCGGTGCAAGAGCTTTCGTGCATTCACGCTCATCGAACTGCTTGTGGTCATTGCCATTATCGCCATTCTGGCGTCGATGCTTTTACCGGCATTGAGCCGAGCCAAACTCAAGGCCCAAGGAATCCAGTGTCTGAGTAATAACAAACAGTTGATCACTGCCTGGCACTTGTATTCGTTGGATTTTCAAGACAAGGTCTGTAACAACTTCACCATCCCGGGCACAGTAAACGCCATTGTTAAGGGTACATTTGATAACTGGGTCAACAATGTGATAACCTGGGGCGCTAGCAGTTCTAGAGAGGACCAAAGCAATACAAACGTGGCTTGGGTTAAAAACGGAGTACTGGCAAATTTCACTGCAAATGCTCTCGGGATTTATAAGTGCCCAGCAGATAATTATTTAAGCGGGGTGCAAAGAAATGCAGGGTGGAGCGGGCGATTACGGAGTAATTCCATGAACGCCTTCATCGGCTATAGTGGCACAGACGGAGCTGACGACCGGAATGGCAGGTCATGGGCTGAAGGTGGAGGGTACCGACAGTATTTAAAGCAAACGGACTTTCAACAACCGACCATGACCTGGGTCACTTTGGATGAACAGGCGGACTCGATCAACGATGGGTTCTTCGTTGTGGGGCTGAACCCCTCTTCTTGGGGCGATATCCCCGCCGCTTATCACGGCGGTGCGGGCTCCTTCTCCTTCGCGGATGGACATGCAGAAATCCATAGGTGGAAGAGCCGTGCTTCTAACGTTCCGGTTTCAACTACGGGCTTCTATCCGCTGCCGTTCGATGCGATTGCGCGCAACATCGATTACGCCTGGTATAAAGACCATACCGGCTACCTGCCGTATCGTTAAAGCTGAGCCCGCTCATTTTTTCGGAGTGGGGAGAGTGGCTGGGGCATGAATCAAGTGGCACTGATCTACCTCGGGCTCGCGTACAGTGACCGACGAACCGTCCGGCCATAGAATCTCTACCCGATCCACTCGGTTCGCCTCGCCTAATCCGAAGTGGATAGTGTTTGAGTGTTGCGACCGGTGAGAATCTCCCGTCACGATTTGTCGAGTTGTCGTAAGACCATCGTAACGAAGCGTCGCACGGACGCCGACCGGTGATTTTCCCCCGCCCTGTTCACGAAAACGGAACCCGATCCAATGGCCCGCGTCATTCAATGTGTTCTTGTACACCCGCAGCGTCTGCTGCACCACCGGCCAGACTTCATCCGTGGTGACGACCAGGTCAACCCGGCCATCACCGTCGAGATCGTCCGCCACGACATTGCGCGAATCCTGTTCGAGCGCCACCCCCGCCAAATGACCAATCTCGGCAAACGATTTCCCATGCTGGTTGAGGAAAAGCCGGTTTTTTTCATAACCGCCGTACGACCAGCCTTGGCCGCGAGTGCGGCTGAATTTTTGCATGAAGTAACTGAAGGCAGTCACGTCATCGATCGATTCATCGACAAAAATATCGTGAAGCCAGAACTCGGATTCATAATCTCGAACGGACTGCTTGGTCTGGAGGCCATTTGCCACATAGACATCCGGAAAACCGTCGTTATCAAGATCGAACGCGCTGCATCCCCAGGACCAGCCTGAGCGTGCGATGGAATCGTTCAAAGTCGTTTGTTCGAACCCTCCCTCCGGGCGTGCCAGGAACAGCCGGTTCCCAAAGGTCATGGCCGATCGCCTTAGCCGATCGTCATTCGAGTAATGACGCCAAAGGCCTAGATGTTCGAGCCGGTTCACTGTGGGGGAAGGCATGCCAATCATCAGCAAGTCAATCCGGCCATCCGCATTGAAATCCGCCAACACGTGCGCCATCCCGAAGCCGTGCGGTTCAGCGATCCATCGCGGAGTCACATCCACGAAGTGACCATGACCGTCGTTGCGGTAAACGTCAACGCCGGCAAAATCACTCACGACGATTAGATCAAGATGGCCGTCACCGTCCAGGTCGGCCAGCGACGCACTGAAAACGCGACGCCAGCGTTTCGGACCCAGACCTGCGGTTTCGGTTACGTTCGTGAAGTTTCCGTGGCCGTCATTGAGCAAGAGGTAGGAAGGAAAGCTGTCATTAGCGTCGTAATAATAAGGCCGCAGGATCTGGCCGAGGTCGGGAGTCTTGTATTGGCCTATGAATACATCCAGGTCGCCGTCATGGTCGATATCGCCACAGGTCAGAACCATAGCGTTTTTCAACGGAGGATTAGCCGCCCACACTAAGCGGCCCGGCTCCGCAAAGGTCCCTTCTGCGCTGCCTTTGAACAAGATCAGGCCCGTGGCATTCGCGCAAAGGAAATCGGCAACGCCGTCCCCGTCGAAATCGGCGATGATGGCGGTGGTGATAGATTCGGCCGGGAATCGGCATAACGGCTCTGCCAGGTAACGACCATCGCCGCCTCGGCGATAGACCAGGTTTGCCGCTGCCAGAATGACCTCGGACAAGCCGTCTCCATCCAGATCATAGAAAATCAGAGGATCGATGAAAACGGACTTTCCCCGAGGGGCAATTGTCTCCTGAAGGACGGGTTGAAACAGCGGTTCACCGCGCCTGGTTTCGAGCTTGAGGTGGCTGGCATCAATTCGTTTCACAATTGGTAATGACTCATTAGGCTGTTTCGCTGCCCAGTCCACTATCAAATCACCATCCAGCATGGCTCTTTCCTCACGCACGGGATTGGTCAGGCGCGCCGCAAAATAAAAGTGGCTTTTCCATGGTTGCCCATTTTCATCGGTGTCGAAGCGGTCGTGGCGAAATTCGATATTGTCCAGTTGCCAACCGTCATGGCCAAGCTGTTGCACCCAATCGCGCCACTGAGTGGTCGAAAGCATAGGCCCGGGGCCGATTGCCTGGCGCAGCTCAATGCCGTGCGGCAGGGACTGAGGCGGTGCCCATTTCCCCAGGAGGATTTCGTTCGAAGAAAATTCGGCAATCAGAGCAAGTTTGTTCGTCGAGGCATTAATTGAATCCCAGAGAGATTCAAATCTCCGGCTACAAATTTGGGCCAGCATTTCCTTGGCCCAAATGGTCTTGTTTGCTTCATTCTCCCTGGCTTCCAGCCACGCGCGCCGTGCAACAAGGCTCGGCGCGAGTTGGCTTCGTGGATCTGCTTTTTCCCAAGGATATGGCGCATTCGCGAAGCGTATAAACCAGAGATACGCACCCAGGAGTAACAGCACACCTGCCAGAAGTTTCTTGGGTGACGGGCTCATGTTACGAACGGCTCGTAAACCGGTACCAAAGGCTGCTTTCCGGGGCCGAACGTCATTTTTTTACTTTTTTTTCTTGCATCCATTTCCGTAATCGTTTATAAAGCTTATCAATGTCCCCAGCGAACAGCCATACAAGAGCAAACTCCATTCGACTTATGAGAAACAACTCCCTCGATAAAATGTTTGTCCAAATAAAAGCGGCTTTAACTTTATGTCTCTTGGTAGGAGCCGTCAGCTCCAGCAGCGCGGGGACGTCGATCGCAGTTAATTTCAGCGGAAGAGGTGTAGGTGGAAATGCAACAGCCGGTGCTTTCCTGGCAACCACAGAGACCGCAGGCGTCGTTCCGCAGCTCCATTGGAATAACATCGATATACAAGGAAACCCCCCATTCGCCAACGTCACGACATTAGGCCTGCTCGACAGCGGGTACAACTTTACTGGTGTAAGACTTATTTTTGATGCTAGCGATAGTTGGAGCAGCGGTGGCGGCACATCCACGCCAGACGAGAAACTCATGAAAGGCATCGTCAAGGCCAATCCCGACCCTGACACCGCTCCTATCAACAACACCGATCGAATGTTGTTCGTGATCACCAACGTCCCTGCAGGCACCTATACTGTTAATGTTTACCTGATGGAGAATGACATTAACTGCGCAGCCTTGGGCGGCACCAGCACCAACTGTGCTGAGGCTGAGGTAACGCTCGGGGCCACGACCTACTATGTCGAGCAGGAGGGCGTGTTCACCGGGACTTACGTCAAAGCTACATCAACAACTCCGGGCACCTACACGGACGCGAACTATGCCGAATTCCTTAACGTGATACCTGTAGGCAATACTATTACCATCACCGCCAAGAAACGCATCGCGAATCCCCAACTAACCGACGGCATCGGGGTTGCCGGTATCCAGCTCCTCCAGGTTTCTGGTTCGGCCTACCCGGCTAACACGGATACTTGCGCGATCACCGCAAATCCTGCTTCAACCCTCGTCGTCGAAGGCGGCAGCGCCACCTTTACCGTGGGTTCCTCGGGGCCTTGCAAGTTCCAATGGACGAAAAACGGTACGAACCTGGTCGGGGCTACCGGTTCTACTCTGATCTACACCCCTGTTTTGGCTGACAATAATGCGCTATTCCGGGCGATCGTTTACAATAACGTGGTGACCAACACGAGCACCGCGGCCACGCTAACCGTCGACGCGAATACGCCGCCAACCCTGACCCAAGGGTTTATGCGGGTCGAGCAGTTTCAGAATCTCGGCGGAGATACCGGCTCCGGGGGAGTTGCCGATCTCAAGACTAACCTTAACAGCAATGGCGACCCTCTAACAACGCCAACGCTATCGTACTATGTGGGCGGCGCAAACGTTCCCCAAACCAGCCCCGACGTGGACAACTTCGGAGACAGGATTTGGGGTTGGGTCAAACCCGACGTGACGGGTACTTATAGATTTTTCCTCCGCAGTGATGACGCGTCGGAGTTGTACATAAATACCACAGCGGCGGCGGGGTCGGGTACTAATGCGCTTCCGAATCCGCAAACAGCCTTTCCAGATGCCTTTTATTACCTTGCTGATGGCGCCGGCTTTGCAGAGCCACCAGCCGCTCGGACGAGCGACCCGTTTGCCCTCCAAGCAGGGAAGCTCTATGGCGTAGTCATACTCTTGAAATGTGCCGGTGGCACCGACCTTGCGCAGTTGGCTTGGCGGCTAGATTCGGACACCACGCCGGCGGGCAACCTGAGGCCGATCCCTGGGCCGAACGTTTATACCATGGCCAGCCCGGCCGGTCAGCGGGCCACTATCACGACACAACCCCAATCGATTACCGTCGTTCAAGGCCGCAAAGGGACGTTTAACGTCGGTGTGACCACCACTCCTACGCCAGGAGCATACTCCGTCCAATGGCTGTCTAATAATGTCATCATCCAGGGCGCCTCGGGGAACACATACACGACACCGCAGGTAGCTTTGTCCGATAACAACACACAAATCAAAGCGCGCGCTCTGACGCTCGTCGGAACTCTCGATAGCTCAATTGCAATACTCACCGTTATCCCTGATACCAACCCGCCGACGGCGACGGCAGGTTCGATCACCAAAAGTGATGGCACAATCGAAGTGGGATTTAGCTTCGATGAACCAATCAACCCGGCCAGTTTAGTCTCTGGGAACTTTAGTGTTCTTGGTCACGCATCCACTTTCAAGCTGGCAACCAATTCGTACAACACCTACCAGGGTGTGGTGCTGGATCCAAGCGGCTTGTCACCCGGCAATACTTACACTGCCAGGGTCCAAAATGTTTCTGACCCTTATGGCAACGTAATGCCGCTGACTGATGTGCCGTTCGTAGTGAGCCCGGTCAGATGGGGAGAGTCAGGTGTGCCCATACGGCCGGGGCAGATTATACCTCAGGGCGCTACGGGGTTTGACGTCTTGAATGGTGGCAGAAAGGAATGGGACAGCTACGATGAAATCACGATGGCTTACGTAAAGAAAACCAACGACTTCGATGTGCAGGTTCAGGTGGTCTTTGCTGAGCCCGGAAGCCAATGGACACGGGTTGGCCTTCAGGCGCGCAATTCGCTCGATGCCGGTGTAGCCAGCACGAATGGAACCGGCCTTGGGGAGCATAGCGCCTATGCCCAGACCCATGTGAATCCGAATCAGAGTATAGGGAGCGCTGGCGTATGGCCTGCCAGTGATCCTATCCAGCCGGGAAATCCAGGCGCGAACAACAGCCATGAGCAGAATACTCGTTTGACGAAGGCCGCCTCTACGACGGGTTGGCAAACCAACAACGCCGGAACACCCGATTATCCAAACGTCTGGTTGCGCCTGAAACGGGTTGGCACGAATATTATCGGCTATGCCAGCACTGATGGGCACAACTGGGTCGGCCAAGGCATCGTGTCGCTTACTGATCAACAGGCCGACATGTTCGTGGGGCCTTCTCTCTCTATGGAAAGCGGTAATATCTGGGGCGCCAGTCCCGGTAACGGCTTCGATGTATGGGGACCCACTGACCCGGCGTGCGTCAATGGATGCACCTTCGATCCCACTTACGATCGTTTAATCCTGGCTCAGTTCCGCAACTTCGTTGATGTCGCTTCCATCTCGACCCTCAGCATTGCGATAGTTGGCGGCCAACCGACGATAACATTCAGCGGCGCGCTGCAACGCTCTTCGAGCGTTAGCGGGCCATATGTGGATGTGCTTGGTGCCACCAGCCCTTACACCGTTCCGCCTGGTCCTAGTACCGGATTCTTCCGTGCGCGCGGTACAATTACGCCCCAGTAAAATTAACATTTGTTAGTCCAAACACGAAGACCGGATGCTCAAATCCGGTCTTCTTTTTTGTTTGGAAGCAGAATGTGTCTAAAAGCTCGGACTAAAGCCTTTTGCAGCAGGAGCGACGAAAGATGGCTGCAGTGCAGGACACGCTTCAAATCTATGCCCCTAATTCCGGCAGGTCTTGTACTGATACGGCTGTCCTTCTGCCGCTTACGTCTCGAACTTTTTCAACGACCGGCGGTTTTGATTCAGGACCCAGGGGGATTGCAAATTGTGAATTGAAACAGCAAAATGTGAAAGGCAACGATAACACCATTTCCAAACCTCGTTTGCAATTTTCAATTCCCAATCCTAAGAGCGTTGCGCTTTGGGTCCTGATCATCGTTCCTGGCTTGCAAGCCTTGGGGTCAGATTATCGATGGGAGAATGGTCCAGGTTACCGACGTGCGAAACTCGAGCCGGTCGGGGCGGGCAAGGACGGGTTCACGCTCTTGCCAGGCGAGCAGACAGGCGTGCTGTTCACGAATTATTTGTCTGAGAAACGAGCGCTCTCGAGCCAAATTCTCCCGAGCGGGTCGGGCGTTGCCGCCGGTGATGTGGACGGCGATGGCTGGTGCGACCTCTATTTCTGCGGTCTAAAGTCAGGCAACCACCTGTTTCGCAATTTGGGGAACTGGAAATTCGAGGATATTACTCAACAGGCAGGTGTCGGCTGCACAAACCTCGATGCCACCGGGGCAGCCCTCGTGGATATCGATGGGGATGGCACGTTGGACCTCGTTGTGAATTCGCTCGGTGGGGGAACCCACATTTTTTTCAACGATGGGAAAGCGCACTTCACCGAGTCCAAACAGATTTTGAACGCGGGGTTGGGTGGCATGTCGCTCGCGTTGGCCGACTACGACGGAGACGGTCGCTTAGACCTGTACGTGGCCAATTACCGGATTACGTCCATCGGCGACCAGCCTGAAGCGCGATTCAGCTTAAGGATGGTAGACGGCCAACTCGCCGTAACTTCCATCAACGGCAAGCCACTGACCGATCCGGAATGGACGAACCGCTTTCAATTTAACATCGCGGATGACGGCAAAGGCAGCGCTAAATTCGGCAAGGAAGAATTGGGGGAACCTGACGCCCTTTATCGCAACCTCGGCAAGGGGCTCTTCGAGAAAGTGTCTTGGACCGAGGGCGCTTTCCTGGACGAAGAAGGAAAGCCTCTGGCGCACCCTCCGTTCGACTGGGGCTTAAGCGTGATGTTCCGCGATTTGAACAATGATGGAAAACCGGATTTATATATTTGCAACGATTTCAGAACTCCCGATCGGATCTGGATCAATCAGGGCCAGGGGCACTTTCGGGCAATTGATCGATTGGCTATACGACAAATTCCCCTGTCTTCAATGGCGATCGACGTTGCCGACATAAACCGCGACGGGTTCGATGATTTGTTTGTTGGCGATATGCTCAGCCGCCAGCACCGTCACCGCCTCGTACAACGAACACATAACAGACCCGAATTGCTACCTTTGGGAGCGATCGACAATCGGCCGCAGTATGCGCGCAACATGGCTCTGCTAAGTCGCGGTGATGGCACTTACGCCGAGATCGCCCAATATGCAGGGCTGGAAGCCTCGGAGTGGTCCTGGGCTTCAATTTTTCTCGACGTGGATCTGGATGGTTATGAGGACCTGCTGGTCGCTAACGGCTTTATCCGTGACAACATGAACCTTGATGCACTGGAGGCCATAGGAAGACGCGGCAAAGGCGAATCCTTAATGCAACAGCGCCGGCTGTTCCCACCCCTTGCTACCCGTAATACGGCTTTTCACAATCTTGGCGGGTTAAAGTTCACTGAAGTCGGGCAGCAGTGGGGTTTCGACACCCCGGTCATTTCGCAAGGAATGTGTCTGGCGGACTTGGACAACGACGGAGATATGGACCTTGTTGTCAATAATCTCAACAGCATAGCCGGAATTTACCGAAACGACACCTCCAAGCCTCGAGTCGCCGTGACACTCAAGGGGCGTCCGCCGAATACACATGGGATCGGAGCAAGAATCCGGGTTTATAACGGCGCCGTCCCAATGCAAAGCCAGGAAATCATTAGTGGTGGCCGATATTTGTCGTGCGACCAAGCGATACGCGTTTTTGCGGCAGGTTCTTTGACCAACGTCATGCGTATTGAAGTAGACTGGCCAAGTGCTCAGAAAAGTGAGGTGAGGAACGTGAGCGCCAATTACATTTATGAACTCGATCAAGCTGTGGCCGTATCCGCGCCATTGCCGAGGACCGACACTAAGACCAACACCCCATTTTTCCAGGATGTCAGCGACCTACTGACGCACATCCACCACGAAGACC